>Ga0070706_100003795_pt1 | contig 14752 bp, 14 predicted proteins | sample KBSK5501metaG_FD_65476 | JGI IMG/M metagenome (GOLD analysis project Ga0070706, IMG submission 65476) | Corn, switchgrass and miscanthus rhizosphere microbial communities from Kellogg Biological Station, Michigan, USA - KBS K5-50-1 metaG | ecosystem: Host-associated > Plants > Roots >...
ACAGATGCGGGACGCGCCAGCCGGTAACCACCCTTGATGCCTCGCTGCGATTGCACCAAGCCGGCCTTATTCAAAATCCACATCAGCTTGCCGGTATTCGCAACCGAAATACCTTCCAGTTGCGCAATCTGCGCCAGCGTCAGCGACTCGCCCTGTGAATCCGCTCGTGCAAGTTGGAGCAAGCAACGTAGCCCGTATTCTTCCTGTGCAGATATCTTCATTACATTTAATCTCGACTGCCTGGACGCGCTGACAAACTCCTCAACTACATCAGTTGAGGGCAGTTTACCGAATCCTTACTTTTAAGTCAACATTAGAGGGCGGGCTAAAGGACGAGGGTTGGAAGCTCCTGAAATTCGAGGAAACTGGGCAGTTAAAGGCTAAAGTTGAAGTCGATGTAGCCGCTGAGGCGAGTGGGCCGACCCTCAATTGAGACTGACTGAAAAATCCATTGCCGGGCGGCGTCTTCGGCTGCCTGGCGGAGGAGGATCGGGCCTTCTGAGCGTGAAACCGCGATGACCTTCCCGCCCTCGACAATCACGTAGACCCTGACCCGTCCCGTAGCGCCGCTTTGTTTGGCAAGCGGAGGATACGGTGGCACGACTTTCCTCGTTGCAAACGCGTTCAGCGATCCAGCGTCGTTATCGTCAGGTGCACCTGGTTTCTCAACCGACTGTTGCGTCGCAGCCACGTGATCCTTATCCGCCGCTTTGACATCGAGGGCCGTATCGGCAGGGCGCTTTGTAGAGTAAGGCGACGGCGCCGCTGAGGTGTTGCCGTTAGATTTGCCTGGTCGCAAGGGTGGGATTCCACCGAGCGAAGCGATCTGCGTTTGGGACGAGGCAAGAGCCTCGCGCGCGCTCGCATATTCGCTTTGCCACTTGTTTTGATCCTCAGCGTCTCGAGATAGTGACAAGCGCAGTCCCAGCACGTCCTCAAGCAGCGAGAGAGAATCGTAGGCTCCTCGCGCGCTCGAGATTTCTTTTGCCTGGGCAATCATTCGTTCGAGTAGCGACCGCAACCGGTTAAGGTCAGTTACCGCTTCTGCCGGCAGATTGCTGTCGGCCGTACTAATGCCAAAAGTTCGGTAGCGCGCCAGGTGCGTGCGGGCCCCGTTAACCGCCTGTCCGGCCAGGGCGAAATAGCTTCCGAGCGATTCATCCTTTTGCGTCGAGCGGGCCTTGAAATTCTCTTCCAGCAGCGCCTCGGCTCTAGCGTAGTTCCCTTCTTCCAGATACACGTTCATTAACATTATCGAAGATATGTTCCGGAAGGCATTGTCTTGCGCAGTTGCCCTGACAGACTCAAGTTCGCTGGCGGCAGTATCCAGACGGTGAGCGGCGATTAACGCACGCGCTCGCTCGATCCGTAGCCGAAGGGCCTCGGCAGATTTAGTTGGGTCCGCAGGTGGGTTGACTGCCTGCGGCTGAGACTGCGCAGGCTCCGCAGCTACTCCGGTTGGATTGGTCGCTGTATCCGCAGGCTTGGTTGGCTCCGCGGGAACTTGGGCCTGGGCTACACCTGAGAATAATGCGAAACCTACGAAAACAAGGAAAAGTCGACTGAAGGTACGAAAGAATCTGGGTAATTGGCTACGATTCACTAGACTTAACTCCCAACAAATACAAAAAGCGAGCCTAATGCTCGCTTACGAACTAACCTAATTTTGACGCCCTATTATGGTTCCTGATTTGGCTACACGCAAGTGCACAAAAAAGGGCGGTCGTGCCCAGGTTTTGTTTTCTTTGTGCCTCCTCCGTGTTCTCTGTGCTCTATGGTGAGTTTTGCTTGGCGTTTATTAACCACAGAGAGACTGAGAACACTGAGGAAGCACAGAGAATCTTAATCAGGACCTCTCGAAAAAACTGATCGCTATGGGACAGTCGAACCGCCGAGACTCTTGATTACCTTTTCACGGAAGACGCGCGCGCCTTCTTTGATCGCGGCTTCATCGAGGGTCAACAAACGGCGGTCCCGCATCACGACGCGGCCGTTGATGATTACCGTTTCCACGTCGGAAGCTTTGGTGGCATATACCAGATCGGAATAGACATTGTAGAGCGGTATCTGATTGAGCGCATCGCGATTGACGAGGACGATATCCGCCCGTTTCCCCTTTTCGATCGAGCCGATCTCTTTTTCCATGTGTAGTGCGCCGGCGCCACCAATCGTAGCCAACTCGAATGCTTGTTCAGCCGACATCACTTTAGGATCGCCACTGATAAGTTTGTGCAGCTTAGCCGCTGTATCCATCTCTTCCCACATGCTCAGGTCGTTGTTCGACGCCGCACCGTCTGTTCCCAATCCGACTCGCAAACCTTCCGCCATCATCTTTGGCACCGGCGCTACGCCCGAGGCCAACTTCATGTTTGACTGCGGGTTGTGAACTACGCCAACTCCGTCACGCTTCAAAATCTGAATCTCGCCCGGGTTTGGCCAAACCATGTGCGCAGCAATGACGCGATCATTTAGAAATCCAATGCGGGAGAGGTAGTCAACCGGGCTGGCACCTTTCGCTTTGATGCTATCGTCGACTTCTCGTTTTGTTTCTGAGATGTGAGTAACAATAGGCGCGCCGGTTCGATCAGAAAAAGCGCGAATGGCCTTCAGGTGCTCTTCCGACACAGTGTACGGAGCATGCGGCGCAACAGCCGGAACAATTAGCTCATTCCCCTTCCACTTCTTAACGAACCGCTCGACATAAGCCATCGCCTCGGCGTTAGTCTTGTTATCAGCAACGGGAAAGTCGATTACCGTTTCTCCGAGAACTCCACGCACGCCAGCTTTCGCGGTTTCATCAGCAATCGCGTCCTCGAAGTAATACATGTCGCAGTAGGTGGTGGTCCCGCCGCGAATCATTTCCGCCAACCCCAGCCGCGTTCCGGCGCGTACGAATTCTTCAGTAACGTTTTTTGCCTCGGCGGGAAAGATATACTTCGTCAGCCACTCCTGCAGATCGAGATCGTCCGCCAGACCTCGAAACAAGGTCATCGGAATGTGCGTGTGGCCGTTGATAAGTCCGGGGATGATGATCTTTCCGGTCGCATCCACTCTCGTGGACGCCGAGTACATTCTGACGATGTCCTTGCTCGAACCCACAGCGACAATGCGCCCGTGCTCAACCGCAATGCCTGCGTCCTGGATGATGCGATGGTCTTTGTCCATCGTGACGAGCGTGCCGTTAAGCACCAGCAGATCTACTCGTGTCATGCGACGACCTCTATTTCGTTGCGCAACGGTTGGCAAAGCATTGACGATAACCGTGAGGACAAGTGCGATAACGATGACGAGTTTTTTTGACATAGCGTGGCTGACAAGGTTGTTACCGAATAAGCACGATCACGAAATCACACGAAATCACACCAATGTAATTCGTGTTAGTTCGCGTCGTTTCCCGTCTTGATGTTTCTCCAGCCATCAGGACGTTTCCTTTGCATCTTTCTTCGCTTTCGCGGCGCTCAGGAAGCGCGCGTCGAAAGCCCGTGGGAGAAGTTCCCTGATGGAAACGATCTGCGATTCACCTTTAAGATTGCCAAGTACGATGGTCGCATTCTTCGCAAACTCCCAGATAATTTGCCGGCAAGTTCCGCAAGGCGGCGTCAGGGTATCAGTGTCGGCTACGACCGCGAGTTCTGTGAAGTGCCGCTCACCTTCCGACAAGGCCTTCCAGATGGCGACGCGCTCGGCGCAAACGGTCAAGCCGTAACTGGCGCTTTCAACGTTACAGCCGAGGTAGACTTTTCCTTCATCGGTCTTTACCGCAGCGCCGACCAGGAAATTTGAAAATGGCGCAATAGATCGCAGCCGTGCTGCCTTTGCTGTTTCCAGTAGCTCCTGCAAACTTTCTTCACTCAAGCCTGTCCTCCAACCGAGGTTAATGCACTTGCCAACCTCTCACGAATCTTCCCACTAATCAGATCAATGCTCACCAGATTATGACCACCTTCCGGAATGATAACGTCAGCGCATCGCTTTGAGGGTTCGACGAATTGCGCGTGCATCGGCCGCACGGTAGCCAGATATTGTTCGATCACTGATTCTACCGTACGACCTCTCTCAGCAATATCGCGACGGAGTCGCCTTATGAAACGGATGTCGTCCGGGGTATCAACAAAAACCTTGATGTCCAGCTGTTCGAGCAGGCGCGGATCGACGAAGATCAATATGCCCTCGACAATAACAATAGGTTTAGGCTCTACCATTCGCGTTTCATTTAGACGATTGTGCGTCTTGAAATCGTAAAGCGGCAGTTCAATTGGTTCGCCAGCTTTTAACTTGCGAATGTGGTTGACGAGTAGATCGTTGTCGAGAGCGTCCGGATGATCAAAGTTGGCGAGTTGGCGATAATCGAGCGGCAGATCTTTGAGGTTACGATAATAAGAATCCTGCTGGATGAAAACGACCTCGCTCGCTTTCACCGTCTCCAGGATGCGGTTGGCAACAGTAGTCTTGCCCGAGCCGGTGCCACCGGAAATGCCAATGATTAGACTCACGAAAACCTCTTTGGGCACCGCTGTAAGGCGCCTAACCTGCCATTCTAGCAGTTCAGAGTTCAACCTTTAGGTTGTGCCCGGGCGGGCAACAAGCTGAAGCTTGAACTCTGAACTACTTGCGTCAGTTCCCGGGTAGTTTCACGATCACGCGACGGAGCAACTGCGTAAACTTCTCTCGGACCTGCTGGCCGGTCTCCATCACTTCTTCGTGGTTGATGGGAGTTTCACTAATTCCAGCAGCCATGTTGGTGATGCATGAGATACCCAAAACTTTCATGCCCATCTGGCGAGCCACGATGGCTTCGGGAACAGTGCTCATGCCCACGGCATCAGCGCCAAATCCACGCATCATGTGAATCTCCGCCGGCGTCTCATAACTCGGGCCTGCCAGTGCGGCATAGATGCCACGACGGATAGTGATGTCCAGTGTGCGCGCTTCTTCCGTTGCCAGCTCCTGTAGTTCGCGACTATAGACCTCCGTCATATCCGGAAAGCGCGGCCCGAAGCGTTCGTCGTTGCGACCACGCAGTGGGTTCACGCCCATCAGATTCAGATGATCACTGATTACCATCAAGGCGCCGCGCGTGAGTTGTACGTCTACACCGCCGGCGGCGTTGGTAAGAATCAACGTCTCGATGCCCAGCAGCTTGAGGGTCCTGATTGGAAAAGTAACTTCTTCGAGAGTGTACCCTTCGTAGTAGTGCACCCTGCCCTGCATTGCCAGGACCGGCACGCCTTCAACTTTTCCGATCACTAAACTGCCCACGTGTCCTTCGGCTGTTGAAGATACGAAGCCAGGAATTTCGCGGTAAGGCAACGATACTGAGTCTTCAAAGTCTTCGGCAAAACCACCGAGGCCGCTACCCAACACCAGCGCGATCTTCGCATCCACAGCGGTGCGCGATCGTATGGAGCGCGCCGCATTCTCCGCGCGTGAATATAAATCCGATAAAGCTGGTTCAACCATAATTCTATACAGTTTCAAGTTTCAGGTTCCAAGTTTCAAGTTTGGAACGAACCGAACTTGAAACTTGAAACTTGAAACTAGGAACTTTTAACGCTCCTTCTGATACGGAATACCCAGCGCCCGCGGCGGCCGTGACGAACCGATGAAGCCCGCGAGCACAACAATCGTCAGGACGTAGGGGACCATCTGAATAAACTGCACCGGAATGTCATCGCCGGAGGGGAGCTTTACGACGCCCTGCATCTGGATCGAAACGGCTTCAGTAAAGCCAAACAAGAGACAAGCCAGCAACGTTTGAAACGGACGCCACTTGCCGAAGATCAAAGCCGCCAGGGCAATAAAGCCGCGACCGGAAGTCATGTTCCTGGTAAACAACGACGACTGTCCGATCGAAAGGTAGGCGCCGCCAAGTCCGGCCAAAATACCTGACAACAATACGCCGGCGTAACGCATGCGCGCGACAGGAACGCCGGCGGCGTCGGCGGCTTCCGGGTTTTCACCAACCGATCGCAGCCGCAACCCAAACGGGGTTTTGTAGAGGACATACCAACTAAGTGGCACCATCACGATGGCAATGAAGATCGGCAGCCACGGTATCAGGTGTTCTTTCGGAATCTGCGGCGTTGAACCGGACGACAGGAAAAATGCGCCGCTCAGGAAGGCGGGCATGCCGAGCATCAAAATGTTGATCGCCGTGCCGGTCACCACCTGATCGGCCTGGTAACGAATGCAGGCAAGCGCATGGATTGCGGCTATTAACATGCCCGCCATCATTCCTGCCAGCAACCCTACGTACGGACTGCCGGTGGCATACGTTATCGCGGCGGCCGTAAAGGCTCCCGCAAGCATCATCCCTTCCAGCGCGATGTTGATGACGCCCGATCGTTCGGAAAAGAGTCCGCCCAGCGCAGCCAGAATCAAAGGGGTCGACAGCCGAATGGTTGACCAGATGAGCGCTACATTAAGAATTTCCCACATTACTTGACCCTCTTTGGATTTGCGCTTCGCGACTTATACTTTCGAGCGTTTCAACAAACCCCACTGGGCGAACGGCCCGCGGAAGAAAGCTTCGGCGGCCACAAAAAGAATGATCGTACCCTGTAACACCTGAACAATGTCTTTAGTAACGTGGGTAGTGAAAGCGTCGACCGGAATGCCGCCGCGCTGCAGCACTGCAAACAGCAGCGCCGAGATGATGACACCTACAGGATGGTTGCGGCCCAGCAGCGCCACAGCAATACCCGTAAAGCCGTAGTTATCAGAAAAGCCGTCGTAATAGCGATAGCGATAACCAAGCACTTCGTTAATCCCAACCATGCCGGCCAGCGCTCCCGAGATTGTCATCGCAATGATGATCTGTTTGCGCACAGAGATGCCACCATACTCAGCCGCGCTGGGATTAGTTCCGGTCGAGCGCAACTCATATCCCCACTTCGTGCGCCAGAGAAAGACGTAGACCAGGCCGCACGAAATCAACGCCAGGATAAAAGCCACATTCAGCGGAATGAATTGCGGCATGCCGGGAATAAACCTGCCCAGCCGGGCGATGTGCGCATTCGGTCCGATCGCCAGCGTTTGCATGATCGGGCCCGGCTCTTTGTAGTGATATTGAGTGAAGTAGCTCAAGAGCGCGACAGCCAGGAAGTTCAACATGATAGTGTTGATAACTTCATGTGAACCAAAGCGCGCCTTGAGGACACCGGGAATCGCGCCCCACATGCCTCCTGCCACCACTCCAGCGATGCAACACAACGGGATCAGAAGCCAGGGCGAACGATTTGCTAATGTGATTCCCACCCAGGCCGTTGCAAAGGCTGCGACATAGAGCTGCCCCTCAGCGCCAATGTTGAGCAGTCCGCAACGAAAAGCAACCATCACTGCCAGGCCGGTAAAGATTAGTGGCGTAGCATAAAAAAGCGTGTAGCCGATGCCCACGGGCCATGAGAGCGCGCTGCCGAAAAGCAGCCGGTAGGTCTCGATTGGATTGTCGCCGATGATCAGGATCAGGATTCCGCAAACAACGAACGCGGCCACGACGGCGATTAGTGGAAACAGAAGTTCGCGTAGAAGTTTCATCGGATTTCAGATATCAAATCTTCAATCTCACATTTTGGAAGAGCTTTGTATTTTGTACTTTGATCTTTGTTCTTTGATCTTCCTTGCTGCGCCGAGCGTCAATGAGTTCAAAGTACAAAGCTCAAAGTACAAAGTTCTAAAACAATCAATCGGTAATCCCCAATCCGCATCGCCAATCGTCAGTGCCCCCGCGTCATCAGCAACCCAATCTCTTCAATCGTGGCAACCTTAGGATCAACTTCGCCCACAATTCGCCCCTCATGAATTATCAGTAAACGATCAGACAGCGAAGTGACCTCTTCGAGCTCAGCTGAGACCAGCAACACCGCGCAACCTGAGTCGCGCAGGTTAACCAGCTTGCGATGGATAAACTCGATTGCCCCGATGTCAACGCCGCGCGTCGGCTGCGACACCAGCAGGACTTTCGGCTCAACCTTAAACTCTCTGCCGATGATCAGTTTTTGCTGGTTGCCGCCGGAGAGCGCTCGCGCCGGTAGGTCGGGATTAGCCGGACGCACATCAAATCCGGTAATAATTTCCTCCGCACGCTTGCGAACGGCCATGCTATCGAGCAGAACGCCGGCATAGCTGACTATTGGCCTGCGGTAGTGGACGCCGAGGATTGAATTCTCGGCAAGATCAAACTCGAGCAACAAACCGCGGCGATGCCGATCTTCCGGAATATGCGCGATGCCCAACTCTCGCCGAAGCCGGGCACCTTCACGGGTGATGTCCCGATCTTCAAAAAGAATCTTGCCCGAAAGCTCCGACGGATTTACTAATCCCGCGAGCGCTTCGATCAACTCCGTCTGCCCGTTTCCCTCCACACCGGCGATGCCCAGAATCTCGCCCTTGCGAACTTCAAAAGAGACGTCGTCGAGGCGCTTCGCCCCGCCCCTGGCAACGATTGAAAGATTACGAACGCTTAACTCTGCGCTGCCGGTTTTGGCTTCAGGCTTCTCGACCCGGAGGAGCACTTCGCGGCCCACCATCATGCGCGCGAGTTCGGCTGCGTTGGTTTCACTGGTTTGCACTCGACCAACAACGCGCCCATCGCGCATCACAGTGACTTCATCCGAGATTGCCAGCACCTCGGCGAGTTTGTGGGTAATTATCACTACGGTCTTTCCCTGCTCCCGCATGCGGCACAGGATGGAAAAGAATTCTTCGACTTCCTGCGGAGTAAGGACGGCGGTTGGCTCGTCCAGGATCAACAGTCGCGCATGACGATAGAGTGCTTTTAGGAGTTCGACTCGTTGTTGTTGTCCGACCGAAAGGTGTTCGATAACTGCATTGGGATTGACGGCGAGTTTGAATTCTTCGGAGAGCTTGCGGATTTCAATGCTCGCCGAGTCAAGATCGAGGGCCACTGCATTGCCCGGCTCCGCGCCAAGGACAATATTCTCCGCAACTGTCATCGTATCCACCAGCATGAAATGCTGATGAACCATGCCAATCCCCAAAGCGATTGCGTCATGCGGCGTGGCAATGTCGCGGACCTGGTCTTCAACCAGAATCTCGCCCGAATCGGCCTTGTAAAATCCGTACGCGATACGCATCGCGGTGGACTTGCCGGCCCCATTCTCCCCCACGATAGCGTGAATCGTACCCGCCTTGACGACGATGTTCACCTTGTCGTTGGCGAGAACCTGTCCAAAGCGCTTCGTTATGTTTCTGAGTTCAAGCATAAATCGCCTATGGCTTTGAACTTTGTGCTTTGTACTTAGTGCTTTGTTTGCCTTTTCTATCTAAGGCGGCTCTATTCACGGAACGGAAATAGGCGTTGAGCTTGGGTAACAACTCGTCAATGATCGGTTTGAGCAACGCTATTTGCTTTTGACTAAGTAAATTTCTTTTGTAAGCACGTCGCAGCCAATGCTGGGTTTCATACAACGAACCACGAGCCATTCTTATGAATCTTCGATTGTCCTCTAAGGTTCCTCGTCCCGTTCCCTCCGCGATGTTGGCTCCAATACTGTCAGCAGACCTTATCATCTGCTTACCGACTGTATCCTTAGCAAGATAGTCCCACTTTAAAACCACCTCCCAAATCCCATCAGAAAGAGCTTCAGCGAGTTTATATACCTGTAACTTCTCAAAGTTCGTTCTCTCCATCGAAAACCCTCAAGCGGAGGGTGGTCAAAGCACTGAACAAAGTACAAAGGACAAAGTACAAAGCACTAAGAACCAAGTGCTAAGCGGCTACTTATTAATCAGATCCACAACTGTAATTTGGCCGTCGATGATCTTCTTCTTCGCTTCTTCGACCTGCTGAATCATTTCGGGAGTTATCAGAGGCTTATTGTTTTCATCCATCGCATAACCGACGCCATCCTCTTGTAACCCGTAGACGTGAAAGCCGGTCTTGAACTGGCCGTTCACGACATCCTGAACAATTGCATAGACGGCGTTGTCGACTCGCTTGACCATACTAGTCAGCACGAAACCCGGCTTGACCATGTTTTGGTTGGCATCGACGCCGATGACGAAGTGCGTAGCGCGTCCGTCTTGTTTACCAGCCTGCTCCACCGCGTCAAACGCACCCAGGCCGGAGTTACCAGCCGCAGTGAAAATTACATCGGCGCCCTTGCTGATTTGCGCCAGCGCGATTTCTTTGCCCTTACCGGGATTGTTCCAGGCGGCATCGGTGACGCCAACGTAATTTGGGATTACCCGAATGTTAGGATTCACTGCACGCGCGCCTTCCTCGTAGCCGCCTTTGAAGCGGTGAATCAATCCAATATCCATGCCGCCGATAAAACCAATCGTGCCGGTCCTGCTGGATTTCGCGGCCAACATGCCCACCAGGTACGAACCCTCGTGTTCCTTGAACACGAGCGACGCCACGTTTGGCAGATCGCTAACACCATCGACAATCGCGAAACGAATGTTGGGATAGTCCTTTGCCACCAGTTCGATAATTGGAGTCTGCGCGAACCCGATACCGATGATCAGATCGTAGTTGCGTTCAGCAAAGGCGCGCATGGCCGGTTCAATTGAAGTCGGATTGCCGGGTTCGATATCGCGCAGCACAATTGGCAGCGCCGCCTTGCCGCAACTTGTTCCATCGGGCCAGGTGCCGGTTTCCGCACACTTTGCGCCCGCCCAGGCCGCGGCGTTGAATGAACGGTCATCCTTGCCGCCGATATCGAAAACAATACCCACACGGATCTTCGACTTGTCGTCAGCGCCGTAGCTGCTGTGATTGCAGGCCGAACTGAAAACCGCAACCAGGCACAAGACAACGAGCATGGAGCAGATTACAGATTTCATTCGTTTATTACTTCCCTCAAGAGATGCGGTATTTCCGTGGGAGACTGTTCGCCGATTTCGTATGCTGCCTGGATACGCCTGCCGGCCTCTTCAGCACTGGAGTGGTCGCGACAATAGACGGTGCCGATGGCCGCCCCTTCGTCAACGGCATCTCCAATTCTGGCTTGAGCGATGAAACCAACAGTAGGATCTATCGTGTCGTCGATGCGCACACGCCCGCCGCCGATGGCAGCAATCGCATGCCCGATCTCCGATGTATTAACTTTGGTAACGAAACCAGAACGCGGCGATTCTACCTTAAACGATTCCGTGACCAAAGGAAGAAAGCCGGCCGGGTCATCGCAAACTTTTGGCTCACCACCCTGCGCTGCGACATTCTGACGAAAACACTCCAGCGCCTGTCCCGAGCTCACAATCTTTCCTAAACGATCTCGAGCTGCAGTCAGCGACTTATCAACATTGGAAAGCACCAGCATGTGGGCGGCAAGCTCCACCGACAGATCCAGTACCGGTTGAGCGCCAGCCGTCCCTTCGCCACGCAACAGCTCAACACACTCTTTCACTTCCAGTGAATTTCCCACGGCCTGGCCCAGCGGTTGGTTCATATCAGTCAGCAGGGCGCGGGTGCGAATTCCACAAGCGTTTCCAGTTCTAACCAGGGCGTGGGCCAACGCCTTGGCGCGCTCTTCGTCACGCATGAAAGCGCCAGAGCCGACCTTGACGTCTATTACCATCGCGTCCAGACCAGCGGCGCCTTTTTTCGAAATTATCGACGCGACAATCAACGGGATCGCCTCCACCGTGGAGGTAGCATCGCGAAGGGCATACATCTTCTTATCTGCCGGCGCCAGTTCTGCCGTTTGGCCTGACATGGCATAGCCTACGGTCTTCAGGACACGCTCAAATTCCCCGGCGCTAAGATCCACACGATAACCGGGAATTGCTTCAAGCTTATCGAGTGTGCCGCCGGTGTGCCCGAGGCCACGCCCGGAAATCATCGGCACACAAACTCCACAAGCAGCCACCATAGGCGCAATCAAAAGCGAGGTCTTATCGCCCACGCCGCCGGTCGAATGCTTGTCAGCTTTTGGTTTTGCAATGTCTGAGAAGTCGAGCGTGTTTCCCGAATGCAGCATTGCATGGGTAAGAATCTCTTGTTCAGAGTCGTCCATGCCGTTCAGGTATATGGCCATTAACAACGCGCTGATCTGGTAATCAGCGACGGTGCCGCGTGTGACGCCGTCGATAAAGAAATTGATCTCCTCGCGCGAAAGTTTTTCGCCGTCGCGTTTCTTTCGAATGACGTCCTGCGGTCTCAAATCGCCTCCCCTTACTTTAGTAACGCAAACTGTTAGTTTGCGTCTTTCGAGTAGCCACACACTTGTGAGCTTGTCTGCCGACGCAAACTAACAGTTTGCGTTACGATTTAATCAGGACCACCGCCTGCGCCGACACTGCTAGCCCCTGGCCTACAGAATCAAGTCCTTCTCCAGTTTTGGCTTTCACACTCACGCAGGAGATCTCGACACCCAAAACTTCAGCGATGTTTTCGCGCATCGAGACCACGTAAGGTCTGAGCTTAGGTGTCTCAAGCATGACGGTGGAGTCGACGTTTACAATTTGAAAGTTGCGCTCATGGGCCAGCCATACTACGCGCGACAGCAACTCCAAACTGTTCGCGTCTTTCCATTGCGGATCGCTGTTGGGAAAGTGCACTCCCAGATCGCCTTCACAAAGGGCGCCCAAAATCGCGTCGGCAATCGCGTGCAGCAATGCGTCGGCATCAGAATGTCCATCGCCGCCGCGATCGGATGCGATCAACACGCCACCCAACATCAGCGGGCGTCCCTCCACCAGTTTGTGAACATCGCTGCCGATTCCAATGCGAAACATAAGACGGTCATCAACGCGCATTTAGAAGATTTTCCATTTGTCATTTGACATTTGTCATTTGTCATTTTTTTCCGGAGGACGACCTGTACCTGGAATAATGACGGTCGCCATACTCGCCCTTGCAATGACGAGCTCTTGCTCTTGCAATGACAAATGACAAATGTCAAATGACAAATGGAAAATCTCTTTTTCACACCTGCCAAAACAAAACTCACCTAACTCTAATCATCAACTCCCCGAAGCAAAGCCTCCGCAACAGCCAGGTCTGAAGCCCGTGTAATCTTGATATTGCGTGAACTACCCTCAACGATTGCGACTCTCGCTCCCAGGCGTTCAACCAGCGAACTCTCATCAGTCAATTCCGGATCGGACACGTCCACCTGCTCGTAGGCACGGACCAGTAGTTTATAGTGAAAGCATTGTGGTGTCAGCGCATTCCGAATTGTTGAGCGGTCCAGAGTGCCGGCCACCGCTCCAGCTCTGACCTCTTTTATTGTGTCGACGGGCGTCGAAACCAGAATAGCGGCGCCTGCCGATTTAGCAGCCGCCACCGTGCGCGAGATTTCCTCAGGGGTAACAAATGGGCGCACGCCATCGTGAACTGCGACGATCTCCGTAGCCCCTGCGTCCACCACCCGTAGTCCGTGAAGCACAGACTCCGCTCGGCTACGGCCACCCGGAACCACCGCGGCGATTTTGCGCAGCCTGTGTTCTTTAGCAAGAGCAGGAAAGCCGTCAGTCTCCTCGGCAGCTACAACAACTATGATTTCTTGAATTACGTCACACAGCTCGAAGGCTTTGAGCGTGTGGATGAGAATAGGCGTGCCCGCCAACTCGAGAAACTGCTTCGGCCGCTTGCCCGCCATCCGCGTGCCCTGCCCGGCGGCGGCAATGATTGCGACATTCATAATGAGTGACGGATGACGAGCGACCGACGACTGGGAAAGTTCGGATCGTTCCTCAGTGTCCTCGGTCGCCCGTCATCGGTCGCTACGATTCCGTTATTGGTTCGCCGTCAGTGATGCGCACTGGCAACGGCCCGCTTCTGGATTCCCGCGACTGGCGTCGGACCGAACCGTTAATGCGGTGCTCGCCACTATTTCCGTTTTCAGGATCTTCCCAAAGACGTCCGAAGATCATCTTGCCGGCGGTAGTTTGCAGCACGCTGGTCACCGCGATATCAGTATTCTTGCCAATCAGCTTGCGCGCGTTATCGACGACCACCATTGTGCCGTCGTCGAGGTAAGCAACGCCCTGGTTGTATTCCTTGCCTTCCTTCAGGATGAACACACGCATTGCCTCGCCCGGCAGCACTACGGGTTTCAGCGCGTTTGCCAACTCATTAATGTTGAGCACGCTGACGCCGCGGACTTGCGAGACCTTGTTGAGGTTGAAATCGTTTGTGACTATGACGGCGTCGAGTTGTTTACCCAGCTCGATCAGTTTCAGGTCAACTTCACGCACCGCTGGGAAATCTGTTTCGACAATTTGTATGTCGAGCGAACTGTTGTTCTGCAACCGGTGAAGCATGTCGAGACCACGACGACCGCGCTGTCGTTTTGAGGAGTCTGGCGAGTCAGCGACCTGTTGCAGCTCTCGCAGGATGAACTGCGGGATGATCAGAGAACCAGTCAGGAATCCTGTCTCAGCAACGTCGGCTATGCGCCCGTCGATGATTACGGACGTGTCGAGAATCTTCAAATCGCGCCGTGCCGCCTTATCGGTGAGTATGCCTCCTAAAGCTGACAGCTCCAGGTAATCACCTTTGGCAGCGCCAACCATCAAGCCGACGTAGGCCATGAAGAACGTCAAGGCCAGGGTCACATAAGTTTTGACCTCGGCAGGCACGGCCGGCGATTCCTGACGGCTAATCAAAGAGCCGATCAGAAAAGCTCCTACGATTCCCATAATGGAACCTACGGCCGCTCCAATGAGCGTCTTCAGCGATGCACGCCTGATTCTTCTTTCGAAGAGGATTATGCAGATCGCGATGATCGCGCCGACGCCGGCAGAGATCCACGGATCGCTTTTGATGGGGTGGAGAAAATAT
>Ga0070706_100003796_pt1 | contig 14750 bp, 11 predicted proteins | sample KBSK5501metaG_FD_65476 | JGI IMG/M metagenome (GOLD analysis project Ga0070706, IMG submission 65476) | Corn, switchgrass and miscanthus rhizosphere microbial communities from Kellogg Biological Station, Michigan, USA - KBS K5-50-1 metaG | ecosystem: Host-associated > Plants > Roots >...
GTCGCCGATGCTATTAATGAAAACATGGATGTGTTTCAAACCCAGGTGTGCGTAAAAGTCATAAAGCAAGGCAATCATCTCTGCATCAATCGCCGGGTCACCATCGCCCAATGCCTCGCATCCAAACTGGTGATGTTCGCGTACTCGCCCTGCCTGTGGCTTTTCGTGGCGAAACATCGGTTCGCTCAGGTAATAGAGTTTGATAGGTTGAGCCAATTGAAACATGCCATGCTCCAGGTAAGCGCGCACTGCCCCTGCCGTTCCCTCTGGCCGTAGAGATAGATTGGTCCGGTTGCCCTCTTTATCGGGACGATCGTCAAAGCTATACATCTCTTTTTCAACAATATCGGTGCCCTCACCAGTCGTTCGCGCAAAAACAGCCGTCTCTTCCAGCATTGGCGTCTCGATACGCCGGTATCCATAGAGATTCGCCACTTCTATAGCCGCTCGCTCGACCACACGCCAGTAGGGCTGCTCATCGGGTAGAATATCTTTGAAGCCTTGCAAGGCCTTAAATTGTTCGGGCATGACTAATTCCTTCTTTCACATCTGTTATAATGCGAGATTATTATAGCAGATTGGTTCCTGATTCCCAACTATCCTGTTACAAGCGGAATACACGACACGTTTCTTAAACATAGACGATTATCAAACGGTGACTTTGGAGAAATTGCATGACTCAGACAAGCGATGCAACGGGAAAAACTCGTGAAGAAAAACAGTTTGATGCTATACATCAGAAACCAACGCACATCCGTCATTTGCATCGATTTGTATCTTACTCCGCCTCAACTTGGCTGCTGTGTATACTTATTGGCGCTATTGCCCTTGCATTCAACCTCTACCGCCTGGGAGCTCCCAGTATCTGGTTTGACGAGGCCTTCTCGGTTGAACTCGTGCGTCAACCTCTCCCACTGCTCTGGCATATCATTTGGGGACCAGAGCCTAATATGGAACTCTACTACCTGTTGCTCCACTTCTGGTTAGGCTTCACCGGATTCCTTGGCCTGCATCCAACCGAATTTGTCGTGCGCTTTCCCTCTGTTATTTTCGCCGCTCTTAGCTCAGTTATGGTATTGCTTCTGGGTCGTCGTTTCTTAGGAATCACTGCTGGAATCGTTGCTTCAGGTCTTTATCTGCTCAATTTCTTGCAACTCTTGTATGCTCAACAAACACGTTCTTATAGCCTGCAACTCTTGCTGATTTGTATTGCCTGGTATGCTCTCTTCGTTGCACTTACTCAAGAATCGCATCAGAAACGCTGGTGGGCATGCTTCATTGGCGCGACAATCTTGGCAGTGTATGCTCATCTTTTCAGCCTGCTGATACTCCTTGCGCAGATAGTCGCCTTTGGTGGTCTATTGATCTTGCCAGGCACCTGGCGCGATAAAGCGCGTCACCGAATCAGTGCATTCATCGTGAGTCTTGTCGCTATCGGTGTGTTGATTGTCCCTATGCTGCTGACAAGCCTTCATGGCTCAAAAACGGGATGGCTCCCCTCACCGCATTTACGCGATGTCTATAATCTCTTTCTAACTATCAGTGCAAACAGCAAATTATACCTGCTCATCCTATTTGGATTCTGCACCCTCGGATTACTTGTTTCAATGCTCGTTTATCTGCCCAAGGGTAAAGAGCTCCTGGCGCAATTTGCGCTTTACAATAGCGGCGATGACAAACGCAATACGAGGCTACAACAGTATTTGCCAGTAGCATTAATGCTGCTCTGCTGGTTAGTTATACCAATAGTTATCAGCTATGCTGTTTCTCAAGGGTCGGTACGCCTCTTCTCAACTCGCTACCTTGTAATCAGCCTTCCTCCGCTGTTCTTACTTGTTGGACTGGGAGTTGCTTCATTGCGCTGGCGTATCGTTCAGTTGGCGCTAACCCTTATTTTATTTTTTTTCGCTTTCTATTATGTTCCCCTCTATTACAAAAGCGCCCAGGTAGAGGATTGGAACTCAACCGTACACTGGCTTGAACAGCGCTACCAATCAGGTGATGGGTTGGTCTGCTACAACAATGCCCAGAATCAGGGTTGCCAGATTCCCGTGGAGTACTACATCCACGCTTATCCCAGCGCCGCGCAATTCACTGACGACTCCCCCGGCGCTTATTCGTGGAATACCTTTGGCCCTGCTGATCCTCATACAGGTTATGCAGCGGCCGTTGATACGAATGCCCTTGCGACCTATGGTGCAAAACATGCCCATCTCTTTTTCATCATCGGTCGTGTTTCCAACGATGCTGAGGCTGCAAAAGCAAAGGCTGCCGAGCAATGGTTAGATAATCACTACCACCTGCTTGGTCGCATCGTGACCCCTACTGTCACAATAAGCTTGTATGCCACAAACTCCCAATCCACTACTTGAGAGGTTGAGTCACATTGCCATGTGTGCTGCGATTACTGCATGCTACCATCATTGTGAGGTCACATGTAATCTATCTCTGATTGCCAGCATCATGTGTTACGGAAAGAGGATCAGAAGCGTTTTTACAAACGGGTATTTGTATATATACCTGATACGAAAGATTCAGAACGATGATCCTAAAAGCATTCGATGACCAACTCAAGCAGTCCGAGGATCGCCAGTCCTCTCCAAGCACCCCTTCGATCTGGCGTGGCGCGATTCTTCCTTACCTGTCGACGCGCTTGAGTCTTGTATTGATAGGATTGTTGACCGACTTTTATATTCTGCCGCTGCTGAAAAGCAGCCCTGTCCTGCCATCACCTCCTGCGAATACGCATTTTCCCGACGCGCTCTGGCTGATGTGGCAGCGTTTTGATAGCGGCTTCTATCTCAATCTTGCGAAATCAGGCTACTGGTCGGCCAGCACGCTGCATACCTACTCGAATTGGGCCTTTTTTCCGCTCTTTCCTTTGTTGATCTTTCTTTTGGCCCACCTCTTTGGTGGGAGCGAAACAGCCTTTTCCCTGGCGGGCCTTTTCGTCTCAAACGCGGCTGCACTGATTGCAGTCACCTACCTCTACAAACTGGCACAACGCGAATTTGGGGCAAACATTGCCTCCCTGAGCGTTATCTACCTGGCGCTCTTTCCAACTTCTTTCTATCTCTCCGTCATCTATACCGAATCGCTTTTCCTTGCATGCTCCGTGGCCTGTATTTACTACGCTCGCAAACAGCGCTGGTGGCTGTCCGGCTTGTGTGGTGGCCTGGCATCACTCACACGTGCACAAGGTGTTCTCCTGTTAATACCAGTGGCGTGGGAATACTGGCAGGTGTTGAGCGATCGTTATGACCCTCTCGCGAGCACCGGCGAATTCCGCTTACAAGAGCGAATGCGTGTATGGCTCACCTCACGCCTGCGCGGGCCTCTCCTGGCATCACGAGAACTGCGTAACTGGCTCTCCCTGCTCGCGCTTGGCCTTATCCCCTCCGGCTTGCTGGCATTCATGATCTATGGAAAAATCAAGACGGGTCATTTGCTGGCAACCTTCGACAATCAGAAGTGGGGCTGGGGACGCTCTTTCGAAAATCCTTTGCAGTTACTCTCCACGTCTCTGACCAACCCACAGCGAGCGAACCCGATGGATTGGAACTTCTGGATACTCAACATTTGTTTCGCGCTGCTTTTCCTCGGCTTCACCGTGTGGGCCTTTCGCAAGTTGCCCATGATCTACGCGCTATTCACGCTCGTGATGGTACTCTTACCGTTATCGAGCAGCCGCCTCAACAGTATCAGCCGGTATTACCTCCTCGTTTTTCCGGTGTTTATCCTGCTGGCTCTCTGGAGCAAGAACGTGGAACACGCTAACCGCCGCTTTCTCATCATGACCCTCTTCGCAATGCTGCAAGCGGTGCTGATGGTTTTCTTTGTCTTAGGCATACCTGCGATTGCCTAGTGCTATGTTCCTTTGTTCATTCTCTTTATTCTGTTCACGCAGGTGCTCGCACTTGGAGGGCTGCTCATTTTATCCTGTTAGGTCCCAAATTGAGGCAAAAAGGAGACCGATCCATCACTTTAGCTGTTGAGCGAAGATGCCATGTGTGCTACCATTATTATGCTAATTCCGAAAAAACAAAGGAACACACCGTGTCCGAAACGTTTGAAGAACTCTATGCTCACCAGCTCAAAGATGTATTCAAAACACATGCTCAACAACAACTAGATCAGGGCGCAGAGGCACTTGTCTCCGCCCGCGCCTATGCAGAACAAGGCAAACCGGAATTTACCCTGGCCTTTCTCTTGCTCATCAATCTACCAGAAGACGAAAAGCGCGAAATGCTCGCCTACTCATACGAGCGACGTGCAAAGCTTACTGAGGAGAAAGCGCAACAACTTGCTATCCAGTTTCACCGGTCTTTTCCACTCATCAAATTAGAAGCCCAAAAAGATCGCCAGTCAGCCCGCTCCATACGACAGGGCAAAGAAGTTCGCATTTCACCCACACAAAATTCATCTTCCTTTTAACCTTCGTCTCCTCCGCTCCCTACCTCTTGTTCCAGCTCAATCATTTCGCTTTCGTTCCCCTCTTCAGCCTCTGGTTCCTGCTCTTCGCCTTCGCTCATCTCAACCTCATCCCCATTCCCCATTTGCTCATCCATTTTTTTACCGTTTGTTGTCGCTACAGCTACCACGCAATCGCCTTCGCCTAGATTCATTACATGTACGCCTTGTGTGGCACGCCCGGCAACATGGATGGTACTGACATCGGTTCGGATGACAACTCCTCCCGCAGAGATGATCATCAGATCATTGTCTTTCTCAGTGATTACCCGAGCAGTTGCGACTAACCCGGTCTTCTCAGTCACTTTAGAAGTGATGACGCCGCCGCCTCCGCGACTTTGTGTAGGATACTCCTCAACAGGTGTTCTTTTACCATATCCATTCTCGGTAACCACAAGCAATTCACCGCCTTTAGGAGTGAGGTTGAGGGAGACGACTCTATCGCCTTTAGCCAGGCGAATACCGCGTACACCGCCACTGATACGTGAGGCCGAACGCAACTCCGCCACCGTGAAACGGATAGCCTTGCCCTGGGCGGAGATCATTAATACGTCGTCGTCCGCGTGCGCCAGTTTTGCCCCGATCAGCTCGTCATCATCTTCCAGGTTCATTGCAATCAACCCTGAGCGGCGTACTACTTCAAATTCATCCATCGCCGTCTTCTTGACCTCGCCCTTTTTGGTGGCAACAATCATAAAGTCCCGGCTTACCCCTTTGGGAACATAGACAACTGCTGTTACTCGTTCACGTTGCTCAATTGAGATCAGGTTGATAATGTGTTCGCCTTTGGCTGTGCGACTGACATCTGGTAACTCGAAAACCCGGAGTTGGAAGACTCTCCCTCTATCTGTAAAGAAGAGCAAGCTATCATGGTTATGCGTAACCAGCAGGTGGCGTACAGTATCGTCTTCGCGAGTAGCCATACCCGTGATACCGCGTCCTCCTCTGCGCTGTGCGCGATACGTGTTTGAAGGAAGTCGCTTGATATAGCCTTTCTCCGTCAGTGTGACAACGACCTCTTCGTTGCGGATGAGATCTTCATCCCTGAACTCGCCTGCCTCCGCATCCGCAATGTCGGTGCGGCGTGCATCGCCGTATTTCTCCTTCAACTCCAGCAAGTCTTCTTTAATCAGCTTGCGAATCTCATTGATATCTGCCAGCAGCATGTGGTAGTAATCGATGTTTTTCAACACATCACGCAGCTCTACTTCAACCTTGCTGCGTTCCAATGCAGCCAGACGAGCCAGGCGCATATCAAGAATTGCTTTGCCCTGTTCCTCTGATAGGCTGAATTGTTGCACCAGGTTGACCAGTGCCGCCTCTGCCGATTGGGATTGGCGAATGGTGTTGATAACAGCATCCAGGTTATCCAGAGCGATCTTCAAGCCTTCAAGTATGTGTTTGCGTACCTCGGCTTTCGCCAATTCGAAACGCGTGCGGCGTGTGATTACTACCTCACGATGATTAATATGGTGCTGCAAGAATGCTTTGAGCGTCAATATACGGGGCTGTTGATCTACCAGTGCCAGCATATTCGCATTGAATGCGCTCTGCATAGCCGTGTATTTGTACAGAGCGTTCAGAACACTTTCAGGAGTTGCATCGCGTTTCAATTCAATCAATATACGCATACCTTGACGATCGGATTCGTCGCGTATTTCGGAGATACCATCGATTTTCTTGTCACGAACCATCTCCGCTATCTTTTTAACTAACTCAGCCTTGTTCACCTGATAGGGCAATTCTGTAACGATAATGCTCATACGACCACGTTCAGCCTCTTCGACCGTTGTCCGTGCTCGCACAACGATACGTCCCCGTCCATTAGCATATGTGTTACGGATTCCTTCGCGCCCTTGGATAATCCCCCCTGTTGGGAAGTCAGGGCCACGCACGATGCGGGACAGGTCTTCTGTGGTAGCATCGGGATTCTCGATCAGAAAGATAATACCGCTGCAAACTTCCATCAGGTTGTGTGGTGGGATGTTGGTTGCCATACCTACCGCGATGCCGGTAGAACCATTCAAAAGCAGGTTGGGTAGGCGAGCGGGCATGACTGTTGGCTCTTCAGTTTGATTATCGTAGTTTGGCTTGAAATCAACTGTACCTTTGTCGATATCGCGAAGTAGTTCATCGGCAATAGCGGCTAGCTTGGCCTCGGTATAGCGCATCGCGGCTGGTGGATCGTCATCTTGCGAACCAAAGTTTCCCTGGCCCAACACCAACGGGTAACGCATTGACCAGGGTTGTGCCATACGCACAAGGGAGTCATACACAGCCACATCACCATGAGGGTGATAACTCTTCAAAACTTCACCGACAGTACCGGCGCACTTACGAAAAGCCTTTGTTGATTGGAGGCCCATCTGATCCATCGCGTATAACACGCGGCGATGCACTGGCTTGAGTCCATCGCGCACATCGGGGAGCGCGCGGCTCACTATTACACTCATAGAATAGTCAAGATACGCACCCGTCATTTCTTCTACAATACTGACTGTCTTAACATTGCCAAGTTCCATAATAATTCCTCATCAAAAAGTCATAGTAAGGGCATTCCATATGAGTGCTTAAAGCAAATAGTGGGTTGAAATGATGGCTGGGAGAGGGTCCCGCAATATTCGAGCCTACCTTCTAATAGTATATCACATTTGGAGCAGCGATACGAGCATTTAGCCACATTTGGCAGGGCAGAAAGCCAGATTCCCCCTGTATTCAAGCAACTTAATGCCGAAATGAAGCTAGGATACCCTAGGTTTTATAGACGACCTGTGGTATGATTGATGCAAGAGCAGATTCATCCAGAGAGAGCATTAGATCAAAACAAGATACTCCATCTTCAGGGCGGAATCAGGTTCTCGGTGTATGGTGCCCCTGAGCGACAGTGTGGCGTGTTCAAAGTGTGCTTTCCCGAATCCCCCTGAAAGATGGCAATCCGAAAACAGTCAGTATCGATGGAGCGTTACACAAATGCTAAATCAATCGTGGAGGAAGATCTGAAGGAATGACTCTAACACTTCAATCCCCACAATGCTTCGCCATTTTCATTTTTTTATTTGGGTTTATTGGCTTTTTACAGGGTTGGAGACGTTCAATAATGTTGATGGGATTCACCCTCGCGGCAATTTTATTATTGATAGTCGGCGGCGCTAACGGCATTGCTGTGATTTTATTTGTGCGCATTCCTCAAACTGTTAATGTTCTCACTGGCGGCGCGATTGGCCCTAGTGCTCCCCCACCCCCAAGTTCTACCGAAGTACTCATCTCAGCACTACTAACCCTTGGGCTAGCAATGCTCCTGGGATTTATCATTGGTGGCAGAGCTTTTAAGGGCACCCCTACGACCGGGGAGCGCTTTCTAGGCATTATATCTGGTTTAGTTACAGGCTATGCTATCATTAGTTATATTAGCCGTCTCTTTGCAGCTAATCAAACGATTTCGGTGGGGGTGACCACCCCCAGCGCGAGCAACCTTGGGAGCTACATCGTAGTTCTCGTCATTATTGCCCTCGTAGCGATTGTAATCGGCCTGATAACGACTAGATTCGGGAAATAGGTAGCCGGCCACAGTGTAACAGACGAGCCGAGGGAGGTGAACACATGAGCAGTAATGCACCCCAAGCCCAGCGACAAGATGATCCCTTTACTCCTAAGCGTGTGCATGGAGGTTATCGTCATGTTCGCCGTGTCGGCAAGGGAAAAAACAGGCATCTGGAGTTCAGAGGACAGCAACAGGGCGAAGTAGTTAAAGCGGTGATACGCAAGCACAAATTCTTTCTTATCGTCCCGGCTATCCCTTTCATCGCCTCTATTCTTGGCCTCATTATAGTTGGCTTTCTAAATGAAGCTAACCCGAGTGCTAGTTCATTCTGGATCCTTTTAGAGGTAATTTTAGGCTTCCTTGTCATAGGTACCGGTGTGTACTTCCTGTATAACGACCTGGCGCTCTGGTGGGTGGAGACGTGTATCATCACCAATCAGCGCATCATGATCTGGAAAGGTTTATTCAGCCCGAATCGCCAGGAAGCAATGGTTGACCGGGTTGTACAGGTAGGAGTTGACCAGAATAGCTTACTGAGCATGTTGCTCTCTTATGGTGACGTGCATCTTTACCTCGTAGGTGGCAAAGGGGCAGTCTTGGAAAAAATACCCCACCCCGCTGAGGTTAGAGATCTTTTCAATAAAGTTACTGAGCAAGTTAAACAAAGGAAACCTCCCAAGGAGCCACATCCCGAACCTGCTAACCCTGACCTGCTTGCTGTGCTCGCAAAGCTCTCTGAAAACGATCCCTTCCCAACGCTGCCGAATCCAGATGAAAAATATGCCCATCTTCATCGACCTGGCAGCATTCGCCGCCCCTTGCGTACTTTTGGAGGCCCGCTGCATCTGCCCTGTAACGTGGCTTATACTTCGGATGAAGATACTGTTAGGTATATACAAAGAGCCAAATCTGTGCTTATTGGCAAACTTATATTGCCTGTATTGATAGTTTTAGGCCTGATTATTTCCATGATCTTTTTTACCTCTTTTGTGGCCTATTTAGCGATAGGCCTTTTCGTAATGTTTTTTGTGATTGTATATACCATCCTCAACTATATCGATGATGTCTACATCCTTACCACCAAGCGCGTCATCGAGATTGAGCGCAAGTTCCTTTTCTTTAATGAGGAGAATCTCTCTGTAGAGTATGACAAAATCAAGGACATTAAGGTGAACGTGGGCAATCCTATTTATATGGCTCTTGATGTCGGTAAGGTCATTGTTGAGACGCCTGGCAACAATCCCGATATTGAAATGAAGCTTGTTGATCACCCCTTCTCCATTCAGGATATGATTTATGCCGTCAAAGGGCATAAGGAGAAAGTGGACAAGATCAAAAATACAAATGAGCGCAAGGATCAACTGAACCAATGGTTTAGTACAGTGCTTTCGACCATGGAGAGGACTATCGTAGGCAAGGGTGTGCCGAACTTACAGAAGCTGGATTTATTCGCAGCAGCCGAACGGGCAAGCGCGCTTGGTATGAAAGTCGTGCCCGTAGGTGAGGACCCATCATATCCCAATATAGCACCTGGATTGATTGTTTCTCAAAATCCTACGCCTGGTACCCTGGTTCAAGTTGAATCGAATGACCCCGAAAATCGACCACAGATTCTCGTAGTTCTGAGCAGGCGACCATAATAAATTTGCAGCAACTGGGCGACCGCGAGGGTCGCCCCTATAGTTATTACTGGAAGCCGGAGTTCCCTAAATGTAGGGGCGACCCTCGCGGTCGCCCGGTGGAATACCATCTTATCTCATTCCTGTACGAACCAGTAATGCAATACACTCGATATGGTACGTCTGTGGAAACATATCAATCGGCTGTGCAGCAACCAGGCGATATCGTCCATTTGCGCAGAGCGAAGAGATATCGCGCGCAAGCGTGCTTGGATCACATGAGACATAGCAGATTGCCCGGGGCGCCAGAGATTGTAAAGCCTGTAATGCCTTTGGATGACAACCAGCTCGTGGCGGATCAACCAGAGCTACTTCAATGCGCTCACGTCGATAGTAGAGCTGGCCCAATAGTCTCTCTAAAGTGCCTTCCAGCGTCGTGATATTGTTCTGGTTGTTTAGCGTAGCATTGGCACGGGCATCCATCACTGCGCTTGGCTGGGATTCTATTGCAATCACACGCGCAACGCGAGGCGAGAGGAATGCCGAGAAAAGCCCTACGCCACTATATCCATCCAACACAACATCTTGACGCTGTGGCTCCAGCATGGCTACCGCCCGCTCTGCCAGAACAGGTGTCTGTACCATATTGACCTGGAAGAACGAATCAGCGGAAATGCGAAAGCGACGACCAAGTACAACATCTGTCAAGAACTCTTGTCCTGCTACTACGCGCCCATAACGCCCACCAACTCGCTCTATAATCACTCCTACGATGCCGGGCGCGGTTGTCATCAACTCCTGCGCGAGTTCTTGTGGAGCTTCAAGAACTGAACCGGGACGTGCATGTATGCTGAGCAGGGTAGGGACAGCCATCACCGGGGCTGACAGGCTAGCAGTGCTGACTGCGCCAATAGCTCCTCGAATCGTGAAACCTTGAATCATTTCTGCCAGTGTATCGCCAAAATGGGTCTTGAGTTTAGCTCGCACCTGCTGGTATACCATATCCAGGGCAGGATGCAATAATTCACAGGTTTCAAGATCCTGTACATCGTGGCTCTCTGTGAGTTTTAAGCCCACTTCGCCATCCGGACCAACTGAAAATAACATGATGTTGCGATAGTGCCATGGCGAGACTCCAGCAGGCATACCAATTGTGGGATGGACATTTGCGTCAGTCTGTTTACCGATCCTTACAAGGAGTTGCCGTACAATGTGTGCTTTCCAGGTTAGTTGCGCTGGGTATGCTATATGCTGCCACTGGCAGCCGCTGTCTGTGAGGAAGGGATATTGAGGTTCGATACGCTCAGGCGCAGGCCGCATAATCTCGAGCAATTCAGCGCGTGCATGGCCTCGACGTTCTTCAACAATTTCAACAAGTACACGTTCGCCTGGAATACCTCCGGGCACAAATAAGACTCGTCCCTCGTATCGGCCTACGGCATCTCCTCCGTAAGCTAAATCTGTCAATTCAACTTCGATGCTCATTTTCACCTCGGTGGCCACTTGACGAAACCTCCATTTTGCCTCGCTTGTGCCCGTCCCATCTATCTAACATAATGAGGAGTGCAGAGTGAGAAGTCCTCTGCCAGGGTTTGGGGCCCCGCATCTATGGGATGCAAGAGCGAGTCCCGAATGCTCCCCCACCCCGCCACCAGCGACGGCGCGAGAGAAAAAAGATTTGAATAATTACATTATAATGTTAGCGGCTGTTTAGGCTGACTATAGAGCCGCGTTCCGAAACGGCTCAGGAAGACTGCTCCAAGCCCTAACAACCCCACCCCAAAACTGATGAGCCAGCCAATATAGGGGATAGACCCTACCAATACCAGCACTGTCAGTCCTACCATCACATCTATCCGGCGCGTATTATATTGCGGAGCTACCGCACGTAAAATACGTTCTCCAATAATCCAACTAACAGCCACGGTTCCCAAAACCCATGCTGCGATTAGTCCAACCGCCAGGATAAGTGCTAAAGGAATAGGCAGAATGAGCGCTACCAACACAACAAGAACCGCAGGAGCCAACAGAATGCTTAACAACCCTATTATTATACTACGCCGCGTCTTGGTCGTCACGGTTGTTCGAACAAACATTACATGTTCGGGCAGTAATGTAATAAGCCCTATGCCCAGTATAGCCCAAACTAGCAGCGACCAGAATGGGAATTTGAACTCGCCCATTCTGCCTGGAAACCATTGATTATGTGTATGATCGGTGATAGCACCATCAAGTTGACTGCCCTCGACATTCAACTCTCTGGTTCCATACAAATCAATATGCCCATGAACCTGCGAACTATTGGTTAGTACTATAGTGCCCCCAAACAATGTCAGATTGCCGGTAACCTCTCCAGCAATGATCGTATTGCTGTTAAAGGCTGTTACATTCCCGCGCAATTCGCCTTTGACCGCAACTGATCCACCAAACGAAGTGACATCACCGCACACAATCTCGTTTGATCCTATTGCGATGCTTCCCCCAAATGATGGTCCTTGACTATTTCTTGTACATGCGCCGCCACTGCTGTTTACACCCTTATCTGTGGCCTGTGCTGAAGGCAATGTCCACGCGAGATTCACCCCGATTCCACTCATCTTAAACCCAAAGAATAGCAATGGTCCAGCCAGCACGAGCAAGAGCCATTTTAATCTTCCGGCCTTTTGCATACTGGAACTCCCCATCATGGGCGCACGCGCGTCCATGACCTTCGCTTTTATGCTTCCTGTGGATGACGCATTAAGCGAAGCCACATTCCCATAATAATTACCAGAACGAGCGCCATTGCTGACAGTAGCCAGTTCTCTTGGAGAATAAGTGCTAATCCTGATTGAAGATACTGCGCAAGCGTCACCAATGCGTCTATGACACCACTCAACGATGCGAGTACATTTACCACAAGGTCTGTATTGAAAATGAGTAAGGCAAACAAAGAAAGTGAGATTAACCCTATGGTCAAGTAGGTAAATGCTGCGAATCTGGGAGTAAAAATACGCAAACGAGCAATGCGTGTCTGTTGCTGCATACGAAGATCTTCGAATTGCTGTGTGATTCGTTTTTGTCGCTCTACTGCTCGCATGATACGCTCTGTGGATATGCTGGTAGACATGCGATAAGCAGGTGAGCTAAACTCGAGGTCCAACCGCTGATGACGTTGCTCGTCTGTATGACAGGTACTACAAGTCCTTAAATGCTCCTGAAGTGCTGTAATCTCCGATTGTGCGAGATCATTATCACGCTGAGCGGTTAGCCAAACTTTAGCATCGCGGCAGCGCATCGATCTGCTCCTCCTCGTTCTGTTTGTTGTCTTTGATGTAGCGTGCAAGTAGCTCGCGTGCACGGTGTAAGCGTGCTTTTACTAATGCTGGTGTCAAGTGCAGTGCTGTCGAAATTTCTTCGTATGAAAGATCATACCAGTAGCGCAAAACAATCACGGCGCGGTACTTGCTAGGCAATCGCTGCAGGTACGTCTGTATTTCGTCCTGTTGCTCTCCTTGTAGCGCTGACTGCTCTGGCCCTGTCCCCAGGTCTGCAACCCACTCCAGGAAAGGTACATCTTCCAGTGGTAACGCCAGAAAGCGCCTACGCCGGAGCTGGTCAATTGCCAGGTGTGAGGCAATCGACAGCAACCAGGTGCTAAATTTATGCGCAGGTTTATATGTTGCAAGTTGTGTATAAGCCCGCACAAATACTTCTTGTGTCACATCTTCCGCTTCCGTCGTGTTGCCCAACATTCGGTACGCAAGATTCTGCACAGCATCTTTATATCGCTCGACGAGCACTTCGAAGGCATCTTGTTCACTTGCAAGCACCAGCTCGACAAGCTCTACATCGCTCAATGCCTCCACACTAGCCCCTCGCGCATATTCACTTGATGAACTTAGCACCCCCACCGCAGCCTGGCTACCAATAGACCGATTTCTGCTCGAAATTCCTTCAGACGTCAACGCTCCGCTAGATTGCTTGCGTCGCGTTCTGCTTGCCGGCTTCGCCAGAGCTCCCATTACTCCCAGCGTACCCGATGCCTGTAGTGCCGATTCCATAATATTCACCGCTTGCTAACTATTTTAATATTCATAACTTAGACAGAACAAACACTTACTATAACGATTTACGAGCCGTATCTTAAAAAGTTGTAACCTCTTAAAAGAGTGTAACATGAGTAAACCAGACAGGCAAGAGTTCAGTACCTCAAGCAACTACTTCACCACTCTAATAATTGTAACAAATAAAAATGAAAGAAAATTCATTTTTGGTCTGGTAGTAGTTGAACGATTCGTGGGCCGAGTTGAACCCCAGCGCCTGCTTTCATGCTATGCTTTGCTTACTCTGATCGCAGTGATTGGCTTTCTGAGTATACGCTCGACCTGGATTGCGCCTTTCTGGCTCTTCCTCATTGGTTTCGGTGCATCGGGTCTCTATCCAATCGCCAAAGCCGAAGCATATACTCGCCAGCCAGGGCACTCTGGAACAGTACGCGCCATCATCAACCTCGGTGCCCCGTTCGAAGTCGCGCTCCCCGGCATCGCCGGCCTGATTGCCGGACGCTTTGGCATACTTGCCAGCCCGGCATTTTTGGGCTTAGCACCCCTACTCATCCTGATCCTGATCCCACACCGAATATCGAATCTGCCTACCTCCACATCACCTTCTCCACCAGGTACCCCGGCAACTCATCGATATCCAGGCGAATCTGCGTCATCCCATCTCGTTCGCGCACCGTCACTGTCTGGTCTTCCAGCGTCTGGAAATCCACTGTCACGCAGAACGGCGTCCCAATCTCATCTTGCCTGCGATAGCGACGCCCAATGTTTGCCACATCATCATATTGCGCAACCATCAAGCGCTTCAAACGATTATATATACCCCTGGCAGTCGTGACCAGCTCTTCCTTATTCTTCTGTAAAGGGAGAACCGCCACCTTAACGGGCGCAAGCCAGGGATGAAGGCGTAGCACCGTTCGCCCCTCTTTATCCTTACCCGATGGTGGTTCTTCCTCGTACGCGTCGAGCAGCAAGTTCAGGAATGTTCGATCCACGCCACCTGAAGTTTCCACAATCCAGGGAATATAGCGCTCCTTCGTTTCTGGATCGGTATAGCTCAAATCCTGGCCGCTATAC
>Ga0070706_100003799_pt1 | contig 14747 bp, 16 predicted proteins | sample KBSK5501metaG_FD_65476 | JGI IMG/M metagenome (GOLD analysis project Ga0070706, IMG submission 65476) | Corn, switchgrass and miscanthus rhizosphere microbial communities from Kellogg Biological Station, Michigan, USA - KBS K5-50-1 metaG | ecosystem: Host-associated > Plants > Roots >...
TGGTCGACGACGGACTGGCGACGGGCGCGACCATGCGCGCCGCGGTCAAGGCGCTGCGCCAGCGCGGCGTTGCCAAAATTGTTGTCGCAGTGCCGGTTGGCCCGCCGGACACCTGCCGCGAGTTCGAGCACGAAGCGGACGAAACCATTTGCGCGACCGCGCCCGAATTTTTTCAGGCGGTCGGCCAGTATTACGAAGATTTCTCGCAAACGAGCGACGAAGAAGTGCGCGAGTTACTAGCCCGCGCTGCGCAAGATCGACAATGAACGACGCTGAACTCGGCGGCGCACGCGCGGACCGAAAAAATGTGCGTCCTGCTTTACGAGTGAGCTACGAAGAGTTGCTTCACAAAACAGGCTTGCCCCGATTCTGGATCGGCCTGCGCGAAGCCGGTGACAAGATCGACATCTTGCGCGGGCCACGGCTGGAGCGCGCAATCGGCGTGATTTACCGGCCGGAAACGGAGCGATTGAGCCATTATTTTCATGTGCGTTTGCCGGAACAATTCGATGCGATCATTCACCTCGACGAAACGCGCGTCTTGGAACCACTGGAACGGACCAGCGTTTGGGACGAGGGCGAATTGCCCGAGACTTTCGCCTTTCAAGTTTAATTATGGACGAGGTGCACATTCAGGCCGGGCCTACGATTCTCGCTGGCAATTTGAGTATTCCCGATGGCGCCGTCGCGCTGGTCCTTTTCGCGCACGGCAGCGGCAGCAGCCGGCACAGCCCGCGCAACCAGTTTGTCGCGCGCACGTTGAACGACGCTGGCCTGGCTACGTTGCTCTTCGATCTGCTCACGCCCGAAGAAGAGTTGATCGATGAGCGCACGCGCCAGCTTCGGTTCAACATCGGCCTGCTGGCCGAGCGCCTGGTTCACGCGACGAATTGGGCAACGCAGCAAGAGCAGACGCGCGATTTGCGCATCGGTTATTTCGGTTCGAGCACAGGCGGTGGCGCGGCGCTGGTGGCAGCGGCGGAGTTACTGCGCGATGTCGGCGCGGTGGTTTCGCGCGGCGGGCGGCCTGATTTGGCCGGCGAAGCGCTGCCAAAAGTGCAAGCGCCGACGTTACTCATTATCGGCGGCGAAGATCATGTGGTCATCGAGCTCAATGAGCAGGCTCGCGCACAAATGCGCTGCGAAGTGAAGATTGAGATTATTCCGGGCGCGACGCATCTCTTTGAGGAACCGGGCGCGCTGGAAAAAGTCGCGCAACTAGCGAGCGATTGGTTTGTCGATCGCATCGGCATGAAGTAGGCCGCGGCAATTTCGCAATTAATCGCGCGGCTCTTCGTAGGTAACGACGCGACCCCACAAACTCTTTGTGCCCCAAATGCCGGCCCGCAAACATTCAAGCTGCACGATCTGACTGTGATCGACAAAGAGATTCACTTCTGCGCCGTAGTTTTTGATGTACCACGCGAACACTTCCGGATCGGCGGCTTCGAACATGAGCTTCTCCATCCCCAGCTCGTCGATGAAACGGGCCGGCACGTCCGTGCGCCACGGATCGACGTTCTCGGTGATGCCTTCGCTCTCCATCATGATTATCTCGGCGCCCGCGTCGAGGAATCGCCTGGCTTGAGCGATCGCCCAACTCGGATCTCGCGTGCCTTCGGCAACCAGCTCCGCGGCGGCAGTCGCGCCGCCCGCGCCGAATTGAATCCCGACTTCGGGCTTCGCTTTCAGGCCGGATTTGCGCACCAATTCGATGAGCCGCAGCCAGTCGTCGATCGGGATAGAGATGAAACCGGCGGAGATTTCGATGATGTCGAAGCCGAGCTGTTTGCATTCGTCCACATATCGCCGCACCGCGTCGCTCCCCTGGGTGAGCACGCGTTCGATGAAGCCGCCGGTGGAAACGAGCACGTCGTGCTTGTGACAAACATCGACAAGTTCGCGTACCACTTGGTCCGGCATGAGCGTGAATGAGCCGCCGGCGAATTTCAGCGAATCGACATAATCGCCCATTGTTTCAAACAGATCTTCCAGGTAGCGGCGACCGACCACGGAGTAATACGGGCCGCGGATTTCGGTTAACCCGCGTCGCCGCGGCTTTCGTTCGCGTTCGTTCACTTGCAAAAACGGGAAGCTGCGTTCGCGATGACTCGATTTCGCTTTCATATTGTATCCTTTAGAAAATCGCTAATCCGCGGCAAACTGGCCGTCAAAGCGAGTCGCGCTGCGGCGTCGCGTTTAGATTGTGAAAGTATCCGATGGTCGACAAATGGTGAGCGCGCCAGCGCACAATTTCTCCGCCCTGACGACAGACCTCTACGAGGTCACCATGGCGTGCGGCTATTGGAAAGCTGGCGTCAGCGCACACGAGGCCGCCTTTCACGTCGTCTTCCGCGAAAATCCGTTTGGTGGAGAATTCACGCTGGCTTGCGGGCTCGCACCGGTGATCGACTTTCTGCGCGCGTTTCATTTTGATGAGACCGAGATTGCGTATCTCGCTTCGCAACGCGGCAACGACGAGAAGCCGCTGTTCGATGCCGTTTTTCTCGACTACCTGCACGCGCTGCGACTGACTGTTGACATTGACGCGATGCCGGAGGGAACGCTCGCGTTCCCGCAAGAGCCGATCATTCGTGTTTGTGGCCCGGTCATCCAGTGCCAGCTCCTGGAAACTGCTTTGCTGACGATCCCGAATTTCCAAAGTCTCATCGCGACGAAAGCGGCGCGCGTCTGTCTCGCCGCCGAGGAGGATGCGGTGATCGAGTTTGGTTTGCGTCGCGCCCAGGGAGTTGATGGTGGCTTGAGCGCCAGCCGGGCAGCTTACATCGGCGGTTGCGCGGGCACATCAAACTTGCTGGCTGGCCAGCGCTACGGCATTCCCGTGAGCGGCACGCAAGCGCATAGCTGGATCATGTTTTTCGAAACCGAGACCGAAGCGTTCCAAGCTTACGCCAAAGCGTTGCCGAACAATTGCGTGTTTCTGGTGGACACGTACGATTCGCTCGACGGCGTGCGCCGTGCGATCAGCGCCGGAAAATGGCTGCGCGCGCATGGCCACGAGCCGATCGGCGTACGCCTCGATTCGGGTGACCGCGTCGCGTTGAGCATCGAAGCGCGACGCATGCTCGATGAAGCCGGATTCACAAAGGCCAAGATCGTTTGCTCGGGCGATCTCGATGAATTCGCCATCGCGGAAATGAAAAAGCGCGGAGCGAAGATCGACATCTGGGGGGTGGGAACAAAGCTCGCCACCGGGCAACCGGATGCGGCTGTGGGCGGGATCTACAAACTTGGCGCGGTGCGGCGACCGGGTGAGCAGTGGAAATATCGGATCAAACTTTCTGATGAAACTGCCAAGACGTCGTGTCCGGGCTTGCTTCAGGTGCGGAGGTTTCATCAGCCGGACGGCAAATTTATTGCCGACGCGATTTACGAAACCGATTACGCGGTCAAAGAACCTTGCGTGATTGTCGATGTTGAAACGGGTGCGCGGCGTCAAATTCCCGCGAAGACGAAGTTCGCGGATTTGCTTGTGCCCATTTTCCGTGGCGGGCAACTTGTTTATGAAGTGCCCCATATTGAGGCGTCACGCGAGCACGCGCGCAAGCAGCTCAGTTGGGCGCCGCCGGACATTCTAAAGCTGGACAAACCGCTCCGTTACGCTGTCGGTCTTCAAAGCTCACTGCACGAGCTAAGATCGACATTGATCGCGCACGCGAAAGAACCTTCCAAATGAACGCGCTCATCATTGTCGATCTTCAGAACGACTTTTTGCCAGGCGGCGCGTTGCCCGTGCCGCGTGGCGACGAAGTCATTCCACTTGCCAATGAATTGCAACGACGTTTCGAGCTTATCCTAGCCACGCAAGACTGGCATCCGGCTGACCACGGCAGCTTCGCCCCAAATCATCCGGGCAAAAAGCCGGGCGACCGAATCGTGCTCGATGGAATCGAACAGATCCTCTGGCAGTTGCATTGCGTCCAGAATACGCGCGGCGCGGAGTTTGCCGCCTCGTTCGACACGAAACGAATCGCGCGTGTCTTCCAAAAAGGAATCGATCCGCGCATCGACAGTTACAGCACGTTTTTCGACAACGCCCATCGCCGGTCAACCGGCCTGTCCGACTATTTAAAGGAGCGCTCGGTCAGAGAGATTTACCTCCTGGGATTGGCACTGGATTACTGTGTGAAATACAGCGCGCTCGATGCGCAACAGCTCGGGTTTGATGCGCACGTCATCGTGGACGCCTGTCGCGGAATCGAGCTAGAGCCGGGCGATTTGGAAAAAGCTCTTAATGAAATGAAAGAGGCCGGCGCGACTCTCCTGCAAAGTCGCGAGTTGCTTTCAGGCAGGGAGCACGGTTGAAAGCGTTACTTCGCTGTCGATGGTTTGCTTGAAAACGCCCTCGACAGTCGCGCCGATTTTCGATCCGTCGCGATCGACGATCCAGCATTGCTGGCCTTCTTCGAACGGGCCGCGCGCCATCACTTTGAGCAGGACGGCATCTGAACGGCCGGGCTCATCAAGCACTTCGGTGCAGATCGCTTCTGCCTCGCCGAAGTCCGTCAGCAGCGTTAGCTTGTCATCGATTTTCGGTTTTTGCATCGAGAAGGAACCCACCAATTCCTCCGAGAAATTAATCGCCGCTCACGCTGCTGGCGAGCGTCTCAGTCACGGCCAACGAATCATTTAAAAATGGCGCGTCATCGCTCACGCAGATTGAAGATTACGAGCCGCTCATCGGAAGCGAGAAGGTTGAGCGTATCCGTGAGACGGCGAAAAAGTTCAAGGGCCTGCGCGTCTCGAATTTCAATTCGACCTACTACGGCGTCGTCGTGGCCGAGACGCTTTCTTCGCTTACCCTGCCCATGAACAGCCTCGGCCTGCGCATCGAGTGGCGCGTCATCCAAGGCACGGCCGATTTTTTCTCGATTACTAAGAAGATGCACAACGCGCTGCAAGGCGGAGAGATCGATCTCTCGACGCGGTTATCAAAAAAGAACTGGACTAGCAACTGCGCGGCGGCTGGTGGACGATATCGTTATTGTGAAAAACAAACACCGCTCGCCGCGAATCAATCGCGTTTCCTGGGGCCGGCTCGAGGTCGAGGGAAGAGTCGAGCCTTACAAAGATGCAAAGCTTTTTCCCGGAGGATCGCGTGAATGGAACTGGCGGGAGACAGGCACCAATCATGTGCCCGGCATTCAGCAAGCTGACGTGCAGGAACTGCTCGATCATGGCGCCGAAATCGTCGTCCTCTCGCGCGGGATGAAGGAATGCCTCGAAGTCCCGCGCGAGACCCTGGAGTTCTTGAAAGAGAGGCAGATCGAGGCGCACGTGTTGCCCACTGCCGAGGCGGTGCAGCTCTACAACCAGCTCGCGGAAAATGGTCCGGTTGGCGGACTATTCCACACAACGTGCTGAAACAATCGGGCGCGTTGCTGCTCCTGGCACGCGAATAACGATGTGCCAGCGTCGGCTTTAATTTTTCGATTTAGAGGTCTATCAGGGCGAATCGTTTCGTGAGCTCAAGTTCTGAATGTTTCTGACAGCTGCGAAACGAGTCGTTCGCGATTATTCGGGCAAACCTCGATTAGCGTTACATCAGGACGTGACTTGATCGCGTCGGTAAACGGCAGGGATCGCGCGAAGATTGTCGCGAGTACCGGGACTTCGCTGTCGAGCGCCTTGTTTACCGCGTCCCGAAAAATCGGCGAGTGGATTTCCATCGGACCGATTTCATCGATCACGACAAGCCGCTGCGCCTGCATCGCTTCACGGATGGCTTTGACGCCGACCGCTTCGAGCGCGGAAAGGTCAAGCCGGTATTTTCCAAGGTGCTCGGGCGTTTTGAAATCGACATGGGCGAACACGACCTCATCGCCATCGAGCGTCACGATCTTGAATCCGACGCGTGTGCCACGGTCGCGGATCTCTTCGGTGTAAAAACCACCGGCGCGTTGCGGCAGATTATTTACGACACGCTTGATCAGCGTCGTCTTGCCGCAGCCGGGACGGCCGGTGAGCAGAACTTTTTCGGTCACAACGCGCGCCTCTGACAGTGCGGGCAAAACCACGCGGTGCGCCCGCCAGTTTTTGACGATTGCAGTTCGCGCCCGCAGCGCGGGCATTTTCCGCCTTTGCCGCGCTGCGGCAGAAGCCACGACTTCGGCATGCGATCCACATCCGCTTGATACTCGATCGCTTTTTCCAGCACGTGGCGCATTGTGCGGAACAAACGCTTTACATCTTTATCGTCGAGGCGCGTGATCCGAGTCGCTGGATGAATGCGCGCGTGGAAAAGAATTTCATCGGCATAGATATTGCCGATGCCGGCGATCAGCCGCTGGTTCAGCAGCGTCGATTTCACAGCGCCGCGATGTTTCCCGAGAATCTTCCTGAAATCCGAAAGATCGACATTGAGCGCTTCCGGCCCGAGCGAGCGCTTTTTCAAAAACTGATCGACGTCCTTGATAAGTTCGATCTCGCCAAACTTGCGCTGATCGTCGAAGGCGAGCCGGTAATCGTTTGCGAAAACGAACAGCACTCGCGTGTGCGGCGGCGCTTTTTCCTCGCCTTTGAAGTAGCGCAGAAAGCCGGTCATAGCGAAGTGCAGCCGCAGCCACATGTCGTCGTCAGCGCGCACAAACAGATGCTTGCCATGGCGCCGTGTCGATTCGAAGCACCGCCCCTTCAGCCGTCGCGCGAGTTCACGCGCGGAAACGCCCTTCAATAAATCAGCGCTCAGTACATCGACATCTGCGATGCGCTGATGCAGCGCCGTGGCATCCAGGTATCGCTTGAAAGTCTCAACATCGGGCAACTCTGGCATCAGCTTTGTTTACCGCAGAATCAACTTCATTCGGTCGTGAGCGATGCGTGCTTCAACGCCACGTTCAGCGGCCAGCGCGCGGAGCGTTGCCGCGAGCGTGCGCTCGTCGCCGGTGACGATTTCTGAGCCGCAGTGGATGATGATTGCTCGCGGAACACCTTCTTTCGCGCACCAGCCGAGTTGCGTGCGAACCGCTGCATGCCCGATCAGCGTGTCGCCTCGCTTGCGAACGAACGAGCGCGTGAGCGTCGCGCCGTCGCCAACGTAAACTTCCACGTTTCTCAGTGCGGCCGCGCGATTGTGGATGAAGAGAAGATCGGGTCCGTAAAACACGCATGCACGGCCCGCGCTGATGCGATATCCGACGGCCGGAGCTAAAATCGAATGCTCAACCGGGAAAGCCTCAAATGCGATGCCGCAAATCTTAGTGGGCACGAGCTCCTTGATCAGATGTCGATCGTCGATGTGGCAGGTTTTTAAAGTCTGCCACGTCTTTTGCGGCGCGTGCACCGGACAAGGCGCGCCGTTTTGCAAACCCCAGGCGTGGTCTGGATGCGCGTGCGTGAGCACGATCGCAGCGGGATACAGACACTCAAATTTTCCCAGCCAATCAAGGCCGCAGTCAATCATCACATCGGCGCCGCGATAAGACACGAGCAGCGAGCTGTGCATGTGATGTCGCCGCGTACGCGCTTCGATTTCCCCGCGCGTGCCGAGAAAGGTGAGTTTCATGAGAAAAAGATGAATCGTTTGGGAGCATCGTGCGATCAAGCAACGCATATGCGGCCCTGGCGCGAATATTAAGTGTATGGTGGCGAAGAAATTTGTCCTCAGGTTCGACGAGGTTTCATCGATCGGCAGCAACGATCTCACTCAGCTCGTGCTCGATGTGGATCGCGATTCCGCCGAACTCGCCGAGCTGTTCGACGAGCGGAACGAGGCGGTCAAAAACGTGGTGCGCGATGTCATCCGTACTGCGCACAAAGCCGATTGCAAAGTCGGCATCTGCGGCGAGGCGCCGAGTGACTATCTCGAGTTTGCCGAGTTTCTCGTGGAATGCGGCATCGACTCAATCTCGATAAACCCGGATCGTTTTCTCGAGACAAAGAAACTGGTCTCTAAGGTCGAGTCCGGCAAGAAACGACGAATCAGAAAAAAATGATCTCGGAGCGAACATTGCAGTCGGTTGTGGGCTCGTTAGGCGAGCATGGCGACAAGGAAGCATTGATGGTCTTCGGCAAGAAAGATCGACATCCTTGGTCTTTTCAGAAACTCGCGGCTTGCGCCCGCTCGTTTGCGAACGGGTTTGTTAGGCATGATTTCAAATGCGGCGAAACCGTTGCGATCTTCTCGGAAAACAGCCCAGAATGGATCGCGGCTGCGCTGGGAATCATTCGCGCGGGCATGGTCGCTGTGCCGCTGGATGTCCAGCTGGGCGATAAAACTCTCGTGCACACACTGCAAGACAGTGACGCACGCGCGATTATCACCACTCGAAAGCGAGGGGAGCGGATCGAAAAACTCGATCTCAAAGAAAAACCAAAGCTCATCCTGCTCGATGCTGGCGAAGACGATCCGCCTGAGGCGGATTGGGAGCGGTTGCTTGAGAACGAAGAGACAGAACTCCCGACGGTGAGCCGCGACGATAAAGCGGTGCTGTTTTACACATCGGGAACAACCGGTCCGCCCAAAGGCGTGCCACTGAGTCACGGCAATATTCTCTCGCAACTCGACACGGCCGCCGAAGTGCAGCTCATCACCGGCGACGATCGTGTGCTGCTCCCGCTGCCTTTGCATCACGTCTACCCGTTTGTGATCGGCATGCTGGCTCCGTTGGCTCTCGGTTTGCCATTGATCCTGCCATTTTCGCTGAGCGGGCAGCAGTTGCTGCGCGCTTTGCGTGAGGGTGAAGTGACGGTGATTGTTGGCGTGCCACGGCTCTACGGCGCACTCTATTCCGGCATCGAAGCGAGAGTCAAATCTTCCGGCTGGATCGCGCGCAGATTGTTCGGTGTTTTTCTCGCCGCGAGTGGATTCGTGCGATCCGCCTTAGGCGGATGGCTCGGCTGGCGCGCCGGCAAGTTGCTGTTTCGCTCATTGCACAAACGTTTCGGTGAAAATCTACGACTGCTCGCTTCCGGCGGCTCGGCGCTCGACCCCGAGCTGGCTTCGAAACTCGAAGCCCTCGGCTGGCAAGTCGCAATCGGCTACGGACTCACCGAGACTTCACCGCTTCTGACGGTGAAGTTGCCTAACAAGTCGCGACTAGACAGCGCGGGAAAACCGGTTGGCGGCGTGGAGATTCGCATTGAACCGAGCGCGCTCGAAAAGGAAGAGCGCGTCAATGGGCACGAGGTCGGCGAGGTTGTTGCGCGCGGGCCGAATGTGTTCAGCGGCTACCGGAATCTTCCAGAAAAGACCGACGAGGTCTTCACCGAGAACCGATGGTTCCGCACCGGCGACATGGGTTATTTCGATGACGATAGCAATCTGCACCTTCTCGGGCGTCTCTCGACGCTGATCAAGACCGAGAGCGGCGAGAAGATCCAAACTGAGGATGTGGAGGCCGCGTATGCCGAGGAGTCCGTGATTCGCGAGATTGGCGTGCTCGAGAAAAAAGGAAAGCTTGTCGCGCTCGTAGTGCCTAAGCAAACGGCTCGCGGCGAAGAGGCAAAGGACTCCGTCCGCAAGGCGGTCCAAATAGCTTCAAAGCGGTTGCCGAGTCATCAGCGCATTTCTGATTATGTGATCACTGCTGATGCGTTGCCGCGCACGCAGCTCGGCAAAATCCAGCGTCATCGGCTGGCCGAGCGCTACGAACAGGCAAAGGAAGGGGGCGAAAAAGCTGCCGCCGCCGGGCCGATGAATGTTGACGAAATGTCAGGCGAAGATCGCACGCTGCTGGAGGATTCTGCCGCGCAATCTGTGTGGGAATTGCTCGCGAAACGATACAGCGGCAAGCGACTAACGCCGGATACGAGTCTGCAGTTCGATCTCGCCGTGGACTCACTCGAGTGGCTGAATCTTACGTTCGAAATCTCCGAGTCGAGCGGAGTGGAATTGACCGAGGAGGCGATCGCGCGGATCGAAACCGTGCGCGACCTCCTGCGCGAAGTGGCCGAAGGCGGTGAGGGCGAAGCGGTCGATCCGCTGGTGCACCCCGACGAAGTTCTCGACGAGAAACAAAAGCGCTGGCTCGAGCCGCTCGGTCCGGTCGCCGCTGGAACCGCGCGCTTTCTTTATGCCGTGAATCGAGTGCTGATGCGGCTGCTTTTTCGCCTGCGCGCCACTGGACTGGAGAATCTGCCGAAAGATCGACAATGGATACTGACGCCCAACCACGTCAGTTACCTCGATCCGTTCGCGATCGCCGCAGTGCTGGGCTGGAAACATTTGCGCAACACCTATTGGGCGGGATGGACCGGTGTTGCTTTTAGGAACCCGGTGATGCGTTTTCTCAGCTGGCTTGGAAAAATTTTACCGGTCGAACCGATCCGCGCCGCGCGCTCAAGTCTCGCGTTTGGCGCGATCATTCTGAAAAATAAGCAGAACTTGGTTTGGTTTCCCGAAGGGGAACGCTCGGCCAGCGGCAAACTGCAAGATTTCAAGCCTGGCATCGGAATGTTGCTGGAACATTTTCCCGCGTGCGTCATTCCCGTGTTCGTTCACGGTACGCGTGAAGCTCTGCCACCGGGAAAATATCTTCCCCGGCTGCGCTCCATTCGCGTCGTCTTCGGCAAGCCGCTCGATGGGCGCCAACTGAAACGCGAAGGGCGCGGCGAAAAACCGTATCAGCAGATCGCGAGCGCTTTACAGGAAAAGGTGGCTGAACTTGCGTGAGCCGATGGAGTCTTTCGCTAGCGCGAACATAAAAACGTCAGCCTTGCTGAGAGGACGTGTGGCGCTGGCCTTCAATTGGTATCGGGGCATGGTGAACGCGGAGACCGGGATGCTGGAGTATCTTTATCTCCCGGAGGCCGAACGTTTCGTCCGCGAAAACTGTCCTATTCGGGACATCGCTTCGGTGTGGGACGCAGAGCTGCTCGGCGAATTCCTGGATAGGCAGGAGTTGCAGCCGCTTATCGCGAACTCATTGCGCCATTTCAATGGCTATCTTGTGGAACGCGACCCGCCTGAGGCGGGCATGATGCTCGATTCGGCGCGTCTTGGCGAGCCTCCATCCATCGCTCACAGCGCCTTCATGGTGCTTGCGTTGCTGCATGCGCCCCCGCCGTGGCGGAGACGGGAGATCGCCACCCTTGCTGAAGGGATTCTCCGACAGCAAAGGCCGGACGGTTCATACAAGGTTTATTTTGCCGATCTGCCCGACCAAGGCGAGGAACTTTATGCCGGCGAGGCGATGCTCACGTTAATGGAAGTCCACCGGCAGTTGCGCGACGCGCGCTGCTTGCAAAGCGCTGAACGCGGTTTCTCCTACTACGACGGACACTACTTCGGCCGCGGCCGCGTGGGCGACGATGTGCTCGTCTTTTTCGCCAACTGGCAGTCGCAGGCGTGCCGCCTCTTGTTCGAATGCACCGCGAGCGCAGCGCTTCAGCGCGACGTGGCGCTTTACGTTTTCGGGATGCATGATCGCATCGTTGACCGCGGCTTTTACCGCGACATCGAGCGTCACCCCGCCCGCCAGGTGTCGGTGGAAGTGGCCTGCGGACTGGAGGGTCTCAACGACGCCTATTCCATCGCTCGCGGCTTAAATGATGAGCACGCGGAGCGCTATCGCCGGTGCATCTGCACAGGATTGAAATACTTGCTCACACTGCAATGCACTAACATTGGGACTGAGAGAGAGCGCGGCGGTTTCGGCGCGTCACTTTCAGAGCGGGCGCAGCGGATCGACATCACCGGCCATGCGGCCAGCGCGCTCATGAAGAGCGTGGAAAACGAAATCGAGTGCGGCGGCTGATCGCGCCCCCGGATTAGTCCCACTCAAGGAGCAGACTATTGTCTTCTCTCACGCGGGTCTGAGTGCCGAATGACGCGCCGAGTTCGTTCAGGAGATTGCAGAGCCAGTTCGCATCGACGGCCGACGCGTGCTCCAGCCGGAAACGCCGCATCTGCATCGGGACCAGCCGCGCTGACACGAGCTGTCCGCCGCGCGAATCCAGTTCGACCAGGTACAGCAGGGCGAGATCGCCGCGGAGTGTTTCATAACCGCTGATCCCTTCGTAGTCGGTGAGGAAATCGCCGCAGCCATAGAGGATCAGGCGACCTTTGAAGACCTCGATCGGCTTCACGTGATGAGAGGAGTGGCCATGCACGATCGCGACGCCTTCCTCGATCAAGCGATGGGCGAACGCGATCTGTTGTGATGGAATGTCATAGCCCCAGTTGCCGCCCCAGTGGATCGACGCAACGAGCAGATCGCCCGACTGTCCGCCTGAGGCGGATTGTCGCATTTGATCTGCGATCCGCGCAGCGGTCGCTTCTGAAAGGTCATCCAACAGATTCACTCCCGGGCGAACACCGGTGGCGCCCCACTCCCGAGGAATTCCGCTGCTTGTCGATCCAAACGAGAAGAGAAGCACGCGTCCTTTGCCCGGCACATTGAGCACTGCGGGAGTGCCCGCTTCTTCCGTGTTGTTTCCAGCACCCGCATGACCCACGCCCGCCGCATCCAAAGTGCGGAGCGTCTCGGACAACCCTGCATATCCCCAGTCCAAAACGTGGTTGTTCGCCAAGGCGCAACCGCTCACGCCGGCGGCGGACAGACAAGGAACGTTCGCAGGGTGCATGCGGTAATGAATTCCTTTGTCAGGCCAATCCGTCTCGGCCGACGTGATGGCGGTTTCCAAATTCACGATTCTGAGATCCACGCCGGCACGCTCCAGCTCTTGCAGCGACTCGCCCCAGATGTAATGGAAGCTTGCCGGTCGCTCGATCGGGCCATTGGCAGCCTCGGCAAGATCGACATATTCGCGCGCGTCACGAAGATACGGTTCATACAAAACCGGATCGACCGGATGCGGGAGAACTTGGTCGATGCCGCGACCGGTCATGACATCGCCGCAGACGAACACGCGCACTGGGCGGGGCTGTGAGTTCATTCCTGCTGTAAGATAAAATTATATCCAGCGAATCAGTTGAAAACTTCCTTAAGCTGTTGAAAAAGTCGCCATCGGGCGCTGTCTTCAATTCCTGGTGGCAGTTTGACAAGGAAACGATATCGGCTCGCGTGCTCCGCGCATTCGGCTTTCGTTTACGAGAGTAATCGGCATTCGACACCGCCGCGATGCCTGCGGCGCGCGAAAGAGTTTTGTATGGCTACATGCGAAGTTTGCGAAAACGAATATGACAAGGCGTTTGAAGTCGTCGTCGCCGGCAAGCGTCACACCTTCGACAGCTTCGAGTGCGCGATCCACGCGCTGGCGCCGGTTTGCCCCCATTGCAACTGCCGGATTGTTGGGCACGGCGTGGAGCAAGGAGGCAAGATCTACTGCTGCGTCCATTGTGCGCGCAGCGACGGACAGACGCAGTTGAAAGACCGCGTCTGAGCGCCGGTCCGCGTTCAGGTAGGGGCGATTGACCGCAATCGCCCGCGGGCGGTTCGCTCTACCTACTTCCGATGCCAGGCCAGCAGCACGTTTTTCTTGCGCAGCGTGCAGGCGTCGCTGACGAGTGCAAATTGAAGCGCGTCCTCGGTACGAGTAAAACGGTAAACGCCCTTGGCCTCGCAACCTTTCGGCTTTATTCCACCAGTGCGCATGATCGTCACGGTGTCACCGTGGACAGTGTATTTACCCCATGCGTCGCGTTTGCCCTTGTGGTAAAGATCGACATCGAACATGCCGTCGGCCTTGATCATCCAAACGGTGCCGAGCGCATTCGTCCATGTGCCCACTAGCGCCGCAGAGCCTCAGCGCGGATACGTGGCGCAGGCATTAATCAGCACCAAAACGATGCCAGCGAGAACAATTCGAAGAGAGGGTAATGCGTTCATGCCGCTCATCCTGCCGAGTAATCTGCAGCGATTCAAGCACCGATCGCTACAGCGCCTGCTGATTGCGACCGTTCTTTACGCGCTTCGCTGCTTCGGTAATTTTTACTGATGTCAGTTTCCGAAGAACAGATCCGAGACGCGCTGAAGTCGGTCAAATATCCAGGCTTCACTCGTGACATTGTTTCGTTTGGCCTGGTCAAGTCGGTCAACATCGACAATGGCGAAGTTAAAGTGCAGCTCGCGCTCGCCACTAACGATCCGAATGTTCCGGCGGCGATCAAAAACGATGCCGAAAAAGTTTTGCGCCGCATTGCCGGAGTTCAGGGCGCGAAAGTTTTGATCGACATCCACGCGCCACCTGCGGGCGCTGGTGCAGGCGTTGGCGCGACGCGCATTCCCGGAATCAAGCACATCATCGCAGTGGCGAGCGGGAAGGGCGGTGTCGGCAAATCGACGGTGGCGGCCAACCTCGCCGTCGCACTCGAGCAAACCAGAGCGCGCGTCGGTCTGTGCGATTGCGACATATACGGTCCGAGCATTTCACTCATGTTCGGGACGCGCGAGCGACCCATGGCTACGGACGAAAACAAGATTGTGCCGATCGCGCAGTGCGGTCTTCGCCTCATGTCGATGGGATTTCTGCTCGATGATACTTCGCCCGCGATTTTGCGTGGGCCGATGGTGACGCGTTACACGCAGCAATTTTTGCGGCAAGTCGATTGGGGCGAGCTCGAGTATCTCATTCTCGATCTTCCGCCCGGCACGGGCGACATCCAGCTCACGATTGTGCAAACGGTCGCGCTCTCCGGCGCGATCATCGTCACCACGCCGCAGGAAGTCGCGCTGATCGATGCGCGCAAAGCCGCCACCATGTTCGATAAAGTGAATGTGCCGGTGCTCGGCTTGATCGAGAACATGAGTTACTTTGTTTCGCCCTCCGACAACAAACGCTACGACATTTTCGGCAGCGGCGGGGGCGAACGCGAAGCGAAACGG
>Ga0070706_100003800_pt1 | contig 14745 bp, 10 predicted proteins | sample KBSK5501metaG_FD_65476 | JGI IMG/M metagenome (GOLD analysis project Ga0070706, IMG submission 65476) | Corn, switchgrass and miscanthus rhizosphere microbial communities from Kellogg Biological Station, Michigan, USA - KBS K5-50-1 metaG | ecosystem: Host-associated > Plants > Roots >...
TCGGCGTCCGCCGGCCGGTGGCCGTGGCCGTTGCGGCCGTACGCCGCGAGATCGGGTACCTGGTACGCCGCCGGCTCGGCGAGCCGGCCGGCGCCCGCGGCCCGGTCCGGCTGGCGTGGCGGATCGTCGGTCCCGCGCAGCGCGCCCGCCACGGCGAGCAGCGCGGCCAGTGGGACGGCCAGCGCGATGAAGTCGGCCGAGCCGAGGCTGCCCAGGGCGACCAGGGCGGCCGCGAACCCGATGACCAGCACGCAAGCGGCCAGCAGCGCCCAGCCGTGCAGGAACAGCCGCAGGCTCAGCGGCGGGGCGGGCGTCAGGTCCTCCTCGGCGGTCACCGACTTGGTCGCCCTGCGCTCCAGCATGCCCTCGCGGGCCCGCAGGAAGATCGTCAGGTCGCCGGGCCGGTCGGCCGTGAGCAGCAGCTCGTCCGGGTGAGCGGGATCCGGGGCCTGCGACACCGAGCCGCCGCCGACCGCCCACGCCACCACCGTGCAACCGCGCTCGCACCGGGCCCGGTACCGGGCCTGCTCGCCCACCAGCACGGACTCCGGCCCGTCGATGATCACGGCCGGTGACGCCCCGCCGCCCGCCTTGTCCTCCTCCTCCAGCACCACCTCAAGGTCGGCGCCGGTGTCCGCGGTGTCCCGGTCCGCGGTCACGATGAACTGCCGGCGGGCCAGCAACCCGGCGAGCCGGAACTGGCGGACGTGCACGCTCCAGGCCATGGCCACCACGCCGCCCGCCACGCCCGCCGCGCCCAGCCCCAGCAGGACGGCGACCGCCGGATGACCGGCCCCGGCGGCCGCGACGGTCACGCCCGTGAGCATGACGTCTCCCGGGCCGCGCGGGCGTCCCGCATGGGAGGTCTGGGGGAATATCTACGCCTTACCACGTTCGTATTCAAACACACAACCGAACGAGAGCGCCAGTGGATGTCCGAGGGGAAACTCTCAGCGAAGGCTTCGATCAGGTCGCCAGGGGGCGGCGCTGCTCCGGCCTGGCCGCGGCGGCCGCTTCCGCGCGGCACGATGCTGGGACGTTTCCGCGGAAACGCCCACAGCCCCTGGATGCCGAGTTACCCGATGGACGAGGCCGACGCCGTTGTAGGTTTGGTGCCCCGGAACCCGGATGACGGTGAGGACGCCGCTGACCAAGGCCTGGCGGACCAGCACAGTGCGGGGATCCGGCTCCCTGGCGAGGACGGAGCGGATCCTGTTCCTCGGCGCCCTGGGCATGCTGGTCGTCAGCGCCGTGTTGGGCGACAGCCTGGGAGCGGGCGCCGCCGTCGCGGGCGGGCCGGCGCTGCGGGCTCACGTGCACGCCGGGTCGCTCGGTTGGCTGACCCTGGCCGTTCTCGCCGTGGCCGCGGGCATGGCCGGCGGCGACGACCGCCGCGCGGCCAGGCCGGCCCGGCTGGGCGACGGCCTCAGCTGGCTCACGGTGGTGACCGTGGCGGCCTTCGTGATCACCGACGCCGCGGGCTGGGCGGCCGGCGGGGCCTGGACCGGGAGCGCCGCGCTGGCGGCGATCCTGGCCTTCGCCGGGTGGCTGGCGCTCGCCGGCCGGCGGGCCGGAACGCCGTGGACGGTGGCGCGCCTCGGCATGGCCGGGGGGCTCGCGGTGCTGATCGCCGGCTCGGTCATCGGGGCCGCGTCGGCCGCGACCGCGGCCGGCAGGAACGAGACGGGCGCCGCGAGCCTGGCCTCGGCGCACTCGGCGGCCGCCGTCGTCCCGTTCGTGATCCTGGCCGTGACCTCCGTCCTCGAGTGGTCGGCCGCGCCGTCCTCCGGGGCGGCTCCGGTCACGACCGCGGGCCTGGTCCAGGTGGGTGCGCTGCTGCTGGCCGCCGTCGCCGTGATCACCGGCACGCTCGGGCATGACCTGACTCTCGTCGAGGCCAACATCCCTCTTGAGCTCGGCGGAATCGTGATCTTTCTTGTCCGGGCGGGTCCCTCGCTGCTCGGCGCGGGCTGGCTGGCGAGCGGCCGGATCTGGCTGGTGACCAGCACCGTCGCCCTCGCGGTCGACGTCGGCCTGTTCGCGCACGTGGTGTTCGAGATCGGCAGGCGCAGGTACGTGTCCATCGACACGGTCCCGCAGTGGCTGCTGTTCACCGTTGATCACACGACGTTCGTGGCCGTCGGCACGACCGCCGTGATCGGGGCGATCGCGGCGCTGGCCGGCCAGGATGCCCGCTGGCCGAGGACCGACGCCCCGGCGGCGGCAGGCCTCGTGCTCGGGCTCGCCGCGACGGCCGCCGGGATCGGGGCCGGGTCGGCGCTGCTGGAAACGGCGTTCGCGGCCGTGCTCGGGGTTTCCGTGCTGCTGGCGGTCGTCGTGGCGGCGCTGCGGGTCTCGGGGATCAGCCGACGGCCGACCTGAAGGGCAGCGGGAAGACGATGTCGGCTCCGGGAACCAGGCGCCCGCCGACAAAGCCGTCGCGGAGCCTGCCCCGCTGCAGCTTCCCGTTGCTCGTCAGCGGTATGCGGCCGGGACGCAGCAGCGCGGTGCCCCGCGGCCGGATTCCCAGCGCCTCGTGCAGGACGCGCACGATCTGCACGGACATGGCCCGAAGCTCCGGGACGGTCTTGGCCGCGACGTCCCGCACCTCGGCGAACACGTACAGTTGCTCGCCCTCGATTCCGCCGCGGTCGATCCCGACCGCGGCGGAGAACCGCACCCCGCTCACCTCGTCGATCACCGATTCCGCGTCCTGCGGGTACAGCGTCCGGCCCGCCAGCTTGATCACGTCCTTCTGCCGCGCCGCGAAGTAGAGGCGGCCGCTGTCGTCCAGGTAGCCGAGGTCGCCGGTGCGGATGTATCCGTGACGCCAAGCCAGCGCGGCGGTTGCCTCCTGGTTGCGGTGGTACCCGGCGCACACGGACGGTCCGGCCACGACGATCTCGCCGGTCTGCCCCGGCGCGAGCTCGCCCGGGCCCACCACCTTCACGGTCGTGCCGGGCATGGGCTGGCCGAGGCACACGCGCCCGTCCTCATCGACGCCGATAGGCTCGCCGCGCGGCGTGCAGGTGACAGAGAGGGTGGCCTCGGCCAGCCCGTAGCCCGCCATCATGGCGTTGCGCAGGCCGAACGCGGCCTCGAAGCCGGCCAGCGTTCCCGCTCGCACCGGCTCCGAGGCGTTCATGCAGACCTTCAGGCTCGACAGGTCGAAGCGCTGCGGGTCACGGACATTGCGCAGGCACAGCCGGTAGGCGAAGTCCGGGCCGGCCGTGAACGTCCCGTGGTGGGCCTCGATCGCCCGCAGCCAGCGCGTCACGTCCCGCAGGTCGGTGGGGAGCAGGACGAGCCGCGCCCCCAGGCTGACCGGCGTGAGCGCCATCAGCGACAGGCCCATGTCGTGGTAGGCCGGCAGCCAGCTGACGAACACGTCGCCGGGCACGATGTCCATCGCCTGGATCATCTGGCCGATGTTGGCGAGCAGGCCGCGGTGGGTGATGACCACGCCGCGGGGGTCGGCCGTGCTGCCCGACGTGTACTGGATGTAGCACGGCCGCTCCGGGTCGTCGGGCACGGCACCGGGCAACCCGGCTCGCTCCAGGTCGGCCGTGGTCAGGACCGGGCGGCCGTCACGGGCCGACAGCTTCGCCAGCGCGTCCAGGGCATCGGCCGGGAAGGACGCCGCCGTGACCAGGCCGCTAGCGCCGGCGAGCCGGGCCAGCGCGTGCAGCCGTTCGGGCGTCGTCCGGGGAAACACCGGTACGGCGATCCCGCCGGCAATGAGGGTGCCGAAGAACGCGAGAAAGAACTCGGCTCCGTTGGGCAGCGCCAGGACGACCGCGTCGCCGGTGCGAATGCCCGCCCGCTGCAGGCCGGCGGCCGCGGTCCGGGAGGCCTCCCAGAGGTCGGCGTACGACCACGCCCGCCCGTCGGCGATGATCGCCGGACTGTCCGGCTGGCGGCGCGCGGACCGGGCGAGCAGCTCAGCGACCGATGAGACCCCCGGCCAGGCTGGCACCGGGTCAGCCTCCGCCCTGCAGCCGCACTGCCTCCTCGGCCAGGTCGCGGACGGTACGCAGCAGCGACACTCGCTCCTCGTCCACCCTGATGCCGTAGGTTTCCTCCACGATCGCGACGAGCGTCACCGCGTCGATCGAGTCGGCCCCCAGATCCTCGATGAGACGGTCGTCCAGGCCGACGTCGTGCCTTCCGAGCTGCCGGGCTACCAGCTCCCGGACCTCGTCGGCGTGACCGCTCATGAGCCGGCGAATTCACGCAGGGTGGCCAGCAGCCCTCGCCGGCCTCGGCGGCGGTGGTCCGTGCGACGCCGCTGTCGACGTACAGCAGGTTGCACCACAGCGCCCCCCCGGTGACGCCCGATGCGGCGGCCAGCTCCGCACCGAGCCTCATGTTCGAGACGAATGCGCGCAGCTCGCGCACGCCGACCGGGCCGTAGGAGGGCCGGATCGCCGGAGCCGGCGCGTAGCTAAGCGCGGTCGTGCCGAGCCGGCCGACGGGCCACCGGACCGCGACGCGCGCCAGCGGAGCACTCACGAGGGCGGCCGGAACGCCGTCCCCGCGGCGGCTGGCCCGCTCGATCTGGTCCTGCACCGCCGCGGCCAGCGCGGCGAACCCGCTGCGCGGGTCGACCCTGACGGCGAACCGCAGCATGGAGACGTAGCAGCCCAGCGTCTCGTCTGTCACAGGGGGATTCAGCCGGGGCCGCAGATCGGTCCAGACGACGGCGCGCATCGTGGCCGGGCGCGAACCGTACAGCAGCGCGCTGGCCTGCCACAGCAGGGCCGCGCTGAGCAGGCTCGTGAGCGTCAGCCGGCGCCGCCGGGCCCGGTCCACCAGGGACGTGGTCGTGTCGCGATCCAGGCTGAGGGGCAGGGTGACCGCCTGTCCCGGCGGCGGGACCGGCCGCCGGATTCCCCGGCTGCCCCGCCGGCAGGCGACCTCGTCGCGGCCCTGCCGGGCGACCAGCCGCAGGGCCTGCCATCGTCCCTGGACGCCACGCATGCTCGCCGGCAGGACGCCGGTCAGCGGTGGCGGCAGGGCGAGCCGGACGCGCGACGGCTCGGCCTCCCCGGCGATCCGCGCCGCGCACCAGTCCAGCAGCTCGTGGATCAGGTTCGCGGTCGAGGTACCGTCGGCGATGGAGTGGTGCAGGGTGAGCACCAGATCGCTTTCCGTGCCCGCACCCGACACGCAGGTCAGCCGGGCCAGCGGGGCGCGGCTCGGGTCGAAGGGGGCGTTCATCTCCTCCTCGACGACGGCCAGGACAGAGCCCGCGCCGGCTCCGGGCACACGCCGCAGCGGAACGGGGCCGGCCCCGCCGGCGACGGCCCCCGGCAGCACGTCGAAGCGGGGCCGCGACGGCGGCCCGGCGATCCGGGCGCGGAGCAGCGGGTGGCGGTCCTGCGCCGCGGCGAGCGCCCGGGGAAGCAGGTCGTCCAGCGCGGGTCCGTCGAGGCGGACCAGCACCACCAGGTTGAGCGGGCTGCGCCGGCTGAACGTGAGCAAGGCTCGCTCGGTGGCCACGAGCCGACGGCGTGACCCTGCGTCCCGGGCGGACCCGGCGCCGTCGGATGACCGCTCCTTTACCCGCATGGCGCCCAGATGTTAACATGCGCACGCCTGCGACCTGCTCCTTCCCGAGCATGCGGGTCACGGGCCGGGGAGGACCCATGAGAAAGCCGGGATCGCCGGTCCGCGCCCTCGTCATCCTGGCCGCCGCCTGCGTGCTGGCGTTCGCCATCTCGACCGCCGCGGTGTCCTCGGCGGCGGTTCACTCCGGCACGGCCGGCCCGGCGGTCAAGTTCCCCTTCTCCTCGTTCTCGTTCACCGGAGGCGTCTCGGCGCCGGCGGTGGGCGCGAACACGTTCTCGCTCAACTTCGCGACGTCTTTCGCGCTGAGCGCCAGCAGCCCCGGCATCGTGAACCCGACCACCGGGACGCTGGACAAGGTCACCGTCCAGGAACTCGTGAGCTACCCGATCCCGGGGGGCGCGCCCGTCGGCCCGGCACAACTGCCGTTCAAGTCGGAGAAGCTGAAGCTGACGGTCGCCATCAACGGCAAGTGCTTCACCCCGACGCCCACGGGAAACTACGCGTTCACCGGCGGCCTCAGCTGCGCCACCTCGACGCTGACCCTGGGCACGACCTCCTATAGCGTCTCCTCGCTGCTGACGTCGCTCAGCGGCACCTTCACGCCGCCGAGCCCGGCCAGCGGCACCCCGTGGACCGGGTCGGTGAACGCCGGCTTCACCGACCCCGGCTACACGTTCCCCGTTGCCACGCTCGGCTCAGGCGGCGGCACGACGCTCACCATCGGCAGCAACGGCGCGACCCAGCCCACGGCCAACGTCAGCTTCGGCGGGTAGCGGGCCAGGCGCCCGGGTCAGGGCTGGCCTACGTACCGGACTGGGACCGTGGCCGCCCGCGACGGCGGTATGACCGGGATCGGCACGAAATACGCCGTGCCCGTCCCCGCGCACGGAAGCGTGATCGAGGTCGGCAGCGGCTGCGGCCGGTCATACCGGGTAAAGATGGGCGTCGTCGCCGCGATCGGCGCTCCCGCGGGCGGCGGCGCGTTGAAGAACGCGCCGATCTCCGAGTCGTTCCCGGTGAAGCCCAGCGTGGGTGTAGCCGACGGCAGGAACAGCTGGTGCACCGCCACGGTCTGCCCCGCCTCCGGGTGTCCCGTCTCGCCCGGCTTGATCGGCCCGAAGCACGCCATCCTGATCACGATCGGGATGATGGTGTTGCCGTCCTTGCCGTTGATCACCCCGGTGAAGTACTGGTTCGGCCCCACTCGCCCCGCCGACGCGGGCAGTGCCGTCGCGACGCAGGCCGCTAAGGCCAGCCCGGCTACCGCCGAAGTCCGCCACAAGTACCGCATGTTCGCCACCTCCTGGAAGTGCCAGTGCCGCCATGCTCACGTCGCCCCGCCCGAGTGTCAACGCCGCGAAAGCACCCAATCGGTGAACAACAGGAGGCGGGGGCGCCACGCTCGGCCATCCGGCTGTCGGCGTAGTCGAACGCCGGCTGTCCGAGGCGGCGCCCCCGCCGCACCAGGTGCCTACTGGGCCTGCCGAGCGGTGGGGCGGTCTTGATGCGCCGTTGATCGAGCTGTCCGTCCCTCACCGCGAAGACCTGAGTACGCCCGCGGGTGCACAGCTTCAGCCGCTGCACCGGTCCAGGGCGTCCGCAAGTCGCTTGTCTCACATACTGAGACGTTTCGGGCTGTCCGGGAGGCTGGGCGACGTCTTCCCGGGAATGTGAAACGCCGGTATCACCAGGGCAACACCGACCCTTCACGTCGTCGGGAAAACACTCGACTCCGTCTCACATATTGAGATATCCGGCACCCGGGCGCCCCGCGAAGTCGTCCTCGCCGGATGGCCGACGGCCGGGTGGGGCTGGTGTTACGCGTGTGGCCGGGAGAGGCGAGGTAGCGGACGCCGCCGACGGCGAGATGCCGGCTCGATGAGCAACAGGGCGCCGGGGGGCGGCGCCTCGGACAGCCGGGGCGGCGGCGCCTCGGACAGCCGGGGGGCGGCGCCTCGGACAGCAGGGGGGTGCCCTGGACAGCCGGGGGCGGCGCCTCGGACAGCCGGGGGGCGGTGCCCTGGACAGCCGGGGGGCGGCGCCTCGGACAGCCGGTGTTCGGCGTAGCCGACAACCGGATGGCCGAGCGTGGCGCCCCCCGGCGTACCCAGTCGCTCTAGCTCAGGGCGCTCCAGGAGTCGCTCTAGCTCAGGCGTTCCAGGATCAGCTCGCGGACGCGGGCGGCGTCAGCCTGTCCCCGCGTGGCCTTGATCACGGCACCGACCAGCACGCCGACCGCCGCGATCTTGCCGCTCCGGATCTTCCCCGCGACGTCGGGATTGTCGGCGATCGCCTGATCGACGGCGGCCAGCAGCGCGGCGTCGTCGCTGACGACGGCCAGGCCGCGGGCGGCGACGACCTCGTCCGGCGAGCCCTCGCCGGCCAGGACCCCGTCGAGCACTTGCCGGGCCAGCTTGTCGTTGAGCGCGCCGGACGCGACCAGAGCGCTGACACGCGCCACCTGCGCGGGCGTCACCGCGAGCTCCGCCAGCTCGATGCCCGCCGTGTTCGCCCGCTGCCGCAGCTCGCCGAGCCACCACTTGCGCGCGTCGGCGGGCGTCGCGCCGGCGGCCACGGTCTCGGCGACCAGGTCGAGCGCGCCGGCGTTGGCCAGCGCGGCCATGTCCAGGTCGGACAGCTGCCACTGCGCCTGCAGGCGGGCGCGACGGGCCGACGGCAGCTCGGGCAGCGAGGCGCGCAGCCGCTCCACCCACTCCGGAGCCGGGGCGATCGGCACCAGGTCGGGCTCGGGGAAGTACCGGTAGTCCTGCGCCTCCTCCTTGCTCCGCCCGGCCGTGGTCGTCCCGCTGGCCTCCTGGAAGTGCCGTGTCTCCTGGGTCACCCGCTGGCCGGCGTCGAGCACCGCGGTCTGCCGCTCGATCTCGTAGCGGACCGCGCGCTCGACCGAGCGCAGCGAGTTCACGTTCTTGGTCTCGGTCCGCAGCCCCCAGCGATCCGAGCCCTTCGGCGACAGCGACACGTTCACGTCGCAGCGCAGCTCGCCTCGCTCCATCCGCACGCCGGAGACGCCCAGCGCGCGGAGCAGGTCCCGCAGCTCGGTGACGTACGCCCTGGCGGCCTCTGGGGCGAGCTCGCCGGTCCCGGCGACCGGCTTGGTGACGATCTCCACCAGCGGGATGCCGGCCCGGTTGTAGTCCACGAGCGAGTACTCCGCGCCGTGGATCCGCCCGGTGGAGCCGCCCACGTGCTGCGACTTGCCGGTGTCCTCCTCCAGGTGCACGCGCTCGATCTCCACCCGGACCTGCCGCGGCGGCGCGTCCTCGGCGTGCACCGTGACGTCCAGCCAGCCGTCGGTGCACAGCGGCTCGTCGTACTGCGAGATCTGGAAGTTCTTCGGCATGTCCGGGTAGAAGTAGTTCTTCCTGGCGAACCGGCACCACCGCGCGATCGAGCAGTTCAGCGCCAGCCCGATGCGGATCGTGTACTCGATCGCCGCGGCGTTGGTGACCGGCAGCGAGCCGGGCAGCCCCAGGCAGACCGGGCACACCTGGGTGTTCGGGGCGGCGCCGAACACGGCCGGGCAGCCGCAGAACATCTTCGACCTGGTGCCGAGCTCGACGTGGGTTTCCAGGCCGATCACCGGGTCGTAGCGGGCGACCGCGTCGGTGAAGCCCGCCAGCCGGGGCGTGGTCTCAGTCATCGCTCGCGCTCCTCGCCTCGGCGGCCGCGCTGGTCAGCTCCGGCGCCTGCGCCAGCAGCGGGTGTCCCCACCGCGTCACCAGCGCGGCCTCCACCGCCGCCGCCACCCGGTACATCCGGTCATCGCCCAGCACCGGAGCCATCACCTGCAGCCCGACCGGCAGCCCGTCGTCGGGGGCGAGCCCGCACGGCACCGACAGCGCGGCATTGCCCGCCAGGTTGGACGGGATCGTGCACAGGTCGGCCAGGTACATGGCCATCGGGTCGTCCGCCCGCTCGCCGATCCGGAACGCGGTGGTCGGCGTGGCTGGCGACACCAGCACGTCGGCCTGCTCGAACGCCGCCTCGAAGTCGTGGATCACCAGCGTCCGGACCTGCTGCGCCTTGCCGTAGTAGGCGTCGTAGTAGCCGCTGGACAGCGCGTAGGTGCCGAGCATGATCCGCCGCTTGACCTCCGCGCCGAAGCCCTCGCCCCTGGTCAGCGACATGACCTCCTCGGCGCTTCGGGTGCCGTCGTCGCCGGCCCGCAGCCCGTACCGCATGCCGTCGAACCGGGCCAGGTTCGACGAGCACTCGCTGGGGGCGATGAGGTAGTACGCGGGCAGCGCGTAGGCGAAGTGCGGGCAGGACACCTCGACGACCTTGGCGCCGAGCGATTCGAGCAGCTCGACCGCCTCCCCGAACCGGCTGAGCACGCCCGGCTGGTATCCCTCGCCGCCGAGCTCGGTGACCACGCCGACGCGCAGGCCCGCGACGTCGGCCTGCCGGGCGGCCGCCACCACGGGCGGGACCGGCGCGTCGATCGAGGTCGAGTCGCACGGGTCGTGGCCGGACATCGCCTCGTGCAGCAGCGCCGCGTCCAGCACGGTCCTGGCCAGCGGCCCGGGCGTGTCGAGCGAGGAGGCGAAGGCGACCACGCCGTACCGGGACGAGCCGCCGTAGGTGGGCTTGGCCCCGACGATCCCGCACACCGCCGCGGGCTGGCGGATCGACCCGCCGGTGTCGGTCCCGATCGCGAGCGGTGCCTCGAACGCGGCCACCGCGGCCGACGAGCCGCCGGACGAGCCGCCCGGCACCCGGGCCAGGTCCCACGGGTTGCGCGAGGGCCCGAACGCGGAGTTCTCGGTGGAGGAGCCCATCGCGAACTCGTCCATGTTCGTCTTGCCCAGCGGGATCGCGCCGGCCCCGCGCAGCCTGCGGGTGACCGTCGACTCGTACGGCGGCAGCCAGCCGTCCAGGATGCGCGACCCGCACGTGGTCGGCATGTCGGCGGTCGTGTACACGTCCTTGACCGCGACCGGCACACCGGCCAGCGGACCGAGCGGCTCGCCCGCCGCCCGGCGGGCGTCCACCGCGCGGGCGGCGGCCAGCGCGACGTCGGCCGACACGTGCAGGAACGCGCGCACCCGGCCGTCAACGGCCGCGATCTTGTCCAGGTGCGCCCGGGCGACCTCGGTCGCGGATACCTCGCCCGCGGCGACCGCGGCGGCGAGCTCCGCCGCGGTCAGGGACGTCAGGTCGGCGGTCACGTCAGTCCTCCGCCAGGATCCGGGGTACCCGGAACCTCTGGTCCTCGACGGCGGGCGCGCCCGCCAGCGCGGCCTCCGCGCTCAGGCACGGGGTCGTCTCGTCGGGGCGGAACACGTTGGTCAGCGGCACCGCGTGCGAGGTCGGCGGGATGCCCTCCGCGGCCACCTCCTGGACCCGGGCGACCGCCGCGATGATGACGTCGAGCTGCGCGGAGAGGTGATCGAGCTCGGAATCCGCCAGCGACAGACGAGCCAGGTGGGCGAGGTGCGCGACCTCTTCGCGGGTGATGGAGGACATGCGGTAATCCTAGGGCGGCGGGACACGCGGTCGGTCCGCCGGCAGTCGGCAGGGCCGAACGCCGGCTACCCGACCGGGTGCCCCGCTGGATCACGACGCGGAGAGAGTGATCAGGCGGGGGTGCGCTGGCGTGGGGGGCGGAAGGAACTCGCTGTCGGGGTGCCGAAGTGGTCGTGCAGCCAGACGGTTGCTTGAGGAGCGCGGAGGGGGCGGCTGATGTGCGGGCCTTGGGCGGCGTCGCAGCCCATATCCCGCAGCACGGCCGCTGCGGTGGCGGTACGAACGCCCTTGGCGACGGAGCGGATGCCTAGGGCGCGGACGAGATCCACCAGGGAGCGGACGATGAGCTCGTCGTCTCGGCTGGCCGGGAGGCGGCCGATGAACGACGAGTCGATCTTGATCTCGCACAGCGGCAGGCGCTTGAGGCGTACCAGGGAGGAGTAGCCGGTGCCGAAGTCGTCGAGGCTGACCGAGAGGCCGAGCGCGGCCAGGGCTTCGACCGCGGCCGCGGCGCGCGCGGGCTCGGCGCTCAGCAGGCGCTCGTTGACCTGGAGCATCAGGGCTCCGGGGGGCAGCCCGCGGTCGTCCAGGCCGCGGGAGATCATGGCGGTCAGCCCGGCGTCCAGCAGGTCGCGGGCGGACACGGTCACCGACACCGGCACGGTCAGCCCGGCCCGCCACCAGGCGTGCGCCTGGTCCAGGGCCGAGTCGACCACGTGCCGGGTCAGGTCGCGCATCAGGTCGGAGTGCCCGGCCGCCTCGGTGATCTCCTCTTCCGGGGTGATCATCCCGCGTTCCGGGTGCCGCCAGCGCACCAGCGCCTCCAGGCCGGCCGGCCGGCCGTCGGCGAGCCAGACCGTGGGCCGGTACGCCAGCTCGACCTCGCCCCGGTCGACCGCCCGGTGCAGGTCGCCGAGCAGGGCGAGCCTGGCAGGCGAGTTGCGGTCCCGCGCGGGGTCGTAGGCCTCCACCCCGGTGCGGTTCTCCTTGGCCAGGTACATGGCGACGTCGGCGCGCTGCAGCAGCAGCTCGACGTCGCTCGCGTCGGCGGGACAGGTCGCGATGCCGACGCTGGCCTCTACGTGCAGCGTCATCCCGTCCAGCCGGAGCGGCTCGGCCAGCGCCGCGCGCAGCCGCGCCGCGACCTCGCGGGCGGTGCCCGCGGATCTGATCACCGGCAGCAGCACCGCGAACTCGTCGCCGCCGAGCCGGGCCACGAGGTCACCGGGCCGGACGCTGTGCGTGAGCCGGTGCGCCACGGTCTGCAGCAGCTGGTCGCCCGCCGGGTGCCCGAGGGTGTCGTTGACCTCCTTGAACCGGTCCAGGTCGAGCAGCAGGAAGCCGGTCACGCTGGATGACCGTGCCGCGGCGGCCAGGGCCTCCTCGGTGCGGCGCAGCAGCAGCTTGCGGTTGGGCAGGCCGGTCAGCTCGTCGTGCATGGCCTGGTGCTCGCGCTGGACCGAGACGGCGGCGTTCAGGTAGACAGCGACCAGCGGGAGCAGGAACAGCAGCACGAGCCAGACCGAGCGGCCCATCACCACCACGACCAGCGGGGCGGCCGACAGCAGCGCCAGGATGACGAACGCCTGGTAGGCAAGCTCCTGCCGCACGATCGCGAGCAGCGGGGCGCGGGCGTGCAGGCTGATCGCGATCGCGACGAGCGTGAAGTTCACGATGAAGTAGCAGGCCGCGGCGAAGGCGACGCCGCCCAGCTGGGCACCGGACGGCATCCAGGGGTGCAGCGCGTCCGGGTGGATCCCGGCCAGGCCGAGCGCGGCCCACGCCGCGCCGAGCGCCAGCACACCCTGCGCGGCGTTGAACACGCTGCGGTGCGGTGCCTTGCGGTCGGCCGTGCCGGCGATCAGCGTCGACGCCGCCGTGAGCAGCGCGGCGACGGGCAGTCCCCAGTAGAGCAGCGCGGCGAAGCCGAACGTCACCGACGCGACGCCGGAGTCAGAGCCCGACTTGCCCGGCGTGACGATCGGGCGCAGCTCGCCGACCATGATCAGGACGGCGATCGTCCACAGCAGCGGGCTGCGGACCAGATGGTGAACGCTGGCCAGGCTGAGCGTGGTCAGCCCCGCGCACAGGACGGCGAGGCCCGCCACCGAGACGACGGTCAGGTGGATCCACAGCGGCGAGCCGGCCCGCGGCGTGATGTCCCTGGTATCGCTCGGATCCCTCATCGATGCCCTCGTGCGTGCCTAGCTCGTGCAGATGCACATGCAAGAAGAGTACGGCGAAAATACCACTTCTCGGAACCAGTTGCATACCATCCGTTACCACCGGATGATCCCGACGTGCCTGACCTGCGGCTTTACGGAGCTTCCCTTGTGATCATTTGCACCGGTTTCGGCAACTTTTCACCCGGAATTCGCACTCGGCGAGCGAGCCTCACTGCGGGCGGGCGGCATCGACCGCCGCCCGCGCCGCGTCCGGCCCCTGCTCGAGCAGCACGCCGAACGCCGCCTCGTCCAGCACCGGCAGGCCGATCTCGACCGCCTTGTCGTACTTCGAGCCCGCGTTCTCGCCGGCCACGACGAAGTCGGTCTTCTTCGACACCGAACCGATGACCTTGCCGCCCCGCGCCCGGACCGCCTCGGTGGCCGAGTCCCGGCTGAACCCCGCCAGCGACCCGGTGATCACCACCGAGAGCCCGGCCAGCGTCCGGCCGCCGCCGCCGGCCCCGCCACCCGGCGTCTCCTCGGCCAGCCGGACCCCGGCCGCCTGCCACTTGTCCACGATCGCCCGGTGCCAGTCCACGGCGAACCACTCGATCAGCGCGGCCGCGATCGTCGGCCCGACGCCGTCCACCGCGGCCAGTTCCTCCGCGGACGCGGCCTCGATCGCGTCCAGCGAGCCGAAGTGCGCGGCCAGCGCCCGGGCCGCGGTGGGCCCGACGTGCCGGATCGACAGCGCGACCAGGATCCGCCACAGCGGCCGGGTCCGCGCCGCGTCCAGGTTGGCCAGCAGCCGACCCGCGTTGACGGTCAGCGTGCCCGCCTTGTTCACGAAGAACGGCACGGTCGCCAGCCGCTCGGCGGTCAGCCCGAACACGTCGCCCTCGTCGCTCACCAGGCCGCGGTGCTCCCCCGGGGGGACGACCCCCCCGAACCCCCCCGATCCCAGCAACGCCGTCACCGACTCGTAGCCGAGCACCTCGATGTCCAGCGCGCCGCGCCCGGCCAGGTGGAACAGCCGCTCGCGGAGCTGGGCGGGGCAGGAGCGGGTGTTCGGGCAGCGCCAGTCCACCTCGCCCTCCTCGCGGGCCAGCGGGGTGCCGCACGCCGGGCAGTGCGTCGGGAACTCGAACGCGCGCTCGCTGCCGTCGCGCAGGTCCGCGACCGGCCCGACCACCTCGGGGATGACGTCGCCGGCCTTGCGCAGCACGACCATGTCGCCGATCAGCACGCCCTTGCGCCTCACCTCGTCGGCGTTGTGCAAGGTGGCGCGGTCCACCATGGACCCGGCGACGTGCGCGGGCTCCATCACCGCGAACGGGGTGACCCGGCCGGTCCGGCCCACGTTCACCCGGATGTCGAGCAGCCGGGTGGTCACCTCCTCCGGCGGGTACTTGTAGGCGATCGCCCAGCGCGGCGCGCGGCTGGTGGAGCCCAGCTCGCGCTGCACCGCGACCCGGTCCAGCTTGATCACCACGCCGTCGATCTCGTACGGCGGGTCGTGCCG
>Ga0070706_100003804_pt1 | contig 14739 bp, 12 predicted proteins | sample KBSK5501metaG_FD_65476 | JGI IMG/M metagenome (GOLD analysis project Ga0070706, IMG submission 65476) | Corn, switchgrass and miscanthus rhizosphere microbial communities from Kellogg Biological Station, Michigan, USA - KBS K5-50-1 metaG | ecosystem: Host-associated > Plants > Roots >...
CCTCGTGGAGAGCTGAGCGACCGTCGGTTGGCTATAGATCCTCGTGGTATCGAGGGAGCTATGCCCAAGCAGCGTTGCCAGCCCAACCACATCGCCGGGATACTGCGCCAAAATCTAGATCTACAAACTCACTCACTCACAATGTAAAGATCGTAGCGTTCATGCGCCTTGTTCTTCTTCGTCGAAACACATATCTCATCCGTTTCTACAACGAAAGGAATATGTTTGATGAAGGTACAACGAGTGCGCCTTTCAGGGTCGAATCAGGTGACCTGGCTGGTCCTTGACGATGACTTTGTTTCTGTCCAGCCGATCCTCGCCTATCTCAGGTTTTTGCATGACCTGGATCGTAGCCCAAATACGATACGAGCAAGCGCTCACCACCTCAAGTTGTTCTGGGAATATCTGCGCGATGAGCACCTGGACTGGACAGAGATCGATGTGGCCCGGCTGGCAGCATTCATTACCTGGCTACGCCGACCTGCTTCTGCTGTGATTTCCATTGTACTGCAGAAGCCCAGACGAACCAATGCCACCATTGACCAGATGCTCAGCTCAGTACACAACTTTTACGATTTCCATGTGCGTCTCAAAACGGTGCCAGAACTGTCCTTGTATCAGTGGTCCACGCCGTATCGTCGCCAGTACAAGCCCTTTCTCTACGGCATCGCCAAAGCGAAACCAGAACAAACGCGAGTGGTTTCCACGAAACGGGAGCGGCGGCAGCCCAAGACGCTGACCGGCGAGCAAGTGGAGACGCTCATCGCTGCCTGCCCCCACACCAGAGACAAATTCCTGCTCACCTTGTTGTACCACACGGGTATGAGGGTCGGTCAGATCCTGGGGCTCAGGCACTCCGACATCTCTGTAGAAAACGGAGCAATCCAGATTGTTCCGCGTGAGGATAATCCCAATGGAGCACGAGCCAAGACCCGCCATCCGTACACCATTCCAGGCATGGAAGACCTCATGAGGCTCTACACTGATTACCTGGTGGAGGATTTAAGTGCACTGGAAGCCGATACACTCCCTGACTTCGTGTTTGTGAATCTCTGGGAAGGAGAAGTCGGGCGTCCCATGACCTATGCGTCCGTGATGTCCCTGGTCCGCCGGTTGAGCAAGAAAACGAGGATCAGCTTCACCCCTCATATGCTGCGCCATAGCCGAGCTACCACCTGGATACGAGATGACCAGCTTCCACTGCCAACCGTCTCTCGTCTGCTTGGGCATGCCAGTATTCAAACGACGAACGATACCTATCTGCATCTCACCGCACACGATCTGAAAAATGCTTTGACGAAGAGGAGGAATGATCATGAAAGCTGAGTCAGGATACTGGTCAGAGGACAAGCTGAAGTCTTTGCAAAAGCAGTTGACTGGCGTCTTTGCTGAAGATAGCTGGCCGATGAAAACAATACGTACCCAAAAGGGGGAAGAACAGTGCCACCTGCACTTCGATTTTACATCGCCTTCACTCAAGATCGAGTTCAAATACGCCGTGTGGTTCCTGTTTGAGAGCAGAACGTGGAAGAGAGAGCGAGACCAACGCCAGCTTCGCTTTCATCTGAACTGCCTCTGTCGATGGCTCAACCACGTTGCACCAACGGTCTCGTCAATCCTGGAAAGGAGCCTGGAATACTGGGAGTGGTCTCTGCGGTCCTATCTTGTTGAAACGAACCAGTTCAGGCAGACCCGTCGTAAGAATCTGCGAGCCAATCAAGAGTATGTTGAATACTCTTTTGAGGATCGCCGTCTGGGGACTTTTCGCCAACTGTACGGAGTCATTGCAGATGCGTATGACGACCGTGAAGAAACCGAGAAAGAGTGCTGGGACATGCGAAGATTGGGACTCTCCGTCAACCTCACCCAAACCAACTATCTTTTGAATTTCACGGCCATTTCGCAGCCCTGGCTGCGCCATCTCGCCAAAGAGTTCATGAAGTACAACATGGCCATACACAGTCCTGGAGATTGTTTTCAAAAGCTGGTGGGAATACGCCATTTTTCAAGATTTTTGACACACTATGCCCCTCACTGCCGGGCACAGGACATAGACCGCGCGCTTGTCGTCACATATATTAGCGCTCTGGTAGATCAGAACACCAAGGCAGGCCGACGAAACAAACTCCTCGTCCAACTGCGTGTGTTCCTCGAAACCTGTGCCTATCACTTGCAGATCCAGGAGATCAAGAAGGAACGTTTCATTTTTGATGATGACCTTGTCAAGGAGCCAGCGTATACGTCGCGCGAGATTCCCGAAGAAGTCTTAGCACAACTCAGAGAGCATTTGGAGACGCTGCCAATCACGCTATTACGTATGGTTGTGGTATTACTGGAGATTGGTATGCGCATCAATGAACTCTGTCTGCTTCCTCTCGATTGTCTGATCTGCGATGATCGGCATGAGTGGTATTTGCGTTTCTACCAGAGTAAATCACACAAAGAACAGGTCATCCCGCTGGTAGATGAGCAAGTGATTGGTACCATTCAAGCGCAGCAAGAGGAAATCCAGAGCAAGTGGGGCGACACAGGTGTGTACCTCTTTCCCAGTCCACTGTCACACCAGCGTCCATACAAACAAGAAACCTTCAGGAGAAACCTCAATGAGTGGGCGGTGAAGAAAAACATCCGCGATCGTACAGGTCGATTGCACCGCTTCCAGGCACATCAATTTCGGCACACCGTTGGCATGCGATTGTTGAATGATGATGTTCCCCTTGAAGTAATCAGTCGCTTGTTGGGGCATGTTTCTGTACGCATGACTGAACGGTATGCCCACAAGCGCGCCGCGCAAGTGCGGGCAGAGCTGGAGCGAGCATACCATGGGCGTAAGACGGTTGATCACCAGGGAAATACGGTGAAAGGGGACGCGCGTGCCAATGACCCGGACGTGCAGATGACTCGCAAAGGCGTACGGGGCCAAACGCTGCCTATCGGTGGCTGTGGCCGGCTTGTTGTACTTGGAGCGTGTTCGCACGCCAACAAATGCTTGACCTGCCCGATGTGGTTGACTTCAACCGATGACCTGCTCAAGCTCAAGTCGTTCCACGAGCGAGCGGTTCGTTTGAAACAACGAGCCGAAGAAAAAGGGAATCACTTCGTGGTTGGCCAACAAGAACACATCATTGCCAGTCTCGCCATACGTATCAAGAGTTTGGAGGAAACCTCGATGGATGGCACGCTCGCGGTAGATGAGGTGCTTGGGCAGCTTCAAGCCGACCTGGCTGAAGCCGAAAGCGCGCTGGAAGAGGTGCAGGAAAATGGACTGATCCCCGCAGCCAAATACCTGGAACGGACCATCACTGATCTCAAAACACGCATTGCTGCATGGGAGGAATCTGCATGACCGAACAGAGCATACCACCTAGACAGAACAGCTTGACCTCTCTCATGGAATACTATCTTGGCCTGGAGTCGATGGAAGTCACCGAGGAACTTTTGGACCTGTGTGGGGCCAGCATTGATACGTCTGCACTGCCCCTGCTAAAACTGCGGCTGCAAGAAGAAGAAGCACAGATTCTTCACCGTGAAGCACACGGCTACATCCGTATGCGCGAAAAGTGTGAGCAGCTCGTTGCCAGTCTCCGAGCACTCATCGCCGCCTTAGAGCAACCTGGACAGGAGGAAATACATGACGAGTAGCACCAGGCAATGGGAACGCAATACCGATGGTCTCCGCTCTCATGCACAAAAGAAAGCAGAGGCAACACAACAGCAAGCCGAAGCTGCTCTCACACGACTCATCAAAGAGCAGCGTCCGATTACTTTTACAAGTGTCGCTGAAACGGCTGGCATCTCGACGGCCTGGCTGTATGGGAATGAAGCCATCAAGCAGCGAATCATGCATTTGCGTGCCGAGCTGTCGTCGCCAAGAACACCGATGAAAATGCCCCCACGTGAACAGGCATCGAGCGCATCGAAAGACGCGATGATTGCGGCCCTCCAGAAGCGGGTTCGAGAACAGGCTGAAGAGATTAAAGAGCTCCGAAAGCAATTGGAGGTGGCCTACCAACATCTCTATTAACTGGCGTGGATTGCTCGGTGACCGATCTTTTCCAGTTTGCATTCTCCGAAGAGGAGGGACAAAGCACTCCTTTTCCCCTCCTCTTCGGAGGCTCTCTCAGAGACAAGAAGAAAACGTCATTCTTCCTCAGAGCGGCCAATTCCTCGCTCTTCGACGATCGTCAGTAGGGTCTGAGCATCGTAAGAGCAGGAAAGAGCGTCTGGGCGTCGGACGAATGAGACAAAGAACTCATGGACCCCATGACGTGGTGGAAGTGCGAGCTTTGCTACCCCTTGCAAAGCCAAACCACAGGCCCTCCCAGCATCTATCACTTGCTGAAGGGCAGTTACCACCAACATGGGATCGTCAATCTGTCCAGTCCGTCTCGCTTCGCTGTTTGCTACCTCAAACAGTGGTTTGACCAACGCCAGAATCTGTCCTTGGGGAGGAAGCAACGCTGTAGCCACTGGCAATGCCCGGGTCAAGGAGAGGTACGACAGATCCAGGGTGATCAGACGTGGCGGCGGCGTCAACATGGTCAAGGTTACCGAGCTGAGATTGGTCTGCTCAAGATTACGCACACGAGAATCAAGGCGCAGGCGACCAAGGAGTTGCCCATGGCCGACATCAACGGCATAGACCAGAGCAGCTCCATGCTGCAACAAACAATCGGTAAACCCACCAGTGGAGGCTCCGCAGTCCAGGGCTACCTGTCCAACCACATCAACAGTAAAATACTCAAGCGCTGCTTCTAATTTATATCCTGCTCGACTTGCGTAGCGGGATCTTCCCAGGATACGTATGATGGCATCATGTGGGACAAGCATGCCAGGCTTGTCGAGCCGCTGATTGTTTACAAGCACCTTGCCTGCCATGATCCACCGTCGAGCTTCGTCGAGACAGGCAAAGCAACCCTGTTCTACTAACAAGGCAGCGAGAGGAACTTTCTGTCTGGGGCGGGTCTTCTTCGCTCGACAGACAGGATGATTGAATGCTTCACGCGAGGGAATACTTTCTTCATCGCGATCAGGTAGCTGTGGGGACATCTCTTTTCCTTTCTTACCCGAAACAGGTTCATTTGATCGTGCAAATGCATGTGTTTGGGAAGAAAGGTGGAGCACGGATGAGAGGAAGTCGTGAGCAGCACAAAAAGGGCCATCCACACGATATGTGGATGAGCCAGAGAGCAAAGGTTATGCCGCGATGCGCGGCGCTATCAACCTATGGAGCTACAGCTCAATACTGAGAAACCACGTTCCCAATCCAGTCTAGTCAGTGGACAACAGAATGACGATTTGCCATGAATCACCATACAGTATCGACGTCGCTATTGTCAAGAACTGATTGGCAACATTTCCGGCCTTTGCCCACTATTACTTTGGACAGGAATATGCTACAATACTGGCACAGAGAATTCCTCATTCTTTGTGAGTATATGTGCCGACGTAGATAACGAGGTGTGAAGCGGGATGAGCGGGAGAGTGGTCTAGATTTCTGCCAGGTAATTGCGTGCGAAGGTATGCCGCAACGTATGCGCACTCGTTAGAAGCACGAGACCGTTCTGGTTAAACAGAGCCGTGCCGCTGCCTGGGTGCCGAATGCTGCTGGCAGGGATTCCCGAACATGTGCTATACTGTTCGGGAATCCCTGTTCGGGTGCAGACGGCAGTCACGGGAGGCAGCGATGGCTCAGACCCCTCCACTCATCCAGAATGGCATCCTCACCTACCAGCTGGGCGAGCACCCCGCTCAGGTGGTGGTGGATTCTTCCGACTGGTATGCATGGCTCCAGACCGCCTCGACCTTTACCTTTCGCGGTGAGCAGGGCAGCTTCACCGCGCGCAAAGAGCGTGCAGGCCACCGGCGCGGGAGCGCGTACTGGCGCGCCTATCGCACGTGGCACGGCCAGCTGCAGCGGGCCTATCTGGGTCAGTCGGAGGAACTCACACTCGAGCGGCTGCAGTCGGTGGTAGTGGTGTTGGCGAGCAAAGGAGCAGGGGAGGGCTCGCTCGACGTGCCTGGCCTGGGAGCAGGAACGAAACTACCCTCTGAGACTTCCTCCCGGGCGAGGACGCACCGGCGGCGAGCCACAGGAGCACAGGGGCTACACGAAGCAGCCCGCTCCAAACCATGGCTGGCCAGCTTCCCGGTGCCCCTCACGGCCTTGATCGGTCGCGAACAGGAGGTGCGGGCGACCTGTGAGTTGCTCTCGCATCCAGAGGTGCGCCTGCTCACCATCACGGGCACCGGGGGCGTGGGCAAAACGCGCCTGGCCCTGGAGGCAGCAGGCGTCTTGCGCGCCGATTTCGTCGATGGCGCCTGCTTCGTGCCACTCGCCCCGGTCAGCGACTCCGCCCGCGTCATGGCGGCCATTGCCCAGGCACTGGGCCTGTGGGAAGTCGCAGCGCTCCCCCCGGAGGAGCAGGTACAGACCGCACTGCGCGAGCGGCACCTGCTGCTGCTGCTGGACAACTTCGAGCAGGTGGTCAAAGCGGCCCCTCAGCTCGCTTCCCTGCTCGCCTCCTGTCCTCGCCTGCATTTGCTCGTCACCAGCCGGGCCGCCCTCCACCTCTCCGGAGAGTACGAGTTTCCGGTCTCCCCGCTCGCGGTGCCCGATCTCACGCAGCAGCTTTCGCCTGAGACGCTCGTGCAGCAGGCCGCGGTGCGTTTGTTTCTGTTGCGAACGCAGGCCATCCAGCCCGCCTTTGATGTAACCCCGGCCAATGCCCGCGCCATCGCCGAGATCTGCGTGCACCTGGACGGGCTGCCGCTGGCCATCGAACTGGCCGCGGCCCGCAGCAAGCTCCTGCCGCCCCAGGCGCTGCTGAAGCGGCTCTCTCACCGGCTCGAGATCCTGACGGGGGGAGCACAGGACCTGCCTACCCGCCAGCAGACGCTGCGCAACACCCTGCAGTGGAGCTACGACTTACTGAACGCCGAAGAGCAAAGACTTTTCCGTCACCTTTCCGTCTTCGTGGGTGACTGCACCTTAGAGGCGATCGAAGCGGTGTGTACCGCACTTGGTAACGAAACAGCCAATGTATTGGATACAATCGCTTCGCTCATCGACAAGAGCTTGCTGCAACAAACCGAGCAGGAGGGCGGGGAGCCACACTTCATGATGCTGGAGACCATCCGCGAGTTCGGGCTAGAATGCCTTGAGCGGCAGGGAGAACTAGAAGCCGCACGGCGAGCGTATGCCCGCTACTACCTGGATCTCGCGGAGCAAGCCGAGCCGCACCTCCTTGGTCCCGAACAGCTGCTGTGGTTTCATCGGTTGGAACAAGAACTGGACAACCTGCGGGCCATTCTCCAGGTGGCCATGACAAGGGGTGCGGAGGAAGTGGCGCTGCGTCTAGGGGCTGCTTTACTATTCTTCTGGGTTGGACGAGGGCATGGACGAGAGGGACGCAAAGTACTGGAGCGGCTCCTGGCAGGTACCGGGGTGATCGAAGCCCCCGTACGCCTCAAGGCACTCAACACGCTCGGAATGATCCTGTGGAGCCAGAACGACGCGCGCGGACTCGAGCCGGTCGCTGACGAAGCCCTGGTGCTCGCACGGGCACTGGGGGACCAGTATAGCCTGTCAATGGCCCTGACCCTGCGCGCAACGGTCCTGATGTTGGACAGGCACGACGATGCGGAAGCGCAAGTGTGCCTTGAGGAGGCTCTGAACGAGGCCCGTGCCCATGAAAATCGCTACCTCCTCATCTTTCCGCTCGCACACCTGGGCCGCCTGGCGTGGTACCAGCAAGACGCTCCGCGCGCGATTGCCTGGTACGAAGAGTGCCTGGTCCAGTGCAGAGCCATGGGTGAGCAGTTGCTGATGAGTTGGGCCCTGATCGGACTCGCTCGTGCCGAGTTGAGTCAAGACCATGCTGCCCGCGCCCGCACCTTGCTGGAAGAGAGCCTCACGATCTCTCGAGCGTTCGGCAATACCTGGGGGGTCGCCCAAGTCCTCAGCCTGCTGGGGCAACTTGCTCTTCAGCAGAGGGAACTGCCCCAGGCGGAGGCACTCCTGAAAGACAGCGCCATGCTTTCTTCCGAGGTTGGCGATCGACACAATGTTGCGCAGTCGCGTTTGCTCCTGGCGGGTCTGGCTGCGTTGCGGGGGGAATATGCAGTTGCCCACTTGCGCTATGAAGAGGGTCTCTCTACTGCCCTCGATATCAAGCACGCGGGGTTCATCGCCTCGGGACTGAAAGGGCTGGGCTGTGTGGCGGCCGCGCAAGGGTTGTTGAGCTGGGCCGCCGTGCTTTGGGGGGCAGCCGAGCCCCTGCGCGAATCCCGCAGCGTCGCCATCCCCAGAGATCTCTATGAACGCCTGGTGGCCGTGGTGCGCAGTCAGCTGGGCGAACCAGCCTTCGAAGAGGCCAGGGCCAGGGGGCGTACCATGACTCCCGCACAAGCGCTCGCCTCGCCTGAAGCCTTCGCGCCACAGGTCCCACAGCAAGCCCAGGCGGTGCCAGGGTCTGCTCCGACCCCCCCGGCAAGTCATCCCTCCTCTCCCGCCGGCCTGACGGAACGCGAGGTGGAGGTGCTCCGTCTCGTGGCTCAGGGCCTCTCCGATGCCCAGGTGGCCGAACAGCTCGTCATCAGCCCACGCACGGTCAACTGGCATCTCACCTCCATCTACAGCAAGCTCGGGGTCTCCTCGCGCCATGCCGCCACTCGTTATGCCATTGAACAGCATGTGGTGTGACCGGGCTGCTCTTTTCCCGCCGATCCCTGGCATCCCTCCACAGACGTGCGCTTCCAGCTCGCTCCCTCCTACATAGAAACACCACCCCAGTAATTCCACTGGTATCCCTCACCACGAGGATCTCGCCTCTCCCGCAAAGACAGGTAGTGCAACAGGTAATTCTACAGGTGTGCTTTCGCCTTCCACACGAGTACACTATGCGCAGTGAGGCATGCAGGAGGCTCCATCCAGGTCATACAAAGCAGGGCGTGGGCCTTTCGACAACTGGTGGGATGGTGGAAGCAGCGGTTCAGCACAGGCATTCACGTTGTCCCTGATGGCGCGAGTGCTGACCTGGAACCCAATGAGACAAGGGCGCAAAGAGAGCGACCATCCTCGCTGCAGAGATCGTCTGGAGCGCGCTGGAGAGAAGGAGGTAGCACATGTATTATCGTCTCGCCATCCAACAAGGAAGAGACCATCACGGCCTTCCCTGATGGCCAGATCAACGCGACGAGCTTGTTCACGACCGACGACTACGGGCTCTTGGAGGTCATTGGCCGCGGGACTAACACGGGCCCACTGATGAGTCCGATGGGCCAGGTACCGCCGACCGGTCGGCGACTCGAACAGCGGTACGGTATTGTCCACCAGTTCCGCAACGGCAAGATCGCCAGTCTTCACTTCTTCTATGACCGGTTGAGCTTGTTGCAACAACTCGGCCTGATCGGAGCGCCAGGCCAATAAAAGGAGCACGGCCTGGACAGGTGTCGCACGCCGCTAGGGTTCTTTCTCCACTCCTCCCTAAGGGTATAGAGTCGGCCTGGCACCTTGGTTGACGGCAGGGAAGGTACCGCCTGGATTGTTGTATAGAGATGCTCCAGACTTAAAAAGGCAGGAGGTGAATCGTGACGTACTATCGTGTCGCCATACAGGACGAGCAAGCCGCCACCTGGATGCGGACCTCAACGGTGCTGGTCGAGCTTCAGGCCGTGTTTGGCTTCCTCCAGCGGCATCCGCTGGTCAAGAGGGATCGCCTGCGCGTGTTTTGCTCCTCCGCGTTCGAATACCTGAACGCGATGCTGGATCGGGAGAACCAGGGGCTGCGCTCGAACTCCCTCACATCCGAACACCTGCTCACCGGGAGTGGTCGCATCGACCAGTTTGAGATGCAACGCGTCGAGTCAGCTTGTAACCTTCATCCGTACCTGGGCACAGAAGTGGCTTCCCTCCTGACAGCACACCTCTGGCACCTGCAGGGTCAGCATGCTTCCAGCGAGGAGAGGACCAACGCGCTGGAGATGGGACGCTTAGCAGTCGAGCTGAACGGAAGCGCCGATCACGATGCCCCCTACCACTTCACCTTGCCGTTCTCCCTGCCGCAGATGCTCGCCTGGACGAAACTGCTGGGCAGGGTCCAGCGCGGGGAGCTCGAGCCGTAATGCGTGGTCAGAACCCATGGCAACACACACGCAACATTTGTACCACGTGCATGCACACAGAAAGGAACAGAACCCATGTCAACCGAAGACAACAAGGCGCTTATCCGCCGTCTCTGTGATGAAGGCTGGAACCAAGGCAACCTGGCCACACTGGACGAGATCATGGCACCCAATTTTGTCGATCACAGCCCGATGGTTCCCAATCTATCACCTGGGTCTGAGGGCTACAAACAATTCGTCGTCGCGAGTCGCACTGCCTGCCCCGACTTCTGGGTTTCCATCGAGGACCTCATCGCTGAAGGGGACACGGTCGTCATGCGTATAACCTGCGGCGGCACCCACCAAGGAGCGTGGCTGGGCATCCCCCCAACAGGCAAGCAATTTACAGAGACCGGGATCTACATCTTCCGCATTGCTGGAGGGAAGATAGTGGAACGTTGGGGCAACCAAGATGACCTGGGAATGCTGCAACAGCTCGGCGTGATCCCTGCGCTTGGACCGGCCAGGTAGGACCTTGCCCTGAGGGAACAGCCAGAGAAAGGGGGAGAGGCATGCCACCACCGGCTGCGCCGCGACGTACCCTGCAGGACATCGAACGCCTCGAACGGGTGCCGCTGGTCAGGCGGCTGGCTGCTGGCAGTACCTACGCGGTGCTGCACAAGGCACTGACGAGCAGCCCAGAGCAGCTTGCGCGCGGCTTCCTTCTTCTCGGGGATCAGCCCGAGCCGGGCGAAGCGCTCACCGCTCGTGCTTTTCTGGGGAAGGTGCATCAGACCGCCAATTTGCTGGCTGACCTGGGGATGGGCCCACCGGATATCATGGCTCTGCTGCTGCCCGACCTGCTCGAGAAAGAGCTGCTGCTCTGGGGAGGACAGGCTACCGGGATCGTCTGTCCGATCCCGCCCTGGTTGCCCGCCTCGCAGATCGTCGATCTGCTGCAAGCGGCGAGGGCGAAGATCCTGGTGGCCCCATCGCCGGAAGTCGATCACGAGTTGTGGCAGAAGACGGAACAGGTGCGCCGGCAGGTGAAGAGTATCGCCCTGGTCCTGCAAGTGCGGGGACCGGGCAACGAGCGAGAGGCTGAGTACGCCTTCAATGCACTCGTCGAGGAGTACCTGGCTGACCGCCTCCATACAGGGCGCGAGATCGCCCTCGATGATCTCGCGGTCTCCTTCCCTCTCAGAGACATGACCGGCACACCTGGCCTGGTGCCTCTGACCCACGGGCAGCTGCTGTACACCGCCTGGGCGCTCGGCCTCGTGACAGCACTCGCGCCGGAGGAGGTGCTTCTGTGCGGTCTCTCGCGCTTTTTCCAGTGCTGGTGGTGGCCAGCGGCTGGATCATAGTCTACCTGGGATGACCCTCTGAAGAATCAGGTGAGAAATCAGCTTTGCGCCAGTTTATACTTGCATAAAAATCATGCTACTTCCGAAGCGACTTTCGAGAGGGACGCGCCATTTTATGGAACTTACGCAAGTTTGCTGATAGCAAGAAAAACACTTCCATTGGAAATGTCTCGATGTGCTCCACAAGCTCAACGGCCTTCTCGACTTTTTCCGATCCGTTGCTTAAATCAGCAAACTTGCGTAAGTTCCAGTTTATGTGAGAGGCCAATCGGCTGAAGGCGCCTTTCAAGCCAATATGAGCAAGTTATTTGGTACAAACGCGCCAGGAATTACGTTAAATGACAAATATTTCACCAGAGAGGAAACAGGTACCATTAAGAGAAAGGAGAGAAACATGGCCGAGATTGAACTCACTGAGAGCACGCTGATTATCCACCTGAGAGGACCATCCAGAATCTTAGCCTTCTTGTCCAGGGTTCCGCTTAAGATCCCACTTTCCCATGTCGTCGGTGCCGAGAGCGATCCAACCGTCTTCGTGAAAAGGGGCCTTAAGGTTCCCGAGATGCCTAGCTTCGGCTTCGGCCCCCCGACGCCTAGCTACTGGGAGATACAGATGGGCTGGGGAATGCAGAAACAGGGAGGTGGAGGGCGTTATCGTTTGGAGGGAGGACATCAGGGATTCTGGGAAGCGGGCGACCCGCAGCATGCCATTACGATTAAACTCACTGATGAGCGCTATACGGAGTTAGTGCTCGAAGTAGAAGATCCCGAGGAAACGGTGGCGCGGATCGAGAGAGCGGTTGGGTAATTTCGATGCACCCGATGTTGCTCTTATACAGAGGAATTCGATCTCACCACCCTCAGGAATGCTCCTCTTTACCTATCATGGCCATTCCGGTGAGGTAGACTCAGTCGCCTGGTCACCTGATGGCACTCGGCTGGCTTCGGCAGGCCGTGATATGTCTGTGCGGGTCTGGGATGCCCGAACGGGACAGTCCCTGCTTACCTCCACCGGCCATTCTTCTGCGGTGTGGGCTGTAACATGGTCGCCTGATGGCACACGCATCGCTTCGGGGAGCTTTGACCACACGGTGCAGGTGTGGCAAGCTTCATGACCCAAGGGGTCTGCCACACTCAATGAAAGCGTCTCTTGATGATGAGAAACAAGCATATGACGCTTCTCAAACATATCACCGTTTCTTCATGGTGGCAAACCTTATGGCACGAAATAGCAAATCATTCTAGCAAAGGACACCCCAATGGTTGTACTCGCGATCCTGAAACGAAAAGTTATGCGAGAAATACGACCATACCGTGTCGTTTGGCGAAAACACGTTGACAAACACAATCTGGAAAAGTTATGCGAAAAACAGAAACAGCGCCATTCATCAATGATATCCCTTCTCAGGCCGATTGAAGAAATCCTCTAGAAAAGTTATCTGGGCTCTTGGACATATTCGGTGTGCCTGCCTGCTGCCTTCAACGCCAAAGCATGATACCGGTTTAGTACCAGAATGTGAGAAGAAAGCAAGATGCAAGAAGTTTTGTGTGCGTCCTCATGCTATACTGGTTCAGTTATCACTCATCGGAGCTAGTAGCGTTTGTTCGTGCATAATATACCCTCAGAACATCAGAAGAAAGCGAGGCAGACCTTATGATTACCGAACCGAAGTTAGAGAATCGAAGCGACCAGCACTATGTAGCAATTCGCACTCAAGTCAGCATGCAAGAATTGGGAACAGGCGTGATACCCCAGCTCCATAGGGAAGTGTTTGCCTGGTTGGGAAAGCAGGGCTTAGCACCATCTGGCGCGCCTTTCATTCGGTATCTCGTCATCAATATGATGGAGAAGCTCGATATTGAGTTGGGCTGGCCCATTGCTCGCGCCTTGTCAGGCACTGACCGCATCTGTGCAGGCGTCCTACCAGCTGGTCGCTATGCATCGCTCGTCTACATCGGACCGTACGAGGGTGACGGTCTCATCAAGGCCAATGCTGCGCTGCTGGACTGGGGGGCAGCGCATGGTATCGCGTGGGATAGCTGGCAAGACGAGCATGGCGACGGGTTCGGCGCGCGTTTGGAGTCCTACCTCAAAGACCCGGGCAACGAGCCAGATCCAGCCAAATGGGAAACGGAGGTGGCCATTCGGCTCGCGGATAATCGCCCTCAGTAGTCGTGGGTCACCAGGTCAACGAGTTGTCAGCTGAGAGAACACACCTGCTCAACATCATGGGAATTACTCACGTTGATCCCTCGTCAGGGAAAGTACAAGATGTACTGGTATGATGAGTACGAGCTGTACAGCTTGTTAAGCTGCCAGCGTTTTCTCCGAGCGGTGTGTCTCTCTAGAGGCGGGATGGAGTAGGACACGGCGTTGCAGCAATGGAAAGCCTGCTTGCCCATACGAACTGCGTTTAATCCACTTCACTTTATTGATGAACCCCTCAACCATCCCGTTGCTCCACGTCAAGCTGCATCCGTTGGCAACAGCCTCTGCGTCATCGGTTAGCCCATCAACAAAGGCGATCAGTTCGGCAATCCCGCTAGCCCGAACGGTGGCTTTCCATTGCTCCAGTCGCACCTGCCCCTCGCGTTTGCGTAGCAGGCGGCCAAAGTCCTGCGCAAGCTCGAATACGACAGCAATGGTCCCGTTGCTCTGGATGAGCTGGTCCAGATAGGCCGTTTGCTCTCTCGTACGGCTTTGCTCTGGCCTCACTATCATAAGCGCGACGCCTCGGGAAGAAGGAGGTTTGTCCCAGATGACCGTCTGTTTGGAGACGGGGCGTGCGACTTTCTGGCGAAAAGGACGAAGCCGCATCTGAAGCGTCCGCTGCGTGCCCGTGTATCCCTGAGCGACAATTTCCTCGTACAGCTGGGCGACGTTATGGCACCCCTGGTTCCATCTCGCAGTCAGATAAGAAAGGTAAGGATCAACGATGGAAGAAGAGCGAGCTCGTCGTCGCGGAGGCGGAGGCGTTTCCTGTTCGAGGGCACGGTAGACGCGGCGTGAACTGACTCCAACAAGCTGGGCAATCTGCTCTTTGTGGTAGCCTTGCCGATACAGTTTCCAGATCCGCTTATGCATGCGGACACGTTGGCGATGACGCGCATGACGCTCTTGCGCCACCTTTTCCGGTACTGCCGTCCTCTCAGCAGCATGTCTTTTGCCTGTGCTGCTTTGTATCGCCTTTTTGAGCGCACGCTCCTGCTTGCGAAAGAACTTCTCCAGGGCTTCGGCAAAGTTCTTCTGTAAGTGAAAACGATCGAC
>Ga0070706_100003806_pt1 | contig 14738 bp, 12 predicted proteins | sample KBSK5501metaG_FD_65476 | JGI IMG/M metagenome (GOLD analysis project Ga0070706, IMG submission 65476) | Corn, switchgrass and miscanthus rhizosphere microbial communities from Kellogg Biological Station, Michigan, USA - KBS K5-50-1 metaG | ecosystem: Host-associated > Plants > Roots >...
CAGTCGCAAGGGCCACGCGTTCGGTGAATAAACTGACACGCATTCTCGTGCCTCTCTTGAGTAAAAGCGAGGCAACAGATCGCATCGTGGCTTTATCGGCACAAATGGTACGCTCGCGCAATGGTAATGTCGAGCTATTGGCTGTGCTTGAGGTACCATTTACTCTCCCTCTTGATGCAAGGGTAGAGGAAGATGAAAAGCTCGCGATTGAAATTCTCGATTGTGCTGAGTCAGTAGCGAAACAAAGCGTGACCGCTGTGAACAAGCGCATTGTGAAGGCACGCAATGCTGGGTCAGCTATAGTACGTGAAGCAGAAATGCGATGCGTGGATCTGATATTGATGGCAAATACACCTGTTCGCGTGCGAGGTAATGTCCAGCAGATTCATCCTGCGGTCGATTACGTCATGAAAAATGCCCCTTGCGAGGTATTAGTCCTCAGCCAGGGACATGTAGATACTCTTCACAAGGGATTGGAGGCAGAGTACGCATCTACTATGCCGATTACTGCGCAACGCTAAGCTGCTAAAAGACGCTCCTCTGGCTCCATCTCTGCTACCCTGGCTCGCCTCAAGGAGCTGGCCGACGCTGTGGTGCTCGGCCACTCAGGCGTTGGGGTATATTCAGGACCACTACGCCAGGGCGGAACAGCAGCGCTGCCTTCAAGCGCAGGGCTATCTGATTATGCAGCACGTATTCCCACCAGTGGGTCACCACAAATTCCGGCACGATCACCGTTAAGGTATCCTCGGGATGGCGCTGCTGCACCGCGTCAATATAGGCCAGGATCGGACGCAGGAGGGACCGGTATGGCGACTCAATGATGACCAAATGGGTCTCTTCCTCTGCTGGGAGCTGGTGTTGCCACTGCTGCCAGCTTGCCCGTACCTGCTCGACCTGCTCGTCATCGACCACCACATGCATCGCGATGACGTGACCGGAGATCGAGCGGGCATAGGCCAAACTCGCCAGAGCAGCACGATCCAGCCCTGCAAGAGGCACAATGAACCGATGCTGCACCTCATCTGGAAGTGTGGGAATAGTGCCAGTGCTGGCTCGCTGCTGCAGCGGAACATCGGCCACCACGACACCTCGTCGGAAGAGCAGTGTCGCCTTCAAGCCAAGAATCTTTGGGCTGGAGAACACACGTCTCAACGAGGACTCCACCGCTTCCGGCAAAACGACCGTCAGCATCTCCTCAGGAGACCGCCGGTGCACCGCGTCAATATAGTCGAGCAAGGGAAGCAGGGGCAAGCGATGCCCAGGATCGATGATGTCCAGTACGGAGCGCTCCTGCGCAGGGAGACTCGTTTGCCACTCGTCCCAGGCAGTTCGCAGCGCATCGGCTTTCTCCCTATCGACGGCCACGTGGACAGCGGTGACCCGTGGTGCAATCGATCGCGCATAGGCCAGCGCCAGTTTGGACGCCTGATTCAGTGCAGCAATGGGGACGATGAGCCGGTGATGGATGTCGTTTGGATGGAGAGGGAGACTAGTGATCCGCTCGCGCTCAACGTACTGGTAATGGTGACTGATCCCCGTAAACAACAGCACCAGCAGCGGGATCAGCACCACGACGATCCAGGCTCCATCCAGAAACTTCATCGAGGCCACCACCAGGGCCACCAGGCCCGTGGCTACAGCCCCCACGCCATTGATCAGTATACTCCGCTTCCAGTGGCGTTCTTGCCTGCGTAAGCGCCACCAATGCACCACCATGCCTGACTGTGAGAGCGTAAAGGCGACGAAGACACCCACGGCAAACAGGTTAATCAGTGCGTTGGTATTCCCCCCAAAGGTGATGAGTAAGACGCAGGCCAGCAAAGCGAGTGCGATAACACCCACGGAGAAGGCGAGCCGATCCCCTCGCAGGGAGAACTGCTTGGGGAGGTACCCGTCGCGCGCTAAGAGAAAGGCCAGACGCGGAAAGCCGGCGTAGCTGGTCTCAGCCGAGAGTGTCAGGATGCCCAGCACCGAGAGCTGGAAGATGGGGAACAGGAAGATCAACGGACCAGAGAAGACCTGCTGCGCAATCTTGGCTATCACGGTGGGGTTACCCGAAGGTGAGGCCTCGACCCCATAGGTCATCGCCAGCAAGGTGATGCCCAGGAAGAGCGACCCCAGAATCAGAGCCATCCAGGTCAGCGTAAGAGCGGCATTGCGGGTCTCGGGTTTGCGAAAGATGGGGATGCCATTGGAGATCGCCTCGACACCTGTCATGGCCGAACAGCCGGTGGCAAACGAGCGCAGAATGACAAAGATGGATAACGGCTCGATGGCCTGTATCGTGGGAGTGAATTGCCCAATGAGTGGCTGGTGCAAGAAGACATAGGCTTTGACCAAACCCACGATGATGAGTAGGGAGGCGCTGACAACGAAGAAATACGTCGGCAAGGCGAAGATGGAACCCGACTCACGCATCCCACGCAGATTGAGAATCGTCATCACGACCACGAGCGCGAGATCCAGCGGGACGACGTAGGGCTGCAGCCCCGGCAGGAGCGAGACCAGGTTGTGCATGCCGGCTGCGACACAGACGGCCACATTGAGTACGTAATCGATCATCAAGGCGGCAGCGGCCACCAACCCCGGCAGGATGCCCAGGTTCTCGCGCGCCACAATATAGGATCCTCCACCACTCGGATAGGCGGGAATGGTCTGGCGATACGAGATGGTCACGACAACGAGTAAACCCAGAATCACCAGGCTGATGGGCAACGTCAAGCCCAGGTACCGCGAGCCGGCCACCACCAGGTTAATTAGAATCGCCTCGGTGGCAAAGGCGACGGAGGAAATGGCATCCGAAGAGAGAATGGCAAGTGCCTTGAACTTACTCAAGCGCTCCCCTTCGTCCTGCATCGTCGCGATCGGGATGCCAATCAAGCCCCGTTTGAGCCAGTAGAACGCATGAGCCAGCGCCCCTTCTGGCACTTCTGCAGCCTCAGTAGCTTCAAGCATGCCTTCCTTCACGCGGTGAAAGGGCTGATGCCGTGGCAGCGTGACACGTATACGCTCATTTCCCGGCATGCTGCCTCGGAGTTCTTCCCTGCGCCCAAGCAGGATCAAATCAAAATCGTCTTCATCGCTGATCGCCAGATGCTCTTTGGAAGCATCTGGATCGGTCGTGCGCTCGAGCGGGTATCTGTCCTGTTGATCCATCGCTTCTGCTCCCTTGTAACCAGTCATCACAGTTTCTTATCACGTTTCTGCCCCCATAGCTGAACATCTGAATCAGTGAGGTTGTGGAGGACCCACGAAACGTGACAAATCACAGCAAAAATAGAACTTAACAATCAAGAAATGGCTACCTCTTCGTTTCTCATTTGCAATTGAGCTGCTCGTGCGCCTCTGTGCCGTATTTTATACCAACTCGCTTTCTACAGCTCCATATCGTCTCAGATTTTGTCTTATTCGTTGTTTGACATGTCATGAGCACGCAGGCGTGCCCGCTCAATTACCCGGATAGCCTGATCTACAAAGGTCCAAAAAAAGATGGCTTGATCAGTAGGCTGCTCTAGTTCTTCCTGCATACGTTCTTTGCTCGCAAACCATGACACGCCGTGTTCAATACGCAGACTGAGCAGGCCCAATACCTCGTTATTTGCTTTGAGGGGGATCAGACGTAAAATCGAGTTCTGTCCCGCAAAAGCAGATTTCGAAGCCGATGAAACCTGACTTATCTCTCTGATTTTCCCCTGGATCATCACCTCTCTCGCTGCCTCCATCTCCTCAGGCGACAGGGTGAAACGCTCGATTCTGATAGGGGCATCCGCCTGAATGCTGAGTGTTCCGTTTTGATCGGGGAGCAGCAGGGCACACTCGCGCACCCCCCAGGGGGAAAACACTCTGACAAAAGCCAATGCAATACTATCCAGCTGCTCATCAAGACGGTCTATGCTATTGATGACGCGTCCCGCTTCATAGAGGATGCGCGCCTCACGCTCTCTTAATCTGGCCTGCTCGACACTTTGTCGCGTCTGTATAGTAAGCTGGCTCGTGATCAAGGCCGTCGCGAGAAAGACAAACAGTGCAATCCACTCCTCCCAGCGAGAGATGACAAAGGTATACAATGGTGGGACAAGGAAAAAATCGAAAGAGAGAAAGGCAACCACAGCAGCTACGAGCGCTGCATAGCGCCCACGCGTGGTTGCCAGGAGCAGGATGACCAGCAGGTAGACAACAGAAATGTTCGGAATGGTTGGATACAGATGGTACGCGTAAATGATGCCTGTTACGGCCAATGCTCCCCCCACTGCCAAGAGGCTATCAATGAGATAACGTTGCCAATGCTTCTCTGTAGGCACTGGGAGCTGGGGAATCTGTTCAATCTCACGCATATGAACTCCTTACTACTTGATCTGAAACGACTGAGCATGCCACCAGTATTACCGAACGAGATGATGTGCGAACTGTGCGAGCACACCGAATGCCACGATGCAAAGACAAACGATCAATACGATGAATGCTATGCGGATAGCTTGCCGATAGCGTCCACCGATCCTGGGTGGATCAGCAATGTATTTCACCGTCATCACATTGTCCAGGTGCTGCAGGTCGTAGAGCAGGTCCTGAATGCAAGCATAGCGCTTCTCCGGATTACGCCGGATGGCGCGCATCACGACCGTCGCCAGGGCAGGAGACAGTATTGGATTATACTGCAAAATGTTTGGCGGGTCGTGTGAAATGTGTCGCGTAATGATAGCAAATCCGTCTTTTTCCTCAAAGGGCGTCCGCCCACATAGCAGCTCGTAAAGTACCACCCCGACGGCGTAGATATCGGCGCGCCTATCACCACGCTCACCCAGCAACCGCTCTGGAGCCATGTAGTCTGGAGTACCGATGGGCGATGAAAAGCCTCGCCAGATTCTGTGGCGTTCCCCTTCCAGCAGCGCGATGCCAAAGTCGAAAATTTTGATGTCACCGTTCTCCAAAAGCATAATATTTTCTGGTTTGATGTCGCGATGGTTCACCCCATGCTCGTGTGCATAGGCCAGGGCACTACATACCTGACTCATCATGCGCAGCACCTCCCCTGTTTGGAGGATTCCGTGCGCACATTTCTCCACCACCACCCGCAGCGTCCGTCCGCGCATGTATTCGAGGACCAGGTACTCTGCGCTCCTACGCTCACCCTGGTTCAGGTGTCGCTGGATGTACTGGTGACTCAGGCGTCTACCAATCTCCGCTTCGCGTTTGTATCGTTCGAAGACAGCCGCGCCTCCGACCACATCGTCATCGGGAAACTTGAGCACGACTTCTTGCAACGCATGCCAGTCCTGGGCAAGGTAGACATGGCTCGCACCTCCTCGCCCAAGTGGACGTATGATCTGGTAGTGATCAATCCTCTTGCCCGTCGTATAGATTGTTGGCATACGTCCTCCATGTTCTTTTACTGCTCACTGTACGCAGGGTGCAATCGGGATAGATCCTTGCGATTGATCCCTCTGCACCTACCTCAGCTATTTCAGCGTGTAGAAGCTTCTGAATTGTCGAGATACATATCAACACACCTATAGAACAAGGGTACTACATTGGGAGGTATTGGTTTATTCTGTATCCAGGTTCGCATCGTCCTCGTGAAAAAGCCGGGTGCCTCTAAGTTCCAAAAATGGGTGACACCAGGCAATGAAAATAATCGGTCAAACTCTCAAACGCTCCTTAATCATTGAGATAACACAACTCTCGCAGCACGCTCCTTTCACACGCCTTCCTACTCGTCGCCGCTCCGAGGCACAAGGTGAATGTCGATATCGGTACTCATCCGTAATAAGCGATTGATGCTGGAGCCGCGAAGCAGCTCTTCCCAATAGCTACGCGCAGGTTGACCCAGCACCAGTTGGGTCACCTGGCGCTCGTGGGCGATCTTCATCAGTGTCCTGGCGATATCGCTACTGCTTGTGCGGATGACCTCGGCTCCCAGATCCTCTGCGAGCCGTGCATGTTCTTCCAGACGGCGGAGCGCAGCTTCACGATACTTAGGAGCCTCTCTGCCGAACTTGAGAAAGCCGATAAGTTTACTCATAAAGGCAAGATAGCCCTCCGGCTTGATCGTGACAGCGATCAAGTCGGCATGTAGTCCGTGGGCAAGACGCCAGGCATCGCGGATGACCTCGCGTGTATGGGGCCGTGCATCGAAGCCCACCAGCACACGCTCGCCGGCAGGCCTCATTTCGGTGATCCCATGCTCGGTCATATACTCTTGCAGTTGGGCTTCGGTTTTCTCAGCGACGCGCCGTAAGGCTATCTCACGCAGTGCCGTCAGATTGCCCTCGCGAAAGAAGTTGTTGAGCGCAGCATCAATGCGCTCTGGCGGGTAGATATTGCCGTGTTTCATGCGTTGACGGAGAGCATACGGCGAGATATCGATCAACTCCACCTCATCGGCCTGGTCCAGGATCCAGTCTGGCAGCGTTTCGCGCACGCGCACGCCTGTGATGCTGGCTACCAGGTCATTCAGGCTCTCCAGGTGCTGGATGTTCAACGTGGTAATCACGTTAATCCCTGCATCCAGGATCTCCTCGACATCCTGGTAACGTTTCACATGCTTGGAGCCAGGAACATTCGTGTGCGCCAGTTCATCAATCAGGGCTACTTTGGGATGCCTGGCGATAACGGCCTCTGTGTCCATTTCCTCGAGCGTCACGCCGCGATACGTGACCTTCTTGCGCGGGATGATCTCTAAGTCCCCCAGTTGCTCCTGCGTCTGGGCACGCCCATGCGTCTCAACGTACCCGACCACCACGTCGGTGCCACGGCTCTCACGGCGATGTCCCTCATTCAGCATGGTATAGGTCTTGCCTGCACCTGCCGCGGATGCCAGGTAGACGCGCAACCGACCGCGCCTGTGCGGGTACCCCCCGGTTTGCATGGAGGTCTGCCCTCCCGTCCGGGGTGTCAAGTGTACAGGCGAGGTAGGAACTTCCAGGTCGCTATCACGCAGGCCATAGCGCCGGAGCAACTCCTCCGGATCGGGTCGCTCCTCTTCACGTTGCTGCTGTCGTTTGTCAGGTGGCTGCTCTTTCATGCTGTGGTTACTTCAGCGCATCCAGCGCGAGATTCAAGTCGAGCACATTGACGTACGGCTCACCGAAGATGCCCAGGAAGCGCCCTGTCTCGTGATCCATGACCAGTTGCGTGACCTTGGCCTGGCTCAGGCCGCGCTCTGCTGCTACGCGCGGCACCTGGTAGAGCGCACCCGCGATCGTGATATCCGGGTCGAGCCCCGACCCCGAGGACGTGACAAGATCAACCGGCACCGGACCGGGGGGAGCGTTCGGGTTCTCCTTCTTCAGAGCTGCAACACGCTGCTGCACGTTCTTGATCAGGACGTTGTTCGTCGGCCCCAGGTTCGAGCCCGCCGAGTTATCAGCCTCGTACGGCGAAGGCGTCCCAGTCGTTGGGTTGAGGGTCGCCGAAGGCCGCCCGTGGAAGTATTTCGGAGAGGTCCAGTATTGCCCGATTAGCTCGGAGCCAATCACCTGCCCGTTGGAAGCATACACCAGGCTACCGTTGGCCTTGTCGTGAAAGATCAACTGTGCCAGGCCTGTCACCACGCCGGGATAGAGGAAGCCGGTCACGACGGTGAAGATCAAGGTGATCACCACCGCCGGGCGCAGGTATTTCGTCAAAAATGTTTTCATCTCACGTTTCCTTCTACAACCAGGGTGGTGTCATTCCTGAAAAGGTGACGCTCACCCGTTCTCCCTTTCTTCCGCTCGCCTTACAAGGTCAGATGCAGCACCTGCAAGACAAGGTCGATGGCTTTGATGCCAATGAACGGGATAATGATCCCTCCGACGCCATATATCAAGAGGTTGCGGCGCAAGAGCGCACCTGCCCCGATCGGACGGTATTTGACCCCGCGCAAGGCCAGCGGGATCAGAGCGACGATGATCAGTGCGTTAAAGATCACGGCCGAGAGCACCGCGCTGTGGGGTGTGGCCAACTGCATGACGTTGAGGGCGTTCAACTGCGGATATGTCACCGCAAACGCCGCCGGAATGATCGCGAAGTATTTGGCCACATCGTTGGCGATACTGAACGTCGTCAGTGAGCCACGTGTGATCAGTAGTTGCTTGCCCACCTCCACCACCTCGATCAGCTTGGTCGGGTTGGAGTCGAGATCGACCATGTTTGCCGCTTCTTTGGCCGCCTGCGTACCGGTGTTCATCGCTACGCCGACATCGGCCTGGGCGAGAGCGGGAGCATCGTTCGTGCCGTCACCCGTCATGGCCACCATGCGCCCGCCCGTTTGCTGATCCCGGATCAGTTTCATCTTGGCCTCGGGCGTGGCCTGTGCCAGGAAGTCGTCCACCCCGGATTCCTTGGAGATGGCAGCGGCAGTGAGCGGGTTGTCTCCGGTGATCATGATCGTGCGAATGCCCATGCGCCGCAACTCGTCGAAGCGGGTGCGCATGCCGCCCTTGACGATATCCTTGAGTTCGATTACGCCCAACACACGCGCATGCGCATCTGACCCACGCGGGTCCGTCTTTACCTCTGCCACGACAAGCGGCGTGCTGCCGGCGCTGGCGATGCCATTCACGATCACTGTCAACTCGTCGCTGCTCGTGCCGCCATGTTCTGCCACATAGGCGGCCACCGAATCCCCTGCTCCTTTGCGAATCGAGTGCACCACTGCTTGCCCATCACCAGCATGCGCCCCGTTCATATCGATGCCGCTCATACGCGTCATAGCCGAGAACGGAATAAACGTCGTGGAGGGGTCTAGTTCGTCGGTGAAGCCGTACTTCTCCTTGGCCAGGGCCACGATCGAGCGGCCCTCGGGAGTCTCATCAGAGAGGCTGGAGAGCATGGCCGCCTCGGCCAGGTCCCGCTCGTCCACGCCGTGTAGCGGCACAAAGCGCGTTGCCTGGCGGTTGCCCAGTGTAATCGTGCCGGTCTTGTCCAGCAGCAGCACGTCGACGTCGCCCGCCGCCTCAACGGCGCGCCCGCTCATGGCCAGCACGTTGCGCTGCACCATGCGGTCCATGCCCGCGATACCGATGGCCGAGAGCAAGCCACCGATGGTGGTGGGGATCAGGCACACCAGCAGCGCGATCAGCGTCGTGACTGAAACGGGAGACCCCGAATAAATGGCATATGGCTCAAGGGAGACCACCACCAGCACAAAGATGATCGTGAGGCTGGCGATCAGGATATTGAGCGCGATCTCGTTGGGGGTTCTCTGGCGCTTGGCGCCCTCGACCAGGGCGATCATGCGATCCAAGAACGTCTCGCCAGGGTTGGCACTGATCTGCACCACAATCCAGTCGGAGAGCACGCGCGTGCCTCCTGTGACGGCGCTGCGGTCGCCACCGCTCTCGCGAATGACGGGCGCCGACTCCCCTGTGATGGCTGACTCGTCCACCGAGGCCACGCCCTCCACCACGTCACCATCTCCGGGGATCACGTCCCCCGCCTCGACCAGCACCAGGTCACCCTTGCGCAACTCTGGGGCCGCCACCTCTTGCACCTGTCCGTTCCGGTCAGCACTTGCGAGCCGCCTGGCCATGGTGGTGGTACGTGCGCGGCGTAGGGTATCGGCCTGCGCTTTGCCGCGTCCCTCAGCCATCGCTTCGGCAAAGTTGGCAAAGACAACCGTGAACCACAGCCAGATGGCCACTGCCGCCACGAAGATGATCTCATAGTTTAGCACGCTGCGTGTGAAAGCCCCACTCGGCTGCGTGAAGAGCAGGCGCACGAACTCAATGGTCGTGATCACGCTGCCGATCTCTACCACGAACATCACCGGGTTCTTGACCTGCACGCGCGGGTCGAGCTTCTTGAACGACTCTGGGATCGCAGAGCGGATGATCTTCGGGTCCCAGATCGAAATCTCTCCTTTGCGACGCGTCTTCCACTGTTTGACTTCTAACGAATCACCGCTCATCTTAGAACGTCCTCCCTGCTTGCATCAACAATTGTTCGACGATCGGCCCCAGTGAGTACGCCGGGAAGTAGGTGAGCGCACCCACAATGAGAATGACCCCCACCAGCAGCCCCACGAACAAGGGTCCCGTCGTGGGGAAAGTTCCCAGTCCCGCAGGCACGACGCGTTTCTTGACGAGCGAGCCGCCAAAGGCCATAATCGGGATCAGGAAAGCGAAGCGGCCAATCAGCATCGCGAAGCCCCCCGTCCAGTTATAGAAAGGCGTGTTGCCGGTGATCCCGGCGAAGGCTGACCCATTGTTGCCGTTGCTCGAAGTGTAGAGATAGAGGATCTCCGAGAGGCCATGCGGGCCGGGATTGAGAATGGACGAGACGCCTACCGGGACTACACTGGCTACCGCCGAAAATCCCAGGATCGAGGCGGGCAGGATCAGTAGGGCAAGAGCTGCCATCATGATCTCCTTGCGCTCGATCTTCTTGCCCAGGTATTCAGGCGTTCTCCCCACCATCAGCCCGGCAATGAACACCGCGATGATGGCGAACATCATCATGCCGTACAGCCCGGCGCCGACCCCTCCAAACACGATCTCTCCCAACGCGATATTGGTGAGCGGAACCAGCCCCCCCAGGGGTGTGAAGCTATCGTGCATGGCGATGACACAACCACAGGAGGTGTCCGTCGTCATCGTGGCAAACGTCACCGATTCTGTGATGCCGAAGCGTACTTCCTTGCCCTCCATGTTACCACCCGCCTGCGTAGCGGTCACCGCCTGGTTGGCCCCAACATTCGTAAGCAGGGGATTGCCCGTCTGTTCGGCGGGCAACGCCACCGCCACGGCAATCAGAAAAAGGCTGGCCGAGGCAGCCCACAGCACCCAGCCCTGGCGGGTATCGCCCGCCATTTTGCCGAACATGTAGAACAGGCCCGCCGGAATAGAGAACACGGAAAGCATGATCAGCAGGTTGGTGAAGGCATTAGGGTTCTCAAAGGGATGGGCCGAGTTGGTGTTGAAGAAGCCGCCCCCGTTCGTCCCAAAGTTTTTGATGATCTCCATCGAGGCCACCGGTCCCTGCGCGATTGTCTGCGTCTGCCCATTCAGGGTGTGTACGATGGTATAGGGGTTGAAGTTCTGGATCATACCCTGCGAGACAAAGATCAGTGCCCCCACAATCGAGATTGGCAGCAGGATGTACATGATACTCCGCGTCAAATCCACCCAGAAGTTGCCCAGCGTCTGCGCGCTGCGGCGGACCAGCCCGCGGATCAGCGCCACTGCCAGCGCAATACCGGTCGCCGCGGAGGCGAACTGGTGGAACACCAGGGCAACCATCTGGCTGAAGTAGCTCATGGTCTGCTCCCCGGCGTAGTTCTGCCAGTTGGTGTTGGTGGTGAAACTGGCAGCCGTATTGAAGGCGAGCCGCTGCTCTACCGGGCCAAGGCCCTGCGGGTTGAACGGCAGCCACTGCTGGGTGCGCAGGATGAGATAGGTGAGCAGCATGCCGGCCACGCTAAAGACCAGCATGGCGATGACGTAGCCCGTCCACTTCTGCTCCTCCTCGGGATTGATGCCGCACAGCAGGTAAAAGAAGCGTTCCACCGGCACGAGTACCGGCGAGAACCAGGTGCGCTCCCCCGCGAAAACCCTGGTCATGTACAGGCCCAACGGCTTTGTAATCAGCAAGATCAGGAAGAGATAGATGAGCACCTGCAGAACACCATTAAGCGTTACAGGCATATGTTTACCTCACTTGTATGCTAGAAGATCACGTTAAAATCTTTCGGGCGCAAGTAGCGCAATCACCAGGTAGACAAGGACAGCTAGCGTGACAATGCCTATCAGGATATACTCCAGCGTCGAATTCATAGTCCCTCCTTTACTTTGCAATCCTAGAGGCGCTCACAACCGATAGTGAAGTAGATGAACGCCACAAACCACACCAGAGTCACCACGACGACAATCAGATCAAGAAGCATGCAGTTCCTCCTCGTCAGGCCGCGGGAACTCGGCTCCCGCAGTCGCTTCAGTCTCATACGGAGACTCGCCGTTCCTGCGTTGGGCAGCCTCTGCTGCCAGGCGCAGGACGGCCTCCATGGGAAACGGCTTGGGTAAATACGCAAGCGGGTGAAATTCCGCCAGCCGGCCAGGGCCGACGCGCACGGCAGAAAGTACCACTACCGGCAACTTCTCGCCCTGTCCCTCCACAATCAGAGGCTCGATACGTCCCTCGCTAAGAGCAGCGCGCAGGACATCCCAGCCTGTCTGGTCAGGAAGGTTGATATCCAGGATAATCAGATCAAAAGAAGTAGCACGCAGATACGCCAGCGCGGTCTGAGCATCTTCTGCGACGCTCACTTCATGCTTGCGTGCCTGGAGATTGCGCATTAGCAGGTCACACAGGACCTCGTCATCCTCAACCAGCAATATCCGTGCCCCACTCATGAAAGTGATTCCCTCCTATTTGTCTGGACAAACAATACAGGAAGGACGTGAAGAAAAGCGTTGGCAACAACGTAAAAGAAGCCATGCACACTGTGCTGCTGCTTTTCACTTTCCTGCCAGAGCTTTTCTTGACGCCTTTCAGTTCTGTTGTGGAAATGCCAGCGAATGAAGTTGGACATGTTCATAGTTATTCTCCAGTCCTGATCTGGGATACACGTTCGGCTTCTAATGTGTTCTTCATTGGCCTTGTACCGAGCCGGTAACGCCAAAGCCGGCGCAGCCAGGCCAAGAGCCCGGCTCCCAGATAAAATGCCCGAGCTTCTTGCCGGTGTGCCGGCAAGCGAATAAGCACAAGAGACGCAGGAGGTTCCTCTAGCAAGCGCTTGAGTTCGTGATTCCGCAGCAAGACTTCTTTATGCTCGATCGCAACCATGACGATCCCGTCACAATGCAAATCATGTACGAGCATTGTAATGCTTTGAATCGCGTCGCTGGTAAAGACCTCATAGCGTTCAACTGGTACCTGAAATCTGGCAGCTTTGTATTTGACGGCCTCCAGGAAATCCTTCGATTGCTGGATATGCTCAAGCCGTGCTCCTCCCGATCGTGATTCGGTTGGCACGTAGACCAGTGATACAGGAATAAGCGTTGCCCCATTATTCTCCGCCAGGCTTACCAGATAATCGATTGCACGCATGTCCACCCCGTGAGTAAAGGGCAGAAGCCAACGGGGGTTCATCCTGGTTCCTTTCTAAAAGACATCGACACTAGCGTAGTGCAAACGACCATGCACTTTTTTTCCATTTCCAATACCAGTGTAAATCAGAAGTAGTAAAAATGCATACTGGAGATTCATAAGATTGCTCAAAATCTTCTCATGATTTCATGTATAGACCAATCTTCATTCTGTTTCCGGGTCGTCATTGAAGCGGTAGCCAACGCCAGGAATGGTAAGTATGAACCGGGGATTCTCTGGGGTCGACTCAATTTTCCGGCGTAACTGAGCCACGTACACGTGGAGACTGTGTGCCCTGGCATGCGTCTCTGGCCCCCAGATTTCTCTTAGCAGCATCTGGCGTGTCAGTATTTTGCCACGGTGCGCGATGAAGACTTTCAGCAAGTCGTATTCAGTCGGCGTCAACTGGACATCCTGCCCTTCGACCTGCACGCGTCGCAAAGCGAAGTCCACCTGGAGAGGGCCAGCGCGAAAATTCGGCTGCGTTCCAGTCTGTGTCTGGGCGACGTGGCGCAGTGCGACGCGAACGCGAGCCAGCACCTCATCCATGCCAAAGGGTTTTGAGACGTAGTCATCGGCCCCCAGGTCGAGCGCTTCCACCTTGTCGCGCTCGGCTCCTTTTACTGAGAGAACGATAATGGGTATATTCGACTCCGCTCGCACCCTACGACAAACCTCCAATCCACTCATGCCTGGTAATAAGAGATCGAGCAACAAGAGATCAAGCCGACGCTTTGAGGTTACCTTGACAGCTTCTTCTCCACTGCTGGCAGTAAATACTTTATAACCATGAGCAGTGAGAGTTTGCCTTAACGCGCGTACAATCTCAATCTCGTCATCAACTACCAGAACATGTGCACCACTTTTGCTCATACAGGTATCCCTTCCATCGTGCCAAGAGGCAACGCTACCGAGAAGACCACTCCTCCACCTTCGCGCGGCTCAGCCCATATGCGTCCTCCATGAGCTTCAACCAGTCCCTTACTTACGGCAAGACCGAGCCCTGAGCCGCTTGGATGACCGGTATTGGGCTTTCCATCCAGAACCCGGTAGAACTTGTCGAATACACGCTCGAGATCAGCGGGAGGAATGCCGGGACCACGATCCGCAACGCTAATGACAACCTGCGCTCCCTCACAATGCGCGCTCACATCAATAGGTGAATCCTTTGGTGTATAGCGTACGGCATTTTCGATGAGATTGGTCAGAACCTGGTCGATCTGCATGTAGTCCAGTTCGACCGGTGGCAGGTCAGCGGGCACCTGGGTGTTCACAACGCGCCCTTGCAGTAAAGGCCGCAATCGACCCAGAACATCCTGTACCAGCTCTGGGAGCATATATAATTCTTTCTCCGGTTTAAGTGCTCCATCCTCTATGCGCGACATATCCAGCAGATTGCTCACCAGACGATTGAGCCGGTCCGCCTCGCGCTCAATCGACCGGGCGAAACTGCGTTTTGTCTCCTCATCCCACTGCACATCTTCCTGAAGTAAGGAACTTGCGGCAGCCTTAATGGATGCCAGGGGAGTGCGCAAATCATGAGAGACTGAGGAGAGCAAGGCCGCGCGCAGTTCATCGGTGCGCTGCAACACCGCAATACGCAGGTTTTCGCGCCGTAAACGCGCACGCTCAATCAGAGATGATGCCTGCTCGAGAAACGTCCAGAAGAA
>Ga0070706_100003808_pt1 | contig 14735 bp, 13 predicted proteins | sample KBSK5501metaG_FD_65476 | JGI IMG/M metagenome (GOLD analysis project Ga0070706, IMG submission 65476) | Corn, switchgrass and miscanthus rhizosphere microbial communities from Kellogg Biological Station, Michigan, USA - KBS K5-50-1 metaG | ecosystem: Host-associated > Plants > Roots >...
CATCAGGACGAAGTAGGGCCACAGCTCCGCTGCCTCGTGCAGCACGGCCGGATCGTTCGTGAAGGCGCGGGGGACGACATGCGCGAGCGGCAGCAGCACGATCGCGAACACGACGCCGACGACGACCGACCAGCAGATCATCCGCACCGCCGACGCATGGGCGCCTTCGGAATCTCCTGCGCCGAGCATCCGGCCGACGATCACCTGTCCCGCGATCGCAACCGAGTCAAGGGTCAGGGCGAGAAAGTAGAAGAGCTGCGTCCCGATCTGATGGGCCGCGAGCTGGGGATCGCCAATGCGCGCGCAAACGGACGCCGCGACCAGGAAGGACGCGTACAACGCGGCCGTCCGCACGAAGATCTGCCGGCCGACTCGCAGCATCGGCCGCATCGCCTGCAGGCTCGGGCGTCTGGAATCGGCATGGGGTCGCAGCAACTCGACGGCAAACGCGAGACCCATGCCGGTCTGCGCTATCGCCGTCCCGGCCGCAGAGCCGGCGATTCCCCAGTGGAAGCCGTACACGAACAACACCTCGAGGACGGCGTTGACGACGTTCGCCACGACGACGATCTCGAGGGGCCGACGCAGGTTCGAGACGCCGCGCAGGTATCCCTGCCCGGACAGCGCCACGAGCGCCGGCAGTAGCCCGATCGCAGCGATCCGGAAATACGTCAGCGCGTAATCGCCCGACCTTCCGTGGGCACCGAGGGCGCGCAGGAGCGGTCCGGCGAGCGCCTCGCAGGCGACGACGAGGAGCAGGCCGATGCCGAGCGAGACCCAGAGCGCCTGCGCAGCAAGTCGCGCCGCCCGCTCGTGCTCCTCCGCGCCGGAGGCGCGCGCGACGACCGCCGTCGTGCCGTAGGTGAGGAAGTTGAAGATCGTGAACGCGCCGGCAAGCACCGTCCCAGCGAGGCCCAGCGCCGCGAGCTGCGGCCGCCCGAGGTGCCCGACGATCGCCGTGTCGACGAGGACGTAGAGCGGCTCGGCGGCGAGCGCGCCGAGTGCCGGAAGCGCTAGGCGAAGGATCTCGCGGTCATGTGGCGAGCGTAGGCGTCTCACGCCTCGCGAAGAGTGTCAGCTGGCCGAGCCGCCGGATCGGGTCAGCGAATCAGCTGATACGGAACCGAGACGAGGATCACCCGTGGCTCGAAGAGCAGCAACCGCTTGAGGTACAGAGCCCGCTGGTTGTGCAGCACCCGGCTCGCGCCGCGCACGACGAGCTCCGGCATCACGACGATCACCTCCGCGTGTTCGTCGTCGGTGAGCTCGCGCAGGTAGGAGAGGAGAGGGGCGCCGATGTCTCGATAGGGCGCATCGTCGACTTCCAGTGGGATCTGAGCGCCCTGGGCGAGCCACTCTTGCCGGAGGGCGTTGCCTTCCTCCCGGCTGAAGGCGAAGCTGATGGCCCGCGTGTCGGCGACCCCCAACGTCCGCGCGTAGTTGACGGCTCGCATCGACGTCGCGTTGACACCGGAGACGAGGACGCGGACGATGGCCCGCTCCGGCGGCGCCTCGTTTGCACCGGTAAGCGCCGGCACGTCCGCCACCACCACTCCGGGCTCGGATAGAAGCCGTAGCTTCAAGAGCAATGCGCGTGGGCGCCGGATCGTCTCCAGCAACGAGCGCTGCCGGAAGAGCTCCGGGATCACGACCGTGACGAAACTCGACTCGCCGCGCGGCAAGCGCCACACCTGTTCGAGCACTGCCTGGTTGAAGCCAAGTGGGCGATCGAGGACCTCGAGGTGGGACTCCTCGTCGGAGAAGCGAAACCAGCGGGGCTTGATCCCGGGGTCGGCGCCACGTACGGGGATGTGGATCGCCCGGAACTTCCCCCCGCCGGTCGTCCGTGCGAACCAGAGCGCGTCCGCGGTCGCTTCGTCGATCGACTCCACGAGCAAGAGGGTCGTGTTGCTTGGCGGCGGAGCCGCGACGACGGCCGCCGCACCGGCGCTGAGCCGCCGCGCGATGCCGCGGTAGTGGCGACGGATGCCGTACGAGATGAGCACGAGCAGGGGGATCGCGACGATCACGAGCCAGGCGCCGGCGGCGAACTTCGTCACGATCACCACCGCCGCGACGATTCCGGTCGCGGTGGCGCCGACGCCGTTGACGAGCGCACGGTAATGCCAGCGCGGCCCTCGGACGCGTCTCCAGTACCGCACCATCCCCGCCTGCGAGAGCGTGAAGGCGGTGAAGACGCCGATCACGTAGAGGTGAATCAGCGAGTTGACGTTCGCGCTGTAGATCCACAGGAGGAGCGCCGCCAGCGAAGCGAGCACGAGCATCCCGTTCGAGAAGACGAGGCGGTCCCCCAGGTTCGTGAATTGGCGCGGCGCGAAGCCGTCCCGGGCCAACAGGGCAGCCAATCTCGGGAAACCCTGGAAGGAGGTGTTGGCGGCGAGAACGAGCACGCCGAGGGTCAGGGCCTGGACGGCGTAGTACATGAAGGCGGCGCCCGATCCAGCCGGGAAGGTTGCGCGCGCGATCTGCGAAAGCACCGATGCTGTCCCACTCGGACGAGCGTGCTCCTGGACGGCGAGGTAGGAGACGCCGAGGAAGAGGACGATCGCGATGCCGCCGAGGATGGCGAGCGTGGTCGCAGCATTCTTCCCGTGCGGTCGCCGAAACGCGTTGACGCCGTTCGCGATCGCCTCGACTCCTGTGAGTGCGGTCGATCCTGAGGAGAACGCGCGCAACAGGACGAACACCGTGATGCTGCCGGCGCCGGTCGCGATCGGATCCGGAACATTCGCATGGGGCGTCGAGCCGAAGAGCGTCTTCGCCAGGCCGACGCCGACCAGCACGAACATCGCGGTCACGAAGGCGTAGGTCGGGAGAGCGAAGGTCAGGCCCGATTCACGAACCCCACGCAGGTTGACGAAGACGATGATTGCCAGGCACGCAAGCGAGAGCACCACCTTGTGCGAAGACAACGAAGGCGCCAGAGATGTGACGGCGAAGATCCCGGCGGCGATCGAAACGGCGACTGTGAGAACGTAGTCGACGAGCAGGGCCGCGGCGCCGACGAGACTCGGCAGCGTACCGAGATTCTCCTTCGCGACGATGTAGGCGCCGCCGCTCGTCTCGTACGCGCGAACGGTCTGCCGGTAGGACGCGACGACGATCGCGAGCAGCGCCGCGATCCCCAGCGAGATCGGGAAGACGAGATGAGCCGAAGCCGCCGAGGCCGCGACGAGCACCACGAGGGCCGATTCGGTTGCGTATGCGACCGACGACAGAGGATCTGACGCGAAGATCGGTAGGGCCAGGGTCTTCGGGAGCAGCGTCTCCTCGAGCTCGCCGCTCGCCATCGGTCGCCCGACGATCGCCCGCTTGAGCGGGCGAACGGGACCCGCGTCCGATACAGCGCGGCTCACTCCGCGACGCGCATCGGCACGCGCGGGGACGTGGCGGCGATCATCACCGGACACGGCGCGTCGTGCAGCACCGACCACACATCACGCGAGAACGGCTGGCGGAACCCCCGCTGAGACTCGATCGCGGCCCCGACCACGACGAGCGAGGCGCGGACATCCTCGGCGGCGTCGGCGACGGCCCGTCCGAGCTGGCCGGGCCGCGCGCGCACGATCTGTCCGTGCGCACCGATCCCATAGCTCTCGGCCAGCGCCCGCTCGCGGCCGAGCTCGACCCGGAGCACCTTCTCCTCTGGCTGGAAATGCGCATCGAGGGGCAGCTCCCAGTCGACGAAGAGCGGCGCCAGCAAGAGGACGTGCGCGCCCCGATCGGCGGCAAGCCGGCAGGCCAGGTCCAGCGCATGCCGGGTGTACTCCTCGTCGAGTAGCGGGACGACGACCATCCGGGTTCGACCGGCGAGGCCGCGGGCGGTTCTGCGCAGGCGACGATGGCCGCGGCGGAGCCGATGTCGAGAGAAGAAGCGGCCGAGACTTGCCACCCGACCCACGCTAGGCAGTGGTACGTCAACGCCGCATCAAGATCGCGAAGTCCGGCCTCAAGATGGTCTCAAGAGGGACGCACCAGCCGATACCCCGCTCCGGGTTCGGTCAAGAGGACGCGCGGACGCGCCGGATCGGCCTCGATCTTCCGTCGAAGTTGCGAGACGTACACGTGGAGGTAGTGGGACTCGGCGCCGTACCTTGGCCCCCAGACCTCACGCAGGATCGTCGGATGGGTGAGCAGCTTGCCCTCGTTGCGAACGAACAGGCGCAGGAGCTCGAACTCGGTCGGCGTCAGCGCGACCGGCTCGCCTCGAAGCGTCACCAACCGCCGTTCGAGGTCGACGACGAGGTCGCCGAGCTCGACCACCGGACCTGTCACCACGTCCACCCTTCTCAGCGCGGCACGCAGACGCGCAAGGAGCTCGTCCACACCGAACGGCTTCGTCACGTAGTCGTCGGCGCCCGCATCGAGGGCCGCGACCTTCTCCTGCTCGTCGCCGACCGCCGAGAGAACGAGGATCGGAACATTGGTCCACGTACGAAGCTCGCGGCAAACGTCGATCCCACTTCCGTCCGGCAACACGAGATCGAGGATGACGCCGTCGGGCGGGTGGGTCGCGGCGCTCGTCAAAGCCTCCCGCGCGGTCGCGGCGACCTCGACTTCGTAGCCGGCGGCCTGGAGGCTCGTTCGCAGCGCGCGCAGGATCTGTGACTCGTCGTCGACGACGAGGATGCGGGCGCCGCTCATCGCGCTGGCACGGCGCTCTCGACGACGGCAGGTAGTGCGAGAACGAATGTCGATCCGCTGCTGTCCGGAGCCGTCGGCTCGACCCAGACGCGACCGCCGTTCGCTTCTGCGAACCCGCGCGCGATCGCGAGACCGAGACCGCTGCCGTGGTCCGCGCGGTTCCCGCGCACGAATGCGTCGAAGATCCGTTCGCGATCCGCCTCTGCGACACCCGGGCCCCGATCGCGCACGCGCACTAGCAGCTGTCCCGTTTCCGTGGTGGCGACGACTTCGACGGGATCCGTCGGAGGGGAGAACTTCAGCGCGTTCTCGAGCAGGTTCACGAGCACTCGCTCGACATGGGTCGCGTCGACGCGAATCGGCCCCAGATCCGCCGCCGTTGTCACGTCGACCCGGTCCGCAGCGACGCCGAGTTGATCGAGCGCCCGGGCGAGCAGCGTGTCGATCGTCCAGAGCTCCGGTTTTCGCAACGCAGGACCGGCCTCGAGCCGCGAGAGATCGAGCAGGTTGTCGACGAGTCGCTCGAGCCGGCCCACTTCGATCCGAATCGCCTCGAACAGCTCGTCGCGTTCTGCCTTGCTCAGCTCGAACGCCGGATTGTCCAACCCCTCGCTCGCCGTTCGAATCGCAGTCAGGGGCGAGCGCAGGTCGTGACTCACGGCTCGCAGGACCGCTGTCTTGACCGCATCGCTCTGGCGCAAGGTCTCGGCCTCTACGGCCTCACGCGCAAGACGGCGCGAACGGGTAGCGAGCTCGCTGACGACGACCGCGACGGCGATGTAGACGGCGAGCGCAACCCAGTTTGCCGAGTCATGCAATGCGAGGGTGTGGACAGGCGGGAGGAAGAGGAAGTTGAAGGTCAGCATCGACGCAACGGAAACGGGGATCGCGTAGGCCAAGCCGTAGAGGACTGCGACCGCGACGACCGCGACCACATAGAGGACGCCCAGGCTGAGCACCGGAGCAACTGGACGCAGTGCGAAGACCGCCCCCGTCACCAGCGCAACGGCGACGACGCTCAGCAGAACGCCTGTGACGCGCCTCGTCCACGTGGCACTGAGGCCTGGGCCTTCCATGTCTCTCAGAGAGGATAGGCCGACGCGGTCGGGTCGACGACGGTCGTGCCGCCGTCGACCATCACCGTTGCGCCCGTGACGTACGCGGCCGCGGGTGAGGCAAGGAACGCAATCACGTCCGCGACCTCTTCGGGCTGCGCGGGCCGCCCGAGCGGGTGCCGCTTGTGCGCCAGAGCGTAGGCGCCTTCCCGGTCGGTCCCCTGCGCACGCGCGACCTCGTCCATGTCGTCGTCACCCATCGGCGTCCGCACCCAGCCGGGGCAGACGGAGTTGGCCCGGACCCCCTGACGGCCGTAGTCATTTGCGACGCACCTCGCGAGCATGATCAGCCCGGCCTTGGAGACGCAGTACGACGTCCACCCAGGCCCCGCCACGATTCCGTTGACTGATGCGACGTTGACGACCGCGCCGCGGCGCTCGATCAGGTGAGGCAGCGCGAGCTTGGTCGCCAGAAACGCGCCGGTGAGGTTGATCCGCAAGGTCTTCTCCCATTGCTCGAGCGACTCCTCGAGCAGCGGCCCACTGTCGCCGACTCCTGCGTTGTTGACGAGTGCGTCGATGCCGCCGAAACGCTCGACCGTCGCATCGATCGCAGCTGCAGCCTCTTCGGCGGCAGCGACGTCGGCAGGAGCCGCGATCGCGTCTCCCCCGCTCTCACGAAGCTCGTCCGCGAGCTCCTCGAGTGGTGCGCGCCGGCGACCCACCAGTGCAACCGCGTACCCGTCTCTTGCAAGCGCCAGGGCGGTGGCACGACCGATGCCGGTTGCCGCTCCCGTCACAACCGCAGTACGCATCGCCGCCGCCAAGGCGGCTAGTCAACCACAGACGTTCGCCGCGGCTTGATCGGCCGTGTCAGCCGCGTCAGGAGGCTGGCGGCCCCGCCGGGAATGAGCAGCACGATCAGCATCAGCGTGACGCCGAAGACGACCGGGCCCGCCTGCTTGGCGAAGTGCAGGTGCACGATTGGAGGCGACTGGGCGTAGATGGGGAGGAACTCGAGGACGAGCGCTCCGACGATCACGCCGGACAGCGAGGCGAGACCGCCGATGACGACGCTGGCGAGCAAGAGCAGGGACAGCGTCACAGGGAACGTGTCCGGATTGATGTACGAGACCTGAATCGCGAACAGCGCGCCCGCGACGCCGGCGTATGCCGCCGAGATGCCGAACGCGAGCGTCTTGTAGACGGCCGGGTTGACGCCCGACGAGACCGCGGCGATCTCCCCGTCGCGAATCGCGCGCCAGGCACGTCCGACGCGACCGCGCACGAGCAACCAGGCGACGACGAAGAGAAGGCCGGCGCACACCCACGCTTCGTAATAGAGCCAGTGCGGTGTCGAGATGTGCCAGCCGAACGGCGCGTGCGGCAGTGGGAGTGACAGCCCTCCCCCGCCGCCGGTCAGATGCTCGAATCGCTTCGCAATCGCGGGTAGCGAGACCGCCACCGCGAGCGTGGCCAGCGCGAGCGAGACACCCGCGAGGCGAAGAGCGGGAATACCGAAGAGACAGCCGATCACGAAAGTGACGAGACCGGCGATCGGAATCGTGAGGATTGCGCGCATCCCGTGCTGGGGCAGGACGTGCGACGCCTGCTGGCCGAGGAGCTCGAAGCCGCTGCGGCCGAGGATGAGCAGTGCGGCCGTGTAGCCGCCGATCGCCATGAACGCGGCATGTCCGAGCGTAATCTGTCCGCTGTAACCGGTGAGGATGTTCAGACCGAGCAGCGCGACGAAATAGATCCCGACGTACGTGAACTGCCCGAGCCTGAACTCGCTCGTGAACCGCGGCAACAAGACGATCAGCACGACCGCTTCGGCGAGGACGACGGCACGGACTGCCGGTGAGACCCAGCGCCGCATCAGACCCTCCGCACCACGACGCGACCGAAGAGCCCTGAGGGCCGGATCACCAGTACGAGCAGCAAAACGGCCAGCGCCGTCGGCAGCCTGAGCTCTTGCCCCACGAAGTTGACGTACGCACCCAGGACGTTGAGGACGACGCCGATGAGGAGACCACCGACGACCGCGCCGACCGGACTGTCGATTCCACCGAGGACCGCAGCGGCAAACGCGTAGATCAGGATGACAAGCATCATGTCCGGGTCGAGGAAGACGGTCGGCGCGGCCATCATCCCGGCAATCGCGCCGAGCACGGCCGCAAAGCCCCAGCCGAGGGCGAGCATCCAGCCGACGCGAACTCCCATCAGCCGGCTGGCATCCGGGTTGAACGCGACTGCGCGCATCGCGAGCCCCAGCGTCGTGAGCCGGAAGAAGAGCCAGAGCACGACCACGGTGCCGAGGCAGACCCCGAAGGTGCCGATGTCCTGGACGGAGGTCGAGACGCCGCCGACGACGATCGAGGTGTTGGGGAAGGGGCTGTCGAAGGCCTTCACTTCAGGCCCGAAGATCCAGCCCACCAGCCCGTTGATCGCGATGAACAGTCCGATCGTCAAGATCACGATCACGATCTCGGGCCGGTGCTCGACCGGACGGATGAGCACACGTTCGACGGTGACGCCGCCGCCGAATGCGATCAACAGCGTCAGCGCGAACGCCGGCCAGTAAGAAAGCCCGTGGTGCATCATCGTCCAGGCGACATAGGTGGTGAACGTCGCCATCTCGCCCTGCGCGAAGTTGACGACGTTCGTCGTCTGGTAGATCAGGACGAGCGCGAGCGCCAGGCTCGCGTAGATCGAGCCGGCGGCGAGGCCGCTCGTCACCTGCTGCGCGAACTCCGTCCACGTGAATGCGAGTGGGAGTGCCACTAGTAGCCGAGGTAGGACTTGCGGACGCCTTCGTGCCGGCGAAGCTCGGCGCTCCTACCCTCGATCGCCACCCGTCCCACCTCCAGCACGTACGCGCGGGCCGCGGCGTCGAGGGCGACGTTCGCGTTCTGCTCGACGACCAGCACCGTCAGACCGTCCTCCTCGTTGAGCTCCGTGACGATGCGGAAGATCTCCTGGACGACGGTCGGCGCGAGCCCGAGCGACGGCTCGTCGAGCATCAACAGGCGCGGCCTGCCGACAAGGGCGCGTGCCAGCGCGAGCATCTGCTGCTCGCCGCCGCTTAGCGTGCCGGCCTGCTGATCGCGACGGCGCTCCAGCCAGGGGAAGTACTTGAAGACTCGGGGAGCCTCGGCACGCAGCGTTCGCCTCTCGCCGCGGACGTAGGCCCCCATCCGCAGGTTCTCCCAGACGCTCAGCTGCGTGAACAGGCCACGGCCCTCGGGAACGTGTGCGATCCCTGCGCGTGCAACCGCATCGGGCTTGCCGCGCGCGATCTGCTTGCCTTCGAACGCGATCTCGCCCGTGTGGCGAACGGTTCCCGAGACCGCCCGGAGCGTCGTCGTCTTCCCCGCGCCGTTCGCGCCGAGCAAGGCGACGATCTCCCCGTCGGCGACCGTCAGCGAGACGCCGTGGAGCGCCTTGATCGGACCGTAGCGCGCCTCGACCTCGCTGAGCTCGAGCAGCGTCGTCATTCCGCTCCGAGATATGCCTCGATCACGGCCGGATCCGCCTGCACCTCGCTGGGCGTGCCCGCCGCGATCTTGCGGCCGAAGTTGAGCACGTGCACGCGATCGGAGACCGACATGACCAGGTTCATGTGGTGTTCGACGAGCAGGATCGTCAGGTCGAGATCGCGCTGCAGGCTGCGAATCAGCTCGACGAGGTCGCCGACCTCCTCGTGGTTGAGCCCGCCCGCGGGCTCGTCGAGCAAGAGCAGGATCGGCCTTGCGGCGAGCGCGCGTGCGAGCTCGACCCGCTTGAGCGTGCCGAAAGGAAGACCGCCGGGAAGCCTCTGGCCGAACTGGCCGAGCTCGAGGTAGTCGAGGATGTACTGCGCCTGTCTGCGGCCGCGACGCTCGGAGAACGGACGAAGACGCGCGTGCGCACCGACGAGCACGTTTTCGAGCACGGTCATGTTCTGGAAGAGGACGACGTTCTGGAAGGTGCGCGCGATCCCCAACCGCGCGATCGCGTGCGCACGCGTTCGGGTCAGGTCCTTGCCCTCGAAGAGGATGCGGCCGGTGTTGGGGCGGTAGAGCCGTGTGACGAGATTGAAGAGCGTCGTCTTCCCCGCACCGTTCGGTCCGATCAGCCCGACGATCTCGCCCTGCTGCAACTCGAGGGAGACGTCGGCGAGAGCGACGATCCCGCCGAACCGCCGTGTGACGTCTTCAACCGCAAGAAGCGCCATCGGACGCGGGATGATATGACCGTCCGGAGTTCGTATGCATTTCGACGGTGACCAGTGATGGATCACGGCGTCGTCCTGGAGGAGGTCGGCCGCTTCGATCTGGAGGAGATCGAGGTCGGCGCTCCGGGCGCCGGCGAGGTGCTCGTCCGAATCGAAGCGAGCGGAGTCTGCCACAGCGACCTTCACGTCGTCGAGACCGGGTGGGCGCACCCGTTGCCTGTGCTCCTCGGCCACGAAGGAGCCGGAGTCGTCGAGGAGATCGGCGCAGGCGTCAGCACGCTCGCGCCGGGAGATCGAGTCGTGCTCGGCTGGCGCTCACCCTGCGGTTCCTGCCGCTGGTGCAGGCGCGGCGACATCCGCCGTTGCCGCACCCCGCCGGGAGTGAGAGATCGCCTCCACGTCGCCGACGGACGCGCGCTTGCGCAGACGCTGCAAATGGGGACGTTCGCGACGCGGACCGTCGTCCATTCGGCCGCGGCGATTCCCAGCCCGGACGGGTTGCCGCCGGAACAGGCGTGCCTGATCGGCTGCAGCGTGGCAACCGGCGTCAGCTCGGTGCTGAACACCGCGGGGGTCTGGGAGGGAGCGCGCGTCGCGGTCATCGGCTGCGGCGCCGTCGGTCTCTCCGTCGTCCAGGGCGCGAGGCTCGCCGGCGCGTCGGAGATCTACGCGCTCGATCTCGACGAGCGGAAGCTGGCTGCGGCGGAACGTTTCGGCGCGACGCACCGTGGGCCCGGTGCAAAGCTCGACTTCGTCTTCGACGTGGTCGGCCTGCCCGAAACCGTGGCGCACGGCCTCGAGATGCTCGGCCACGCCGGCACGCTCGTGTACATCGGGCTGCCGCATCTCGGCGCGTCCGCGGCGATCGATCTCCAGCAGCTGTTCGACCGGCGGCTACGAGTTGTGGTTTCGCACGGCGGCGACCACGTTCCCGCGCTCGATTTTCCGCAGTTGTTCGAGTGGGCCGCTGAGGACAAGCTCGATCTCGCCGGCATGGTCACGAAGCGGATTGGGCTCGAAGACGTGGCGCAGGCGTTCGACGATCTCAAGGCCGGCGACGTGATCCGCTCGGTGATTCTGTTCTAGATTCCGCCTGTGAACCTCCGCGACAGTCCAGACGAAGCCGACTTTCGGGCACGCGTCCGGGCTTGGCTGGCAGAGAACCTCCCTGCCGAGCCGGGCCGCGAGTGGAGCCGCAAGCTGTTCGACGCCGGCTACGCAGGCTTGACCTGGCCCGAGGAGTACGGGGGCCGGGGCGCGCCGTACAGCCACCAGGCGATCGCGCTGGAAGAGTTCGCGCGCGCGGAGGCCCCGAATCACATGAACGTGATCGCACTCGGCATGGCAGGGCCGACGATCATGGCGCACGGCACCGAGGAGCACAAGCAGCGGTACCTCTCGAAGATGCTGTCGGCAGAAGAGATCTGGTGCCAGGGATTCTCGGAGCCGGGCGCCGGCTCCGATCTGGCAGCCGTGCGGACGCGGATCGAGCCCGTCGACGGGCATTTCCTCGTCAACGGGCAGAAGGTGTGGTCGTCACTCGCGCATGAGGCTGACTTCTGCATCCTCGTCGGCCGCGGCGACCCGGAATCCCAGGGCCACGCCGGCCTGACCTACGTCATCGTCGACATGCACGCGCCCGGCGTCGAAGTTCGCCCGCTCCGCCAGATCACGGGCGAGGCCGAGTTCAACGAGATCTTCTTCACGGACGTCGAGGTTCCGCGCGAGAACCTGCTCGGCGAGATCGGCGGCGGCTGGCAGGTCGCGATGACGACCCTGCTGCACGAGCGGGGCACGCTGGGCTTCGCCCTCACCGGCACGCTCGACGCGCAGGTCAACAGGCTGATCGCGCTGACGAAGGAGCGCGCCGCCGACGATCCGATCATCCGCGACCGCGTCGCCCAGGAGTGGATCGAGCTGCAGGCCCTGAAGCTGACGAATTACCGCTCGTTGACGGCGTTGATCCAGACCGGCATCCCCGGGCCCGAGGGCTCCGGCTCGAAGCTGCACTGGTCGGAGCAGAACCAGCGGCTCACGAAGCTCGCGCTCGAAATCCTCGGCGGAGAGGACGACGGCTACTGGGGCTACCAGCAGCTGCGCAGTCGCGGGAACACGATCGAAGCGGGCACGAGCGAGATCCTGCGCAACATCATCGCCGAGCGCGTGCTGGGTCTTCCGAGGTCACGCTGATGCAGTTCGCCTTCACCGAAGAGCAGGAGCTACTGCGGCGCGAGGCGCGTGAGGTGCTCGCCAACGGCGGCTGGGGCCGGGAAGAGCTGGACGAGCTCGATTTCCTCGACCGCGCAGTGCTCTTCGAGGAGGCAGGCCGCGCGAATCGCGGCGAGGAGTTCTTCGATTCCAACTCTCCCGAGAACGAGCAGCTCGCAGCGCTGGCGTTGGAGGCAGCGGGAATCGCCCGTCGCGCGCTCGAGCTCGGAGTCGAGCACGCGAAGACGCGCGAGCAGTTCGGCCGGCCGATCGGCGTCTATCAGGCCGTGTCACATCCCCTCGCCGATACGTACGTCGACACGGAGCTCGCACGCTCGATCGCGTACTGGGCGGCGTGGTGCGTCGCGGAGAACGACGAGCAGGCGCCGATCGCCGCGGCGGCGGCCAAGAGTTATGCCGGTGATGTCGCGGTCAATGCCTGTGAGCGCGCGATCCAGGTGCTCGGCGGCATCGGCTTCACGTGGGAGCACGTGCTCCACCGCTACTACAAGCGGGCGCTGTGGATCCAGGCCCACGGCGGCTATCCGCGCGAGCTGCGCGCGAAGGTCGCCGCCTGGCTGCTCGACTGACGATGCGTGCGGCGCTCGTCACGGGAGCGTCGTCGGGAATCGGCGCCGCCTGCGCTGTCCGGCTCATCGGGGCGGGCTGGCGCGTCTTCGCCGGCGTCCGTCGGGAAGGCGACGCACCGGCCGGCACGGAAGAGATCTTGCTCGACGTGACCGACCAGGACCACGTGCGCGCGGCGGCCGAGCGGATCGAGGAGCTCCACGGCCTCGTCAACAACGCGGGCATCGCACTGGCCATGCCGCTCGAGTTCATCCCGCTCGACGAACTCCGCCGGCAACTCGAGGTGAACGTGATCGGACAGGTCGCCGTCACGCAGGCATTCCTCCCCCAGCTCCGTCGCACGCGCGGCCGGATCGTCTTCGTCGGCTCAATCGCCGGACGCAGCGCGCTGCCGTTTCTCGGCCCGTACGCGGCCTCGAAGCACGCGCTCGAAGCGATCGCCGACGCGTTGCGGCTGGAGCTCGGGCCGTTCGGCGTCGCCGTTTCGCTCGTCCAGCCCGGAACGATCAAGACGCCGATCTGGACCAAGTCCGCCACCGTTGCCGATGCCTTGGCGAACGACGCGCCGGCCGAATTCGCGGACCTGTATGGGAAACGGATCGCGGCGTTCCGCGAGGTCGCGCTGAGACGGGGCGCGAAGGGAGCGTCCGCAGAGGAGGTCGCGCGAGCGGTCGAGAAGGCGCTGACGATGGAGCGGCCGCGCACCCGGAAGCTCGTCGGCCTGGACGCGAAGCTTCGGGCGGGCGTCGAAAGGCTGCCGGACCGGCTCCGCGACCGGGTGTACGAACGAGCGCTGTTGCGCTAAAAGGAGGACCGATGGACGGCCTGATGATGGACTTCCCGCTGACGCTCCCGACCATCCTGCGGCGCGCCGAAACGTACTTCGGCGAGAAAGAGGTCGTCACGCGGCTGCCTGACAGGTCGTTCCACCGCTACACGTACTCCGATATGGCGCGCCGCGCGAAACAGCTCGCGCTGGCGTTGCGCGAGCTCGGCGTCGAGCGCGGTGACCGCGTGGCGACGCTCTGCTGGAACCACTACCAGCATCTCGAGGCGTACTTCGGCATCCCGTGCGGGGGCTTCGTGTTGCACACGCTCAATCTGCGTCTCCATCCGAACGACATCGGCTACATCGCCGCGCACGCAGGCGACCGCGCGCTCATCGTCGACGCCAGCCTGCTGCCGCTCCTCGAACAGTTCGTCGACCAGACGGAGATCGAGCACGTCTTCGTCGTCGAGGATACGTACGAGCAGCTCCTTGCGTCGGTGGACCCTGACGGCTGGCTCGCACCGAACCTCGACGAGAGCGAAGCGGCCGCGATGTGTTACACGAGCGGCACCACCGGCATGCCGAAGGGCGTCGTCTACTCGCACCGGTCGACGCTCCTGCATACGCTGGGCGTCGCCGCAGCGACTCCGCTCGGGGTCGGCGTCTCCGAGCAGGACACGATCCTGCCGGTCGTCCCGATGTTCCACGCGAACGCGTGGGGCTATCCATATGTCGCAGCGATGCTGGGCGCGAACCAGGTCTTCCCCGGCCCGCACCTCGATCCGGAGAGCCTGCTCGACGACTTCGTCCAGCAGGGCGTCACGTGGACGGCCGGCGTGCCGACGATCTGGCTCGGGATCCTGCAGCTGCTGGATGCGAACCCCGGGAAGTGGGACCTCTCGGGGATGAAGGGCATGCTCGTCGGAGGCTCAGCGGCGCCGCGGGGGATGATCGCCGGGTTCAAGCAACGCCACAACCTCGTGGTCTGCCACGGCTGGGGGATGACGGAGACGTCCCCCGTCGCGTCGATGCCGGCGCTGCCGGGAGAGCTCGGCGACGCGGACGACGAGACGAAGTTCGACTACATGGCGATGCAGGGCCTCCCGCTCGCGCTCGTCGAGCTGCGGGCGCGCGACGACTCGGGGAAGGAGATTCCGCGTGACGGTGAAACGATGGGCGAGCTGGAGGTGCGCGGGCCCTGGGTTGCGTCCGCGTACTACGAGACCCCGGACTC
>Ga0070706_100003810_pt1 | contig 14731 bp, 12 predicted proteins | sample KBSK5501metaG_FD_65476 | JGI IMG/M metagenome (GOLD analysis project Ga0070706, IMG submission 65476) | Corn, switchgrass and miscanthus rhizosphere microbial communities from Kellogg Biological Station, Michigan, USA - KBS K5-50-1 metaG | ecosystem: Host-associated > Plants > Roots >...
CGTTGGGGTACCTCTGCACCAGCTCGGCGTACACCTTCTCCGCTTCCCTGGGATCGCCGCGGAGAAGCGCCAGCCGCGCACGCACGCGCCACGCGAGCCGGGTCTGCGCCGAGCCGAGGGTGGCCGCGGCCTTCTCGACGGCGGCGACCGCCTTGTCGTGATAGCCGAGGGCCTGGTAGGCCTCGCCGAGGCCGAGCAGCGCGGACGCGAAGTGGCGATCCGCGGCCACCGCCCGCTCGAACGCGGGCGCGGCCTGGACGGCGTCGCCCACGAGCAGACGCTGCTGGCCCTCGCGGTAGGCGGCCGCGGCCGCGAGGGACGCGGTCTGGGGCTCGGGCGCGAGCGCGGCCGGAGTCGATGGCGCGCCGAGCTCGGCATGCAGCCGGTCACCGAGGTCGCTGACCAGGCGGAACAGGCCGCCCGCGTTCGGCGATTCCGCGGACATCGGGCGGCTCTCGAGCGGGCCGTCGCCGCCGAGGAACACGAGGCGCAGGTCCACGCGCAGCGTGGGCCCCGCGCGGCGCACGGTGCCGGTGACGAGGCGCCTCACGTCGAAGAGCTCGGCGAGGCGGCGCAAGCCGGTGTCGTCGGAGGGGAGAGCGGCCAGCTTGAGGTCCCCCAGCATTCCCAGCACCCGGGACGACTCCACGACGCGCAGCTCGGGGGTCTCGGCGAGCTGCCCCGCGAGCATCTCGGCCACACCCGTGGACGTCCAGGCCAGAGTGGGATCTCCGGTCTCGTCGACGAGGGGCAGCACGGCCACGGAGGTCGGCGCCATCGCGGCGGCGGCCACCGGGGCCCCGACCGGCATCATGGCCCGGTAGCGGTATGCGATTCCCGCGATTGCCGCGACGACGAGGACGGCGGCGGCCACCCAGGCCGCGCGCGGAGCGCGCTCGAGGAGGCCCGTGCGCCGGCCGTCGAGGTCGGCGAGCAGCTCCCGCACGCTCGCATAGCGGCGGGCCGGGGCCCGCTCGAGGCACCGCCGGATCAACCGCCGGACGTGGGCCGGCACCGAGACTCCGGTGTCGGCGATGTCGCGCGCGCGGCCGGCGATGCGCTGGGCCAGGGTCTCGGCCCGCGACGAGCTTCGGAAGGGCAGCTCGCCCGTGAGCGTCTCGAAGAGGAGCAGGCCGAGCGCGTAGATGTCGCTGCGCGTGTCGGCCGGCTCGCCCGACACCTGCTCGGGCGACAGGTAGTCGAGCGTGCCCACGACCGCGCCCGCGCGCGTCAGGCGGTCACGGTCCAGCGATCGCGCGACCCCGAAATCCGTGATGTACGCGGTGTCGTCGTGGGAGAGGAGCACGTTGCCGGGCTTCAGGTCCCGGTGGATGATGCCGACGTCGTGGGCCTGCTGCACCGCCTCCGCCACCTGCCGGAAGATGGGCAGCGCGCGCTCCACCGGCAGGGGGCCGTCCCTCTCGAGCACGTCGAGGAGGGACCGGCCCTCGACGAGGCGCATGGTGAGGAAGCGCAGCCCGCCGCTCTCGCCGATGTCGTGGATGCGCACCACGTTCTTGTGCGTGATCTCGCGCGCGAGCACCAGCTCGCGCCGGAAGCGGGCGATCCATTCCGGGTCCGTCCCCAGGTCCGGCCGCAGCACCTTGAGGGCGATGTCCACGCCCAGCTCCTCGTCGCGGGCCTTGTAGACGACGCCCATGCCGCCGAGGCCGATCTGGGCCACGATGCGGTAGCGGCCGGCCACGAGCGTGCCGGGCACCAGGCGGTGGTCGAGGTCGGCGTTGGTCGCCGTGCCCGAGGGGACGGGACTCGGCGGACGCCAGCCATCCTTGACCAGCCGCATCTTCGCCATCATTGTGCTGGAAGCAGCTCCTCGATGCGCTCCTGCAGCTGCGCGACCAGGCCGTCGGCCGTGGCGGGGAGGGTCTGGCTCAGCTTGTCGGCCATCGATCCCGCCAGGAGCGCACCCATCTGGTCGGCCATGCTCTCCAGCGTCTGCAGCTCCAGCTCGGTCAGCGCGGGGCCGAGCCTTCGGCTGTCGACATAGATGACGCCGAGGATCCGGCGTTCATGGCGGATGGGCACGCAAGCCAGGGCGGCGATCCCGAGCGAAACGACGCTCGGCCGTTTCCCCAGGCGGGGGTCGGCGCGGACGTCGGAGAGGACGATCGGCCCGCGGCTCTCGACCGCCTGCCGGACGGCACCCACGCTGCCTCGGAACCGCTCGTCACGCAGCGCCTCCGGCGACAAGCCGCAGGCGACCTCGGCCCTCAGCTTGCCCGTGGGGGAGATCAGCAGGACGAAGCCCCGCTCCGTGCGCGTCAGCTCCATGGCTGCCTCCAGGAAGCGCAGCAGGAGATCGGCGGGCTCCGGCTCGGCCCGGAGCCGGCGCCGTATCCGGGCCGACGCCTCGAAGCGCTCCAGGCGCTCGGCCTCGAGCGAGGCCGCCGCCGCGGCCGAGAGCCGCTCGAAACGGCCCGACAGGCCCCCGAAGCTGATGGCGTCGCCGTCGCGCAAGGCGCCGCCCTCGGCCGATTGGCCGTTGACCGTCGTCCCGTTCTTGCTCCCCAGGTCATCGATCGTCCAGCCGGCTTCGCTCCAGCGCAGCTCGGCGTGCCGCTTGGACACGCGGGAGTCTTCGATCACCAGCTCGCAGCCGGGGTCGCGCCCCACGACGAAGCTCTCGCCCTCCCGGAGGATGAGGAAGCGGGCGGCACGTTGCGGCGGATACAGCGTCAGCTTGGCGGGCATGGATTCCTCATCATCCTCAACGGCTCAGCCCGCGGTCGAGGCTGAACCTCAGCGTGTCCGCGCCGGCTCGCAGGAGCCCCGCGACATTGACGAGCGGCGAGCAGTTGGCCCGCCAGACGTCCGGGATGTCCTCCCCGCTGTGAGCCTTCACGTAACGTGAGAAGACCCTCACCGCTTCGATGGCATCCCGGCTCGCGCCTGACTGGTACAGCGTGCGTGCGGTCGACAGGTCCGCCTGCAGGGTGGCCACGACGTCCGGCGGCATGGAGTCGGCATTGTCGGTGATGAGCGCCTGCAGGTCGTCGAACTTGCCCGTGATCACGGGATCGATCGGCCGCAAGTCGAGGGCGATGAGGAAGTCCGAGAAAGTCCCTCCGCTCCCATCGTCACGGAAGCTGCCCCGGCCTTCGGACTTCGTGATGTCCTTGAAGGTTCCGCCGTCGTACGACTTGAACAGGGAGAACGGCACGTTCGGGTCGAGGTGGAGATTATGGGTATGGAACGAGACGAGGTAGACACCCTCGAAGCTCAGGCCGCTCGACGCGCTCGGGCTGATCCGGACCACGACCGGGAAGCCGATGGGTATGCCCACCAGCCCTCCCGCGGGAAGCCGGGCGAGGAGCGCAGGATCCATCGGGTTCACCAGGGTCGCCGTGACGTCGAAGGCGGCCGGCACGAGCCCGACCACGTTCTCGAAAGAGATCTTGAGGTCCGCGCCGATGCCCCCGATGTCGAACGACCCAGAGGCTTCGTTGCCGGAGACCGACAGCGAAACGGGAACGGAGACGGGGAGCGGCGGCGGGGGAGGCGGAGTGGGCAGGGTGACCGGCGGTGGCGGTGGGGTGGGAGTGGGTGTCACGAGCTGCGCATACGCGAGCGTCGCGCTGCTGAGCGCGATCAGCGCGCTCGCTGTCAAGATCGGCCGCATAGTTCCCTCCTCACCGCTGACGGAATACGCCTACGGGGCGCATTGCAAGCAAGACACGCGCCGGCTCGCGGGGTGGGGGGGCCCGACCATGCGCTGAGGGATCTCCGGCCAACCGGCCTCAGCGCCACCCTGAGGGGCAGGCCGGATGAGATGTGGCGGGTTCCTCGACTACCCAAGAGTGGAACGCGGCGACCCAGGTTTGCCCGTCGACTACTCCTTGCTGGCGGCCGCGGACTCCCACTTCTTGAGCTTGTTCAGCAGCGCCTTGTAGGAGATTTTCAGCCGCCGCGAGGCTTCGCGGCGGTTCCACCGCGTGTCCTGCAGGACGCGCTGCACCAGCTCGCGCTCGGCCTCTTCGGCCGCGCGGGCGGCCACCGCCCGCAACGACGGGCTGGCGGCGGCCGGTTCGGGAGCCGCGGGGACGCGGGCTTCGGGCGTACGGGCGGGCTCCGGCCGCCCGGGTAGCGAGCCCTTCAAGCTCGGCAGGATCAGGTAGCGGCGGACCGCGTTCTCCAGCTCGCGCACGTTGCCAGGCCAGTCGTAGGTCATGAACGCTTCCAGCACGTCGGGCGGCAGCTGGCGCAGCGCGCTCTTGTACTTGTCGGCGTAAAGCCGGACGAAGTGCTCGCACAGCAGGGGAATGTCCTGTCGGCGGTCGCGCAGCGGCGGGATCTCGATGCGGATGACGTCCAATCGGAAATAGAGGTCCTCGCGGAAGCGGCCCGCGGCCACCTCCTCGGTCAGGCGCGCGTTCGTGGTGGCCAGCACGCGCGCGTCGACGCTGAGCGGGCGGCGGGCGCCGAGCCGGCTGTACTCGCCGTCCTGCAGCACGTGCAGCAGCTTGGCCTGGAGGTGCGGGCTCATCTCGCCGATCTCGTCGAGCAGGATCGAGCCGCGATGGGCCAGCTCGAACTTGCCGGGCTTGTCGCGGAGCGCGCCCGAGAAGGCGCCGCGCTCGTAGCCGAACAGCTCCGACTCCAGGAGATCCTGGGGAAGCGCCGCGCAGTTGACCTTCACGAAGGGGCCGTCCTGCCGCCCGGACTGCGCGTGGATGAAGCGCGCCAGCACCTCCTTGCCCACGCCGGACTCGCCCGTGATCAGCACCGGCGCGTCCGTGTCGGCGACCTGACGCGCGACCTCGCGGATGTGCAGCATGGGCCCGCTGCCGGAGACCGGCTCGTCGGCGCCGCCGGTGGCCAGGCGCCGCCGCAGCGTCCGGACCTCGTCCTGGAGGAGCTGCTTCTCGAACGCGTTGCGTATCGCCAGCTCCAGCTCCTGCTCCCCGAACGGCTTGGTCAGGTAGTCCGAAGCGCCTCGCTTCACCGCGTCCACCACGGTCTTCAGCCGGCCCTCCGTGGAGAGCACGATCACCGGCAGCGAGGGCTGCAACTCACGGATGCGGTCGAGCACTTCCAGGCCCCCCATCCCAGGCATGATGAGGTCCAGGAGCACCAGCCCCGGGTGGGGAGTCTCCTCCACCAGGCGAAGCGCCTGCTCACCCGACTCCGCGCAGGCGACCTTGTGGCCGAGCGAAGTCAGCAGCGTCGCGAGGAAACGGCAAACGCTATCGTCGTCGTCGACGACCAGGATACGTCCCTGCGACACGCCCAACCCCGACGCGGGCGGCCGGAGGGTGCGACCCGCCGATGGAGCCATGTTACTGGATTGTACGCCTCGGATCGTACGCCGCGCACGGATCCGGCACGGGTCTTGCCTCTGGTTGCCCCGTATGCCAGTGCGCGTCGTGCTCGCCGATGACCACGTGATCGTCCGGCAGGGGCTCAACCTGCTCATCACCTCCGCCGGCTTCCAAGTGGTCGGCGAAGCGTCCGACGGCCATGAGGTGGTACGCCTGGCGCGCGAGCTCCAGCCGGACGTGGCCGTCCTCGACGTGGTCATGCCGCTGCTCAACGGCTTGGACGCCGGGCGAGAGATCCACCAGGCCTCGCCGCGCACCAAGACGATCCTCCTGACCAGCCGGCACGACGAGCAGCTCCTCCTCGAGGCGCTGCAGGCCGGCATACGCGCTTGCGTCCTCAAGACCTACGACGGAGAGGACCTCATCCGGGCCATCCAGGACGTCGTGGCGGGGGGCGTCTACCTCAGCTCCCGCATGTCGCGGTCGCTCGTGGAGGCCTACCGGGCGCGGACCGCGGTCCCCGCCGACCCCTTGAGCATGCGCGAGCGGCAGGTCCTGCAGCTCATCGCCGAGGGCAAGCGGACCCGCGAGATCGCGGAGCTGCTCGGCGTGAGCGTGAAGACGGCCGAATCCCACCGGACGCACATCACCAAGAAGCTGGGCATCAGTGAGACCGCCGGGCTCGTCCGGTACGCCCTGCAACGCGGCCTCAGCCAGCTCTAGGGCTGCGTTCCCCGAGCCGATCTTCCGGGAATCCCTGATTCGACATTCCACGGCGCCCCGATTGCCGTAAGGGACGCGAAGCCTAACTTCAAGCATGGAGGGTGTTAGCCGTGTTTTTGTTTTTCTCTGTCCAGGACGTCCGAGCTTCGAGTGCGTCAGCCCTCCTCGCCTCTACCCTCCAGCGCCCTGCGGCCGAAAGGCTGCAGTTCGGGGCCGCCCATGCGCGAGTCCCGGGCGCGCTGGCGCGAGGGTATCGCCGCGCCGGAGGCTCGGACGTCCTGGGTAGAGAAACGCCGCCGTCGACCTCGTCCGTCCGCCGCGGGCCGTCCGCAGGGGCCGTCCGCCCTGCCGTGCGTGCCCGCACCGCGTCGCCGGCTCACTAGCGTTTTCTCTGGAACGGGAGCGATCCGCGCAAGCGCGGATCGAAACCGAAGGGGGCGAAGCCTTGACTTCGATGGCTCTTGACGTCGGCGCGGCGGGGACGAACAGCGGAGTGCTCGCAAGCACCCGGCTCGATACCACCTGGCACGTCCTCTGGACGCACAGCCGCTGCGAGCAGATGGTCGCTGATCAGCTCTCGGCCAAGGGCTTCCACCCCTTCCTGCCGCAGATCGAGGTGTGGTCGGTGCGGGCGGGCCGCCGGCGGCTCATCGACGCCCCGATGTTCCCCGGATACCTGTTCTTGAACGACACGCTCGGCAAGGCGAGCCACATCGAGGTGCGCAAGGCGCGCGGCCTCGCGCGCATCCTCGGCGAAGCCTGGGACCGGCTGGCGGTGGTTCCGGAGACGGAGATCGCGGCGATCCGTCACGTCGCGGATTCGCGCGTCCCGGTCTTCGCCCATCCCTACCTTCGTGAAGGCCGGCGGGTGCGCATCATCTCCGGTCCCCTCGCGGACGTGGAAGGGATCCTCGTCAAGGCCCGCCCCGAGAAGGGTCTCCTGGTGCTCTCGGTGCATCTGCTTCAGCGCAGCGTCGCCGTCGAGGTGGACGGCGCACAGGTAGTGCCGGCCTGAAGAGGGCCGGATCGAACATGTCCATGCCCCCGTTCAGCCCGGCGCGAGCCGGGCTGGCCCTTGTGATCGTCGCCTTCTCGACCAACCCTTCCATGGCACAGCAGCGACTCGAGCTCGGTGCGTCGTTGGCGGCCGTCGAGGCGTACGACGACAACCTCTTCTTCAGCTCCGACGCTCCGGAGCGGGACGAGATCTGGCGCCTCAGCCCGCGGCTGAGCCTGAGCCGCCGCTCGACGCGGCTGACGCTGCGCGCGCGGTACGGCCTGGACGCCGAGCGGTACCGCCGCCATCCTTCGCTCGACACGCCTCTGGCCGGCCAGGACGCCTCCCTGGAGATGACGTGGACGCCTTCGCGGCGGGTCGTCGCCTCGACGACCGCGTCCTATGCCCAATCGCAGTCGCCGGGAATGCTCAACGTCCTCACGGGGCTGCAGCTCGGCCGGCGCCGGGCCCGCCGGCTCTTCGCGCGGCAGTGGCTTTCGTGGCAGATCGGGGAGCGCACGAGCGGCACGCTGGAGCCGACCTTCACGCAGGAGGAGGTCGCCGGCCTCCCCCGGACGGACACGGAGGGGGTCGTCGTCGGGCTCGAACGGCGGCTGGGGGCTTCCGATCGGGCCCGCGTGAGCTACACCGGGCGGCGCTTCGGCTTCGAGGGGAGCGCGGTCTTCGCCCACGTCGTCGCCCTCGGCTGGAGCCGTGAGATCACCCCGCTCGCGCACTTCGAGGTCGAGGCCGGTCCCCGCTTCTCGGATCGGGCGGTGGGCGCGGAGGTCTCGGCGCGCCTGCGGCACCACTTCGCGCGGGGAGAGGCCGTCCTCGCGTACGTGCACACACAGACCACCGTGCTCGGCGAGGCGGGTCCGGTGATCACCAAGGGAGTGACGGCCGCCTTCCGGCGTCAGCTCTCCGAGGCGCTGACGGTGGCCGCCGGTCCGACCTTCGCGCGCGTGCAGGGCCGGGATTCCGAGTTCGAGGTGTTCCGCGTCAACGTCGACGTGGACTGGCGCCTCACGCGGCGGCTCTCGCTTTCGGCCTCGCATCAGTTCAACTTCCAGAGCGGAATGCCCGGCCTGACCACGCGTAATGCCGAGATCGCGCACAACGCGTTCGTGCTGCGGGCGGTGGCCACGTCGTCGGGACACTGAGAGCGAAAGTATGCAAGGGCACGGAACGCATCCGTTGGAGCAGATCCAGGAAGTGTGGGGCCGGCGGAAGTGGCTGGCAATGGCGGTCTTCGCGTTGACGGCGGCGGCGGGCGTCAGCCTCGCCCTCAGCCTTCCTTCCATCTATCGCGCGACCGCCAGCGTGATCGTCGAACAGGGCCGCACCGCCGCCGCGATGCCCGGCGAGCTGGAATCGCGGCTGCAGCTCATCAGCCAGGAGATCCTCAGCCGCGCCCGCCTGGAGGCGCTCATCGGCAGCCTGCGGCTCTACACCGCCCTGCGCCAGCGGGCCCCCATGGAGGCCGCCGTCAGCCAGATGCGGCGCGACATCCTGACCGAGTCGAAGGTGCAGCCGACACCCAACGGCATCGGATCCACCATCGCCTTCGCCATCAGCTACCGCGGCCGGGACCCCGAGGTCGTGGCCAAGGTGGCCAACGCGCTCGCCTCCTTTTACCTCGAAGAGGACCGCAAGATCCGCGAGCGGCAGACGAGCGGGACCATCAAGGTGCTGAAGACGCAGCTCGACGAGGTCAAGGCGAACCTCCAGCAGCAGGAGCAGACGCTGGGAGCGTTCCAGGACGAGCAAGGGGCCGGGCTGCCGCAGGAATCGGAAGCCAACCTCGCCAACCTCGAGCGGGTCCAGGGCGAGCTGCGGGCCGCGACCGAGGAGCGCCTGCGGGCCGTCGACCGGCGCAACGAGCTGCTGAGGCAGCTCGACACGGCGGACGCGACCCCCACGTCGACGGGCGCGGCGGTCACGCCGGGGTCGAACCGGCTGGAGAGAAAGCGGGACGAGCTGGCGGATCTGAAACGCCGCTACAGCGACAAGTACCCGGATGTCATCCGGCTGAAGGAGGAAGTGGCGGCGCTCGAAAAGGAGGAGGCGCCCGCGGATCCGGGGCGGGCGACCGGCTCGGCCGCGCCGAGCGCCGCCAGCCGCGCGGCGCGACTCCGCCAGAGCCTCGATGAAGTGGAATCGGAGATCGTCACGCTGCGGTCGGACGAGTCCCGCCTCCGCGCAGAGGTCTCCGAACGCATCCGGCGCCTCGAGACCGTGCCCCGGCGGCAACGCGGCTACCAGGCGATCACCCGCGACTACCAGACGACGCGCGATCTCTACGACAAGCTGCGCAAGCAGTACGAGGAGACGCAGCTCGAGGAGGAGAAGGGAGGCGGGCCGACCTCGTCGCCGTTCCGGATCCTGGATCCCGCCATCCCCCCGACGGGGGCCGCCGCCCCCAACCGAATGCTGCTGCTCTTCGCGGCGCTGCTTGGGTCGTTCGTCGTCGCGGGGGCCGCGGCCTGGATCGCGGACCGGATCGACACGTCGCTCCACAGCGCCGACGACGTCCGGGCCTTCACGCGAGTTCCCGTGCTCGTCAGCATCCCGCGCATCGTCACCGAGGGAGATCGCCGTGCGCGCCACCGCCGTGTCTGGCTGGCGGTGGCGGGGGTGCTGCTGGCGGTGGGGGCCGTCGCGCACGGCGTCCACCGCGTGGCGCGCACGAACGAGGCCATCGTCTTCATGATGGCCCGCGGCGGTCGCTCGTGACATGCCGATCACCGATTCCCGCCGTTCTCGTCCCATGAGCCTGGACTTCGACTTGAACCGCGTCTCCACCGTTGCGCCAGGCGAGTCCACGGCGGCGCTCGAGGTGGAGGATCACCTCGCCTGCCTGCTCTCTCCGCAATCGTTCGAGGCGGACCAGTACCGCGTGCTTCGCCAGTTCCTCGCCGAGGCGGGCGCGGCGAGGCCGTTGAGGGTGCTGGCCGTCACCAGCCCGGCGGCCGGCGACGGAAAGACGACGACGTCCATCAACCTCGCCGCCACCCTCGCCCAGACGGCCGGCTCGCGCGTGCTGCTGGTGGACACCGACCTGCGCCGACCGTTCGTGGCCAACAACCTCGGCCTCAGCCCGGACGGCCCGGGCCTGGCGGAAGCGGCCTTTGACGAGCGGCTGGAGTTGAGCGACGTGGTGAAGTCGACGCCGTACAACCTGTTCGTCCTGCCCGCCGGGGTTCCCCCCGACAATCCGTACCAGGCGCTGGAGACCGCTCGCGTGGGCCAGCTCCTGGACCAGGCCCGCGACACGTACGACTACGTGCTGCTGGACACGCCTCCGGTGCTCTTCGTTCCGGACTGCAAGCTCATGTCGCAATGGGTCGACGGCTTCCTGCTCGTGGTGTCCGCCCATCGCACACCCCGCAAGCTGCTGGGCGCGGCCCTGAGCGCGCTCGACGAGTCGAAGGTGCTGGGGATCGTCTTCAACGGCGACGAGCGCCCGCTCGCCGGCTACTACGGCAAGTACTACGGTGGCTACTACCACGATCGTTCCCGCCGTCGGGTGGGCGGCCAGCAAGGCTCGTGGAAGGGCGACCGGAAAGCTCGGCGGGGGCCGTGGCGCTGATCCTGGCCGTCCTGGACGCGGCGGTCCTCTTCGGCGCGCTCGTCGGCGCGCTGGCCTGGGTGACCGGGCCGCAGGGGCCGGGAACCGCGGCCTTGGCGCTGCACGCCCTCGCCCTGGTGCTCGGTGTCATGGCGATCGCGTGCTATCTCGACCTCTACGACCTCCGTCGCGTCCGGAGCTTCCGCCAGGCGGCGACGCGCCTCGTGCGGGCCGTCGCCATGGGAACCCTGCTCGTGGCCGGTGCCCACGCGGCCTTCGGCCGCTGCCCGATCAACCCGAGCCAGCTGCTCGCGAGCGTCATCGTCGCCCTCGTTCTCGTGCTGGCCATGCGGGCGGGCACCCACGCCGTCATGGAGTCGCGAGGCCGCTCCCAGCGCGTGCTGATGATCGGGGCCGGGCCGCTCGCGCAGGAGCTGATCGCCGAGATCCATGGTCGCCCCGACCTCCGCCAGAGAGTGGTGGGCGTCGTCGACGATCGCTCGGGACCCCCCGTGGCGGGCTGCCCGCGGCTGGGGACGCTCAAGGACCTCGCCCGCATCATCGCGGAAGTCCATCCCCACCGCGTCGTCGTCGCCCTCGCTTCCCGGCGCGGAAGCCTGCCTTTGAAGGCGCTGCTCCAGCTTCGGGTGCACGGGACCCTGGTCGAGGACGGGGTCGAGGTCTACGAGAGGCTCACCGGAAAGATCGCGATCGAGGCCCTCACTCCCAGCAGCCTGATCTTCAGCCAGCACTTCCGCGCGTGGCGCGTGGACCTCGTCCTGGCGCGGGCGCTCAGCATGCCGCTCGTGGCGCTGGCGCTCGTCGTGCTGGCGCCGCTGCTCGCGCTCATCGCGCTGGCCATCAAGCTCGACTCGACGGGGCCCGTGCTCTTCGTGCAGGAGCGCGTGGGGCGGGGCGGGAGACTTTTCAAGCTGATCAAGTTCCGCACCATGCATCCGGCCCTCGGCACGACCTCTCATTGGGCGAGGGACAACCATGCCCGAATGACGCGGGTCGGCCGGTGGCTCAGGAAGTTCCGCCTGGACGAGCTGCCGCAGCTCTTCAACATCGTGCGCGGAGACATGAACCTAGTGGGCCCGCGGCCTCATCCGGTGTCGAACGTGCCTCTCTTCGAGATGGTCATGCGCAACACGCCCGAATGCGGCGAGACGATTCCTTACTACGCGCTGCGCTCGATGGTCCGTCCGGGGCTGAGCGGCTGGGCGCAGGTGCGCTACCAGTACGCCAACGACCTCGAGGAAGAGATCGAGAAGATGCGGTACGACCTGTACTACATCAAGCACATGTCGGCCTGGCTGGACCTCCGGATCCTGTTCGCGACGCTGAAGATCGTGCTGAGCGGGCGGGAGTCGGCGGAGGTGCCCGTCACGTCCGGCGGGCGGAGCGAGGTCCCGGCCGCGCGCGCGTCGCTCGCGGGGCTGCGCCTAGCCGGCAACGGAAGAGCGACCGCGGAGGCGGGGACGTCGCTGGCCGCCGCCAGGACCGGCGCCTTCGAGGCGGCGCCGGCGTCCATGACCGTGCCCGCGCCTCCGCCCGCCGCGAGGGCGTGAGCGCGCCTCGACGCTCGGAGAACGAATATGACTTCGAACCTGCTCGCATTGGCGCTCTTCGCGGTCTCGGCGGCGGGAAGCCGGGTTCCGACCGCCGCATCGCGCTATGACACGCCGGAGGAGCCGGGCTACCGCATCGGACCGGAGGACGTCCTCCAGATCTCGGTCTGGAACAACGAGGCCATGAGCCGCACCGCCCCCATCCGCCCCGACGGCAAGATCTCTCTCCCTCTGCTCAACGACGTGCAGGCGGCCGGCCTGACTCCCATGGAGCTGCGCGAGCGGCTCATGCAGCGGCTGACCGATTACATTCCGCACCCCGAGGTCTCCGTCGTCGTGACCGAGGTCCGGAGCTTCAAGGTGTCGGTCATCGGCCAGGTCCCCAAGCCGGACCGCTACCAGCTCCGCAGCGCGGCCACCGTCATGGACGTGCTCGCGATGGCGGGCGGGTTCAACGAGTTCGCGGCGCGCTCGCGCATCGTGGTCATCCGCACGAACGGCGACACCACCGAGCGCATCCCTTTCGACTACGACAAGGTCCGGAGCGGCGACCCCAGCCAGGCCAACTTCCAGATGCGCCCGGGCGACATCGTCCTCGTGCCGTAGACCGCCACTTCTTCATCCTTTCCGCCCTCAATCCTTGATCACCACACTCCGCATGCACGGCCCCACCGCCCCACCCATGCTTCTGCGCTCGGTCGAGGCCTTCGAGGCGTCTCCGCCCGCAACCGCGGGGGAGCGCGCGCAGGCTCAGCGGCGCATCGTGGCCCTGGGCGGAGGGACCGGGCTTCCCGTGGTGCTCCGGGGCCTGAAGGCTTCGCTCGCGGAGGGCGGGGAACCGCGGGCGGCGATCGACCGGGACCGGCTCACCGCCATCGTCACGGTTGCCGACGACGGAGGCAGCTCCGGCCGGCTGCGCCGAGCCTACGGCATGCTCGCGCCGGGCGACGTGCGGAATTGCCTGCTCGCGCTGTCGGAGCGCGCGGATACGCTGGCCCAGCTGTTCGGCTTCCGCTTCAACGGCAATGGGGAGATGTCGGGTCATAGTCTCGGCAACCTGATCCTGGCTGCGCTGAGCCAGATGGAGAGCGGCTTCGAGCGCGCGGTAGAGGCGGCCGGCGAGATCCTGGGCGTGCGCGGGCGCGTGCTTGCCGCTACGGCGGGCGACGTCGGCCTCGAGGCCGAGTTCGAGGACGGCTCCCGAGTGGCGGGTGAATCGCGGATCGCAGACATGCGCCGCCCCATCCGACGGATCCGGCTGCAGCCCGAGGCGGCGCCGGCGGTGCCGCAGGCGCTGGCGGCGGTGGCGAGCGCGGACTGTGTCGTCATCGGGCCGGGCAGCCTGTACACCAGCCTGATTCCTGTTCTGCTCGCGCGCGGCCTGGTCGAGGCCATCGCGGACTCGCGCGCCCGCGTGGTGCTCGTGATGAACCTCATGACCGAGCCGGGCGAGACGGACGGTTACAGCGCGGTCGATCACATCCTCGCCGTGCGGGCCCATGCCCCCGGGCTGCCGGTGCACGACGTGATCGTCAACACGACGCCGCTCGCGGAGACGGTTCGCCGGCGCTACGCGGCCGAGGGCGCGGAGCCGCTGTCCGTGGACGCCGAGGCGCTCGAGGCTCTCGGTTGCCGAGTGTGCCTGGCCGATGTGCTGTCGCCCGGGCCCGAGGTCCGGCACGACGCCCAGAAGCTGTCCCGCGCGATCCTCGACGTCGCGGTGAGCCCGGCATCGACGGAGCCTGCATGAACTCCCTGCCTCAGGCCGAGTGGTGGCGTCGCGAGCCGGTGGCCGCGATTGGACCCGCGTGGCCGGTCGCCGCCGTGGCGCCCTCGACGGGCAGCCGGCTGGCGTTCCGGGCGCTTCTGGCCTTCACGTTCATCCTCGTGCTCGCGCCGCAGGCCTTCATCCCCGCCCTCAAGCCGCTGCGCATCGCGCTCGTCGCCGCCGCGGTCGGCATCACCGCGCAGCTCGGCGAGCGCCTCGCTCACGGCCGGCCGCTCACCGTCCGCGGCCGGGAGATGGTGCTGGTAGCGGCGCTCGTGGCCTGGGCCGTGGTCACCGTGCCCTGGTCACTCTGGCCGGGGGGGAGCGTGTCGTTCCTGCTCAACGTCTACTTCAAGACCGCGGCGATCTTCTGGCTGCTCGCCAACACCGTGGACACCGAGGATCGCCTCAACACGCTGACCTGGGGCCTCACGGCGATGGCCGTACCGCTGGCGCTCACGGGTGTGAAGAACTTCGCGACCGGAGAGTTCCTGGGCGCGAACCGGATCGTGGGTTACGAGGCCGGGCTCACGGGCAACCCCAACGACCTGGCGTTGATGCTGAACCTGCTGCTCCCGCTGGGCGTCGCCCTGCTGCTGGCCAGCCGCAGCGGCGTCGTCCGGGGCGTGCTGATGGCGGTGGTGCTGATGGAGGCGGCGGGGGTGATCGTGACGTTCTCGCGGGCCGGGTTCCTCAGCCTGGCGACGAGCGCCGTCCTCTACCTGTGGCGCTTCGTCCGCCGCGGGCTGATTGGATGGGTGCTCGCCGTACTTCTGGCCTGCGCGGCGGGCGCGACCCTTCTCCCCGGGTCCTACATGACCC
>Ga0070706_100003811_pt1 | contig 14729 bp, 11 predicted proteins | sample KBSK5501metaG_FD_65476 | JGI IMG/M metagenome (GOLD analysis project Ga0070706, IMG submission 65476) | Corn, switchgrass and miscanthus rhizosphere microbial communities from Kellogg Biological Station, Michigan, USA - KBS K5-50-1 metaG | ecosystem: Host-associated > Plants > Roots >...
GTCTTACGATGAAGGCGCGGCGCTCCCTCCTCACGAGCGCGGCTGTTCTGGCGCTGTCGGCTCTCGCCGCGGCGCAGGAGCCCTTCGGCCAAACGGACCCTTACCAATCCCGTTTCAAAGAAAAGTCGAGATTTCAAGTGCGTTTCCGGGTGCCGGAAAAAGGGGACGAAGTCCACCTCTCGACGAAGAACCCGGTCGAGTTCATCAAGGACGAGTCCTGGGAAGGCTCCGGAGACGTCCTCATCGAGTATCAGGACGTCAAGGTGACGGCTGACCGGGCGCGATATGTCTTTCCCACGGATGTCGCGACGCTCGAGGGACACGTCGTCATCGATCAGGGGCCTACGCGGATGACGGGAGACCGCGCCGTCTTCAAGGTCAAGGCGAAGACCGGGCGGCTGGAGAACGCGACCGCCGACCTCGCGCCGACCTACCACATCGTCGCAAACTCGATCGAAAAGATCGGCGAGGCGACCTATCACATCGAAAAGGGGGTCTTCACGGCCTGCGATCTGCCGCGCCCCGCTTGGTCATTTTCTCTCTCGGAAGCGGTCGTGACGCTCGATGACTACGCCCGCATGAAAGACGTCGCGTTTCGCGCCTTCCGGTCCGAGGTCCCGCTGCTCTACACGCCCTACCTGATCTGGCCTACGAAGGAGGACCGGGCGACCGGATTTCTCGTGCCGGGCGTTGGCGGCAACGGACGGCGAGGCGCCTATGTGGGGCTGACCTACTACTGGGTGACCGGCAGGCCGACGGACATGACGACGACTCTGGACCTGTACTCCAGAGGAACCGTGGGACTCGGTGAAGAGTTCCGCTGGACGCCCACGCCGGAATCGGCGGGCCTCTTTCAGGGCTACGCGATCCACGACACGCAGGCCACGGTCTGCGTGCCGGCGGCGCAGGAGCCCTCGGGAGGAGACGGGCCGTGTACGCTGCCGGACGGCTCTCTGGGCGCGTTCTCGAGGCGCACAAAGAATCGCTGGAAGGTCCGGCTCGATCACGTCTCCGACGATCTGCCGGGCGGAGCACGCGGCGTCGTGACGATTCGCGACTACTCCGATCAGGAGTATCTGCAGGACCTGGAGGGTTCCTTCGCGCTGAACTCCGCCCGGCAGGTCCTCTCCCGGGCGTTCGTCACGAAAAACTTCGGAGACGATTCGGTCAATCTGCGCTTCGAACGGAGCGAAACCTTCTTCGGAACCGACGTGATCCAAGAGCGGTTCCCATCTCTCGAATACTTTCGCCGAACGTCGCGGATTGGCTCGAGCCCCTTCTTTCTCGCGGCGGAGGGCTCGCTCTCTGAGCTCTACATCAACCGAGGTTCGAACCTGCCGCGGGGTTCCTACGCGCGCGCGGACCTTCACCCGACGATCTCGCTGCCGTGGAAGCGGATCCCCTGGCTCTCCATTACTGCCAAAGCCGGGGGGCGCTGGACCGGCTACAGCAACTCTGTCGACAACACGCAGACCCGATTCGTCGGCTCTTCTTTCACGCGCGAGTACGGAGAGGCGGGCGTCTCGATCGTCGGCCCGTCTCTCTCGCGGATCTTCGATGGCCATCTCTTCGAGTTCGGCAAGTTCAAGCACGTCATCGAGCCGCGGCTGGATTACCAGTACGTGTCCGATGTTTCCGACCCGGCGCGGATTCCGGCGTACGACGAGATCGATCTGCAGCTCGGGCAAAACCAGGTTCGCTACGCTCTGGTCAACCGCCTCCTCGCCCGGCCGGCCGATCCGAAGCTGGGTGCGGCGCGGGAGATCGCGTCTCTCGAGTTCTCGCAGACCCGAGCCTTCCGCCTCCCGCAGACCGTCCTCCTGCCCGGCCAGATCTTTCAGCCGCTCGTGACGAAGGTCGGGCCGGTCACGACAAACCTGCGCCTGACGCCCGGCCCCTTCTTCCAGTTCGACGGGCGCGTTGACTACGACACCCGTGTGTCCCAGGTCACCGCCAGCTCCGTGACCGCCGCTCTGGTCTGGAAGACGAACTTCGTCAACGCAACTTACTTCGCGGCCAGACCGGTGCTCGCCACCTCGCTGCCCGCCGGCTCCCCGTCGCCCAATTCGGACCAGTTTCGGCTCGCGACAGGAGTAGACCTCTCCAAGTCGCTCCGCGTCGACACGCAGTTGAACTACGACGCGCGACAGAAACTTCTGCTCGAGGACCGCTCGCTCCTGACCTACAAGGGCTCCTGTTACACGGTCTTTCTCGAGCTGAGGCAGCTGCGCCTCCCTCCGACGACCCGCAAGGACGTGCGGCTGGTCTTCAACCTGAAGGACATCGGAACGCTGCTGGACTTCCACCAGTCCGTGGATCGGATTTTCGGCCAGTGAGTCTCCGGTTATGATTTCCCCTAAATGAAGGGCCTGATCCTCTCCGGCGGCAAGGGCACTCGCCTGCGACCGCTGACCTACACGCGGGCCAAGCAGCTGGTGCCGGTCGCGAACAAGCCGGTCCTCTTCTACGGAGTCGAAGCGATCGTCGGGGCGGGAATCCGCGACATCGGCGTCGTCGTCGGGGACACCCGCGAGGAGATCGAGGCGGCGCTCGGGGATGGCTCCCAGTTCGGGGCGCGCGTGACCTATATCGAGCAGGAGTCGCCGCGCGGCCTTGCTCATGCCGTGCTCATCTCCGAGAAGTACCTGCGCGGCGAGCCGTTCGTGATGTACCTCGGGGACAATCTGATCGCCGACGGCATCGCCGGCCTGGTGGATGAATATCGGTCGATCGGCTGCAACTCGCAAATCCTGCTCGCCCGCGTTCCCAACCCGGAGCAGTTCGGAGTCGCGGAGCTTGAAAACGGCACGGTCATCCGATTGACGGAAAAGCCGCGCGAGCCGAAGTCCGACCTTGCGCTCGTGGGCGTCTACATGTTCGACGACACCATCTGGGAGGCGGTCAAGGGAATTCGACCGAGCGAACGGGATGAGCTGGAGATCACGGACGCCATTCAGTGGCTGATCGACCACGGCAAGAGCGTTCACCCGCACATTGTCTCGGGCTGGTGGAAGGACACCGGAAAGATCGAAGACATGCTGGAGGCCAATCGCATCATTCTGGATACCTTCAGCGCCCGTGGGCTAGACAGCGTCGACTCGGGCTGCCGCGTCGAGGGCAAGGTCGTCATCGAGCCGGGAGCGAAGCTCTGCCGTTCGACGGTTCGAGGCCCGGCGATCATTGGCTCGGGCGCGGAGATCCGCGACGCCTTCGTCGGCCCCTACACTGCCATCGGTCCGAACTGCTTCGTCGACCGCTGTGAGATTGAGAACTCGATCGTCCTCCAGGGGTCGCGTATTGAGCGCATCCCGGTGCGGATCGCGGACTCCCTCATCGGCACGAACGTCCGCATCCATCCAGGCGCGGAACGGCCACGGGTTCATCGGTTTTTGATCGGGGACAACTCGGAGATCGGAATCGTATGAAACGGGACGGAAAACGGGAAACGGGAATCGGGAAACGAATCCCGAGCCCCCTCGTCGTTTTCCGTTTTCCGTTTTCCGTTTCCCGGGGAAGATTTCCCGCGGGCCAACCATGAAAGTCCTGGTCACCGGAGGGTGCGGATTCATCGGATCGAACTTCATTCGGCTCTTCTTCGAGTCGCGCGGTGACACGGTCTCCGTCGTCAACCTCGACAAGCTGACCTACGCTGCCAACCCGGCCAACCTCTCGGACCTCGACCGGCCGACGAATTACACCTTCGTCAAGGGGGACATCGCCGACCCCACGGTCGTTGCCGCGGCGATGGAAGGTTGTACCCACGTCGTGAACTTCGCGGCCGAGACCCATGTCGACCGGTCGCTCTTGGGCGACGCCTCCTTTATCGAGACGGACGTCCGCGGAGTTTTCGTGCTGCTGGAAGAGGCAAAGCGACGAGGCGTGCGCCAGTTCATCCAGATCTCGACCGACGAGGTCTACGGCACGATTCCCGAGGGCTCCTTCACGGAAGACTCGGCGTTGAACCCTCGCAATCCCTACGCCGCCTCGAAGGCGGGCGGGGACCGCCTGGCCTTCTCCTACTGGGCCTCGTATCGAATGCCGGTCGTGATCACGCGGGCTTCCAATAACTACGGCCCGTACCAGTATCCCGAAAAGCTCATTCCCCTTTTCGTCACCAACGCGATCGACAACCAGCCGCTGCCCCTCTATGGAGACGGAAGAAACGTGCGCGACTGGTTGTTCGTCAAGGATCATGCGGCGGCAATCGACTTCCTCCTCGACCGCGGCCGGCCGGGGGAGACCTACAACATCGCCGGCGGAAACGAAGCGGAGAACATCCAGATCACTCGGCGCGTGCTGGCGGCGCTCCGAAAGGCCGAAGACCTCATTCGTTTCGTCGACGACCGGCCGGGGCATGACCGGCGCTATTCGCTAGACGCCTCCAAGCTCCAGCGCCTGGGCTGGAGCCCGGCGACCTCGCTCGAGATCGGGCTTGCCGAGACCGTCGCCTGGTATCGCGACCACGAATCCTGGTGGAGGCCGATCAAGGAAAAGGACGCGGCGTATCGGGAATTCTACCGGTCCCAGTACGAACGGCGACTCGCCACGTCCTCGACGAGCGCGAAGGAGCCGGGATAGGTCGTGAGACGTGAGACGTGAGACGTGAGACGTAAGACGACTGAAAAGCTCTCCATCCCGTCTCACGTCTTCCGTCTTCCGTCTTCCGCTCCATGAACGAATCCGCCGTCGCTTCGCCAGAGACTGTCCCCGAAATTCTGGCCGCTCCGCGGCCGCAAGCCAGGGAGCGCCGGCGTGCCCTCGTGACCGGCGCCTCGGGGATGCTCGGATCCGACGTCAGTGTGATCCTGGCCGGCGCCGGCCTGACCGTCTTTGCGCGGCCTCGGTCCGATCTGGACATCACAGACCGCGACGCGATCGATCGGGCGTTGCGCCAGCTGCGCCCCGAAATTGTCGTCAACTGTGCCGGATTCTCCCGCGTCGACGCCTGCGAGTCGGATCCTCGGGCGTCTCTCGTGAACGCGCAGGCGGTTGAGGGGCTCGCGGAGAGGTGTACGAACTACAATATAAAACTTGTTCACCTTTCTTCGGATTTCGTCTTCGACGGAGAGAAGCGAACTCCGTATATCGAAGAGGACCCTCCCGCCCCCCTCTCGGAGTACGGCCGCTCGAAGTACTTCGGGGAGGTGGCGGCCCTGACGGTTCCTGGAGCGCTCGTCGTCCGCGCCTCCTGGCTCTTCGGCCTTGCCGGTTGGAATTTTGTCGAGGCCATCCTCAAGCAGGTCGAGCAGGGGAAACGGAGGCTGACCGTGGTCTTTGATCAGCGGGGCCGCCCCACGGCGACGCTCGATCTGGCGGAGGGCATTCTGGCGCTGATCGAAGCGGGCGCCGTGGGCATCTACCACTTCGCCAATCGCGGCGAGGTCTCCTGGTTCGAGTTTGCGCGTGTGATTCTGGATCTCGCCGGGCACGCCGACGTCGTGGTCGAGCCGATCGACTCAGCGACTCTCGGCCGCCCGGCAAAGCGTCCCGCGTACTCCGTGCTCGATACGTCCCGCTACGAGAACCTGACTGGACGACCGATCCGGCACTTCGGCGGGCCGCTGAAGGAATATCTCTCGCAGCGCGCGCGCCCCGAGGCGTGAAGATCCCGCCGGCCGAGTGGAAGCGCAAGGCGGTCCACGCCGGGGTAGGCCTCTTGGCCCTGACGCTGCGCTGGCTCGACTGGAGGCTCGCGGCCGCGCTCGCCCTGGCGGCGCTGCTCTTCAACCTCTTCGTCATGCCGCGGATCGGGCGCGGGATCTACCGGGACGCGGGGAGCCACCGGGACACCGGGATCGTGGCTTACGCGGGAATGGTGCTCGCGCTCATTCTGCTGCTGCGCGAGAAGTATCTGCCGGTCGCCGCGGCGGTGTGGGCGATGATGGCCTTCGGTGATTCAGCCGCGACGATCGCGGGTCGCCTTCTGGAGGGGCCGCGCCTGCCGTGGAACCCGAGGAAGACGTGGACGGGGCTTCTCGGCAACTGGGGGATCGGCGGTGTCGGCGCCATCCTGGTGTTTCGCTTCGTCACCGCCAGGCCGCTCGAGCCTGTCGCCGTCGCCATCCTGATGGTGGGGGCTGCTCTCTACGCGTTTCTGGAGTCGATTCAATCCGGCCTCGATGACAACCTCGTGGCGGCGCTCCCGACGGCGCTCGCGATTCTGCAGCTCGGGGCGTCCTGGGCCTCCGGTTGGCCCTGGCCTCCGCCCACGTTCCCAGGCGTGCTCGCGGCGGTCGCCGTCAACGCGATCCTTGCGGCGGTGACCTGGCGCGCAGGCCTGGTCTCCCTCGCCGGCGCCCTCGCGGGCGCGATCGTCGGATTCCTCATCGTGCTCTGTGGCGGATGGGAGGACTATGCTTTGCTCTGGACCTTCTTTCTCCTGGGCACCGTCGCCACGAAATGGGGCTACGTGCGCAAGTCGGAGAAAGGGGTCGCGCAAGCCGACCGCGGGCGGCGGGGAGCCGCGCACGTGGTCGCCAACGTGGGCGTTCCGGTTGCGCTTCTGCTTCTGGGCGCCCGTCCGATCGCATTCGCGGCTGCGCTCGCGGCCGCTCTCGCCGACACCATCGGCACGGAGATCGGCGGGCTCTACGGTCGGCACCCGATCTCGCCGACCCGGTTTCGGAGCGTCCCGGTCGGGACAGCGGGCGGGATCTCCGCGGCGGGCACGCTGGCCGGTTTGTCGGCGGCGGGACTCATGGGAATACTGGCCTTCGCGATGGGTCTCGTCTCCGCGTTGGGGATCGGCATCATCGCGGCCGCGGGCCTCATCGGCTCTTTGGCAGAAAGCGTCGTCCACGACCTCGGTGACGCGCGAGGCATGAGGCTCGACCACGACTTCGCCAACGGTTTCAATACGTTCGTCGGAGCGCTCGTGGCTCTGGAGATCGCGGCATCGCTCGAAGGAGGAGCTCTATTTCTTCCGGTGGCCGGGTCGTGACGTGAGACGTTACCTTCGCCTCGCCCGTCCCTTCACACTGCTGCCGCCGCTTCTGGGCATCGTGTCGGGCGCCGTCTGCGCCTTCGGATCGGCCCACAATCCGGATCCCGGCAGGCGCATCACCTGGGCGGTCGTCCTCACCGTCGCGATCGGCTCTCTCTGCGCCTCGGTGATGAATGCCGCCTCCAACGCCGTCAATCAGATCGCGGATCTGGAGATCGATCGGACCAACAAGCCGGGACGGCCGCTGGTGACCGGGGAACTCTCGATCCGGCGGGCGGGACTGCTTGCTTTTGTCGGCTACATCGTTGCGATCCTGCCGACCTGGATCGTCGTCCCCTATCCGTATCAAACTTTTTCCCAGAGACTTTCGGCTCCGCTCCATCTCCACGCCGCGTTCTTCATCTACTGCGTCGGGGCACTCGCGACGTTCGTCTATTCCTTTCCCGCTTTCGGCCGCACCAAGAGGCACTGGCTCGCGGCCAACACGACCATCGCCGTCACGCGCGGCGGACTTCTGAAGGTGGCCGGATGGGCCTTCGTGGCGCCGGTGACCTGCTGGGAAGCCTGGGCGATCGGAGGAATCTTCGCCCTGTTCTTGCTGGGGGCTACCTCGACCAAGGACTTCTCCGACATGGAAGGAGACCGGCTCGACGGATGCGTGACTCTTCCGATCCGCTTCGGCGTGGCTCGGGCGGCTCGAATCATCGCTCCGTTCTTCGTCCTCCCGTGGCTGCTGATTCCCCTCTTCACGTGGCTTCCCGATCCCGGCGGCGTCACCGAGCGCCTGCTGACCGGGAACCGTTTCTTGCTCGTCTCCCTCGGCGTCGGGCTCGCTGCCTGGGGAACATATGCGGCCGGCCTCCTGCTGCGCGATCCCGAGAGCCTCGCTCGAACCGAGAATCACCCCGCCTGGACTCACATGTACCTCCTGATGATGGCGGCGCAGGTCGGCATCGCGCTCGCGTACGTCTTTTGACGAATCGCGGGAAGCATTCTCGGCCGCTCCGCGTTACAATTTCAGAGGAGCGACCGCACCGTCACCCAACCCACAATGGATCAGAAAGCCACCGCCGAGCATCTGCCGGCTCCGGTCGAGGAGCGCGGTTATCGGGTCCGTTGGAGCGGCCTGTCGCTGACCTTCGATGAGCGAACGCTCAACGCGCTCGTCGCGCGTCTGGTGGAGCGAATCGAGGACCTCAAGGATCTCCGAATCGAGGTCTCCGCCGGGGAGCTGGCGGCCACGCTGGTCGTGCACCGGTTCGGAGTTCCCCTCTCGGCCAAGGCGACCCTGTCGCAGCTGCGGCTGAAGGACGGTTTCCTCGCGTTCGTTCTCGACAAGGTTCAAGCCCTCTCGTTCATCCCGATTCCGGATCAGCTCTTGAGCTACCTCGTCGCCAAGGCGCCGGCCGGCCTTCTGACCTACTATCCGCAGGACCGCATCATGGTCGTGAACCTGAACGACTGGATGCCGCCCGGGGTCGATCTATCCCTCGAGCGGACGGTCTTCCAGCAGGGCGCCCTGACGCTGCACTTCGCGGCGGGCTCCTACAACCTGACGCAGCTGCTCGAAGAGGAGTGGGAGGAAGAGTGAGGAGCAGTCGATAGTCGATAGTCGACAGTTTATATCAGATCTGATATAGCTGGTTTCCAGAAGTCGTCGATCACTACCGACTACCGACTACCGACTACCGACTACTGACTACTTCAGCACCGCCACCACGACCCGTCCGTCCGTCCGATAATCGTCCCCCCCCGCCGTTTGCACTCGCGGTGACGGCTCGCCCGGGCAGCGTCTCCAGACGGGCGACCCGGCCGGTCGCGACGAGGTCGGCGACGAGCTTCGACCGTTCGGTATCCACGTTCGGATCGATGTGGTGCATGACTTCTCCGGTGTACCGGCTGACGCCGCCCCCGCGGTCGAAGGTCGCGGCTCCCAGCCCGATTGCTAACGCCGGACTCTCCCTCGCACCGATTTCGCGAGCGACGGCGTAGGAAGTTTCCCTACAGGCCTTCACGGGCCGCCGCGTGGTCCCGCGGGGAACGCCGCAGGGCCGGGGCGGTTAGCAGAGCGGGAACAACGACTTGAGAACTGACAGCTAGATCGACTTCCAGTATGCCCGCTGAATGCGCCGTGCCTCGTCGATCGCCCGGCGGCCGGCGGGGGAGGGTTGCGGGATCGGCCGCTCGGCAGGCTCCTCCCCTTGCAGCACGCGCATGCAGGCCGCGGCGGATCGAGCGATGGCGTCGAGGTTGTAGCCTCCCTCGAGCGCGAGCACCACGCGGCCGCGGGCGAGACCGCACAGCCGGTGAGTCATCCGCGCGTAGCCGGCCGGCGTGACGCGCATCTGTCCGAGCAGGTCCCCGAGGGCCGCATCGAAACCGCAGGAGACGAGAACGAGGTCCGGTTCGAACTCGCGAGCCATCGGAAGAAGCAGCTCGTCGAAGGCGGCCAGATACTCCGGGTCTCCCATTCCGGCGGGCCACGGCAGGTTGATCGTGCGGCCGCGCGCCCCATCGCCTCCGGCCTCTTGCGCGGCTCCCGTGCCGGGGTAAAGAGGCCACTGATGCGTCGAGAAATAGACGACCGCCGGATCGTCCCAGAAGGTGTTCTGCGTTCCGTTGCCGTGGTGCAGGTCCCAATCGACGATGAGAATCCGAGCGGCGCCGTCGGCCAGAGCCGCCCGGGCGGCGATCGCGACGTTGTTGTAGAGACAGAACCCCATGGCGCAATCGGCCTCGGCGTGATGACCCGGCGGCCGGAGCAGCCCGAAACCGTTGTCGAGGGAGCCGCGCCGGACCGCGAGGACGAGATCGACGAGGCTCCCGGCCGCCAGGCGCGCCGCCGCCGCCGAGTCACGGCACGCGTACGTATCCGCATCGAGCTGACAGAAATCTCGCCTGGCGGTCGCGTCGATCGCCCGGACGTGCTCGAGCGTGTGAACCACGGTCAGCTCGGCATCGGCCGCCGGGCGGGCCGGAACGCGGCGGCAGGCGCTCATCAGGTCTTCCCGCTCGAGACCGGCCCGGATCGCGGTCAAGCGGCCGGGATGCTCCGGGTGATCGTAGGGAGCGCGGTGAAGCAAGAAGCGCTCGTCGAAGACGAGGCCGGTGGTCATCGGGCGGAAAACGAAAAACGGAAAACGGAAAACGAAGGGAAGACGGTGGGTAGGACGAGCCAGCTCTTCAACAGAATCGTTTACCGTTTCCCGTTTTCCGTTTTCCGGAGCTTCTCGGCGAGAGCGGGGCTGCGCGAACAGGACTTCTCGTTGGCGAGGCAGTCGGAAAGAGTTCGGCCGCAGCCGCAATCACAGCGTTCGGTGGCCAGCCGGCTGAAATAGCGAGAGCGCGCGGGTTCCGGGAGGCCCTCTCCCGCGAGCAGCGCGTCGCGTGCGTCGGTGCCGTCACCGCCTCGAAGGCCCGATCTCGGTGGCGTGGAGACGGGGGGACGCGGCGCGAGCGGTCCCACTCGAGTGTCCGTCCCTTCGTGCCGGACCTTTCGCCAAACATTGCTTCGCGCGGCCAGATACCAGAGGGCGGCCCCGAAAATCAAAGCGTAGAGAAGAATCAAAACGACGGCGGCGCCGGGACGCCGCCGTCTGCGGCGTGATTCCTCGGGCCCGACGATTCGAAGATGCGGCGCTTCCTCATCCATCGAGGACCGCCGCCAGCTCCGCCGGGTCGGCGATTGGTCGGCGACAGGCGAAGTTCTGGCAAACGTAAGCGAGCGCGCGACCATCCTTCGGTTCGCGCGATTCGACGAGCGGGGACAGATCGGACAGGCTTCCGGCAGAGTCCGCGAGGGCGACGACCCGATTCAGCCTTCGGCTCGCGAAAACCGCGTCGCGCAAGGCCTCGAAGCCCGGGTGCCCCGGTTCGCCGGAGAGCACGATCTCGCGAGGACGGTCGGACTGATAATCGAGCGCGCAGAGGAGCCGCGGCACCGCCACCGGAGCTCGCTCGAGATATCCCGACATGACGGAAAAGATGCGCTCGCAGGACTCGAGGTACTTCCGATCGCCCGTAAACGAGGCCAGCCGCAGCAGGTTCATCGCGGCGACGGAATTGGAGGAAGGAGTGGCGCCGTCGAACGACTCACGAGGCCGCACCGGAAGTCCCTCGTGCTTCTCGTCGGAAAGGAAGTAGCCTCCGCGCGGGTCGGCGAAGCGCTCGTCCAGAGAGGCCTGTAGACCGACGGCCTCACGAAAATACCGCGCGTCGAACGTGGCCTCGTAGAGATCCAGCAGAGCTTCGACCATGTTGGCGTGGTCGGACGCGAAACCCGGAATGTCCGCCCGCCCGTTGCGCTCCCGGTGCAGGAGCTTTCCGTCCCGGCGGCAGCGCTCAAGGATTCGGTCCGCTGCTCCGCGGGCAGCGTCTTCGTACCGCGTCTCTCGCAGGAGCCGGCCGGCCAGAGCAAACGCCGAGATGGCCAGCGCCGACCAGTCCGTCAGCAGCTTGTCGTCGGTCTGGGGCGGAACACGGCGCGAGCGGGCCTGGTACATTCGCCGGCGCGCCTCTCCCAGAAGAGTCGCGATCTCCTCCTCCGAGCGTGAGAACTCTGCCGCGAGCTCCGGGATGGTCCGAACGACCGAGAGGACGGTCTCGCCTTCTTCGAAATTTCCCTGCTCCGTGACGCCGAACCGCGCCGCCACGATCGGCGCCCACTCGCTGCCAACGGTCTCCTCGAGGGTTCGAGGGTTCCAGACGTAGAAGACGCCTTCCTTTCCCTCCGAGTCGGCGTCCTGGGCGGCAAAGAAACCTCCCTCCGCGGGAGTCATTTCGGCGAGCAGGTAGTCGAGCGTCTCTCGCGCCACGCGCAAGAAGTCCGCATTCCCGAAGGCGCGATACGCGAGCAGGTAGACCCGCGCAAGCATCGCGTTGTCGTAGAGCATCTTCTCGAAGTGCGGGACCAGCCACCGCTCGTCGACCGAATATCGGTGGAAGCCGCCACCGATCTGGTCGTACATACCCCCGGCGGCCATCTTGGAGAGCGTCGCCTCGACCATCGAACGCGCGGAGGGCTCGCCCGTCCGCAGGCCGTACCGGATCAGAAACTCCAGCCGCATCGATGGGGGGAATTTCGGAGCGCCTCCGAATCCTCCGTGCCGCGCGTCGAACTGCGTCACGAGAGACCGGGCCGCCGCCTCCAGAGCGGCGGGGCCGACCGGCGCGCCTCCGGGGAGCCCGTCGGCGTTGGCACGCACATGGGACAGGAGTTGATCCGCCGATTCCTCTAGCTCCGACCGGCGGCTCTTCCAGGCCTGCGCGATCGCCTGGAGCAGCGTCCCGAAGCCCGGCCGCCCATAGCGGTCTGCGGGCGGGAAATAGGTCCCGCCGTAGAACGGCTTGCGCTCCGGCGTCAGGAAAACCGAAAGTGGCCAGCCGCCGCTCCCCGTCATCGTCTGAACCGCAGCCATGAAAACGTCGTCGACATCGGGGCGCTCTTCACGGTCGACCTTGATCGGCACGAAGTCCTGGTTCATGAGAGACGCGATTTGCTCATTCTCGAACGACTCGCGCTCCATGACGTGGCACCAGTGGCAGGTCGAGTAGCCGATCGAGAGAAAGATCGGCTTGTCCTCCCTCGCCGCCCGGTCGAAGGCCTCGTTTCCCCACGGATACCAATCGACCGGGTTGTCCTTGTGCTGGAGAAGGTAGGGACTGCTTTCGGCGGCGAGTCGGTTGCTCACGCTTCGAGCATAACGCCGCTCGCAGTGTGGGGATTCCGGTAATTGGGAATCGCCGTGATCGCCGTGATTTCTGATCGCCGTGGTCTGGGAACCCTCGATCACGGCGATCGCGTGCGATCCCGGCGATCCCGTGCGATGGCGATCGCCCGCTACCGTGCGATCGCGGTGATCGTCACCTGGTCGTCCCGGTCCCGAATCACGACGACGTCTCCCGGACCCAGCTCGTCGAGCTTTCGGAGCAGATCACGCGGTGAAAGGCGCTTCTCTCCCGAAAGACTTTCCACCAGCGACCGCGGGACGCGCACGCGCACCGTCCTGTCCCAGTCGTCCCGCGCGACGATCTCCACCGCGGCTCCTTCTGCCGAGACTTCGATTCGACCGTGCCCGCGCGAGATCACGCCCGGCTTTCCGGGAGAGCTCTGATCGGCTGCATTGAGAATGTCGCGCGGCGTGACGTCCCCGTCGTTCCAGCTCGTCCGCGCGTCTGCCCCGATATCCGCGAACGGCACAAACGAAGCGATCCGGGCCACGAGCGTGATCGGAACCGTGAAGGAGACGTGCTTGCGGGACCCGCCTTCGTTCTTTTCGATCTCGACACGATAGCCGCGGACCCGTGTCAGCTCGCGGGCCGGTCGGCGCCAGAAAGCCACCGCGATCGCGATAACCACAAGGATCAAGAGAGCGACGACGACGGCGCGGACTTCCTTCATGCCTGTCTTAACGAAAACGCCGGCCTAAAGTTCCCGCGCTTGTGATATTTTTCACAAGGTCGAGCGAGAACGAGATGCCGCACTTCATCACAGAAACCTGTATCGCCTGCGGGGTTTGCGAAATCAAGTGCCCCACGCACACGATCACGGGAGACAAGAACGAGAAATTCGTGATCCATGCGGATCGGTGCATCGACTGTTCGGTCTGCGCGCGATATTGCCCCGTCTCCTGCATTGAGGATCAGAGGGGGGAGCTGGTCGAGAAGGTCAAGCCCAAGGAAATCCCGAAGGCGATCGTGGACCGGGACCTTTGCACCGGCTGCGAATTCTGCATCGATATCTGCCCCTTCGATTGCATCTACTTGATCGACGATCCCCTCCACGAGAGCTTCCACAAGATCGCCGAGGTCGAGGCCGGTCCGTGCGTCTCCTGCCGTCTTTGCGAGACGGTGTGCGATAAGGACGCGATCTTCGTTCCCAACCCCATTACTCAGGCGAAGCGATACCTGCCCGCCCTGTGACCGAGGAGTCCCGGACCAATCCGCCCGAGCCTTCCGCCGGAGAGGAGGCCGGGATCGGACAGCCGCGCCGGGCAAGCGTCGCCCGGTTCTTCGTGCTTCCGCTGCTCGTCGTTGGAGCCGCTGTCGCGATCTTCCTCGTCTTCAACGTGATGACTTTCGAGCGCCGCTCGCCCGCTGACTATCTGCAGGAAGTCCGGGGCGGGAGCGCCAACCGGAGATGGCAGGCGGCCTTCGAGCTGTCCCGATCGATCGGGGGTGTCCCGCCCGGTCCGGAGCGGCAGGCTCTCGCGGCTGAGACCATGCGCATTTTCGAGGGGCTTTCGCCCCGGCGGCGCGAGGACGTCGCCGTCCGGCGCTACCTGGTGCTGGTTCTCGGGAAGCTGCAGGAGCGGGACGCGCTGCCGGCTCTCCTTGCGGCCGCCAAAGATCCGGATCCGGAGACGCGACTCTATGCGGTCTGGGCGCTCGGGATGATCGGCGACTCGAGCGCGGTCGATACCGTCCTGGAAAGCTCGCGGTCGGAAGACGCCGGGGCCCGAAAGATGGCTGCCTACGTCCTCGGCCAGCTCCGGGATCCGCGAGCCGTGACGCGCCTGCGAGTGCTGCTGGAGGACCCGACCGCGGACGTGCGCTGGAATGCCGCGATCGCGCTCGCGTCTCTGGGGGACCGCGCCGGCGTCGAAACCCTGCGGGCGCTTCTCGATCGCCAGTCGCTGGCCCGACAGGCGTCGCTTACGGCGGATCAGGCGGAGACCGCGATCGTGGGGGCGACCAAAGGTCTGGCGTTGTTACGCGATCGGGACAGCCTGCCTCTGCTCGAAAAGGTTGCCAAGAGCGATCCCAACCTGCGCGTGCGCGCGGCGGC
>Ga0070706_100003814_pt1 | contig 14729 bp, 12 predicted proteins | sample KBSK5501metaG_FD_65476 | JGI IMG/M metagenome (GOLD analysis project Ga0070706, IMG submission 65476) | Corn, switchgrass and miscanthus rhizosphere microbial communities from Kellogg Biological Station, Michigan, USA - KBS K5-50-1 metaG | ecosystem: Host-associated > Plants > Roots >...
CTGCCTATCGAAGGTAAGATTGCGACGCTTATCGAACTGGAAACGATCACGATGGCAGAAGCCCTGGACACAATTGCCGAGTGTTCGATCTCTTTCGGTAAGAAGATTTTCGACACCGTTCTGCCGAACACTGGCAAGCAAAGTGAGCACCGTGAACCGCGGCGGCCGTCACCTGAGAACAAGGGAGTCTGATCAGCTTTCGTGCCACTGACGCCAGCCAAAGATGATTACCGACCACACTGCACCAAACGAATCAAGTAGGGTTTCATCTCGCTTCTTGATGCTCGGATCTGTGCTGATCGTTTCGTTGGTGCTGCTCGGCTGTCCCAGCGGCGCCAACAAGCCCATTGAAGAGACTTCATCTACGCCATCGTCGTCCGCGTTGCCGGCAAGGGGTTCTGACTTTGACGGCGATCGTGCATTTGAGCACGTGCGCAAGCAGGTTGAGTTCGGCCCGCGTCCGCCGGGATCGCCGGAACTCGAGAAGACCCGCGGCTACATCGTCGATCAATTGAAGTCGTACGGATTGAAGGTCATAACGGACGAGTTTCACGCGATCACACCGGTAGGAGATCGCAAGATGGTCAACGTCACGGCCGAGCTGCCCGGTGAATCAAATGACGTCATCATTATCTCCAGTCACTACGACACGAAGTTCGTCAAGCAGTTTAAGTTCGTCGGTGCGAACGACGGCGGTGCTTCGACGGGCGAGCTTTTGGAGGTCGCGCGGGTAATGGCCGCGAACCAACAGAAACCGAAACTCACTTACTGGTTCGTTTTCTTCGACGGGGAAGAGGCGTTCTGTTTCGATTGGGATGAATGTCACAACCCAAATCCGGCCGATCAGAACAGCCCATTGCCCGACAATACCTACGGAAGTCGCCGATACGTGGCTGAGCTAATTAAAAAGAATGAGTTGAAACGCGTTCGGGCAATGATTCTGTTTGACCTGATGGGCTCAAAGGATCTGCGACTCGGACGCGATGAGTTGAGTACGACCTGGCTGGTGGACGCGGTGTGGCAGACGGCGAAGCAACTTGGCTACGGCAGGCAGTTTGTTGACGCCCGAGAAGGAGTCGGCGACGACGACCACGCGCCGTTCTTACGCGCCGGGATTGATGCGCTCGACATCATTCAGCTTACCTCTTATCCCTTTTGGCACACGAAGGATGACACGCTGGACAAGGTTTCCGCCAAGAGCTTGAAGATTGTCGGCGACACCGTCTTGGTCAGCTTGCCTAAGATTGAAGAAAGATTACAGAACCGCTCCCGGTAGCGAGCGGGTAATAGTTTTAGTTGCGGCGAGCCAAACGGAAACTTCTGCGATAATTGTATTTGGAATCTACCACGTAAAGGCCCAGCCTTTCCGCACATCAGGCGGCACAGCCGCTCACTCGCATTCTCAGATTCATGTGATCGGATTCTCAGCCATCCGCAGCTTATCTTCGACCGCAGCGCCTACTTCGCTGCAGCGAGCCGCCTTAGCCTCTCCGATCAAGTCATAGGTCACGGTTTTACCTTCACTGAGGAGCGCCGCGACCGCAGCTTCGACTTTCTGCGCAGCCCGGTGCAATCGTTCGTCTCCATGCCGCGTGCCGAGCCAGTCAAGCATCATCTGCACCGCCAGAATCGCCGCCAGCGGATTCGCCTTGTCCTTGCCGGCGTGTTTTGGCGCGCTGCCATGAATCGGTTCAAACATCGCGTGTTCATCACCGATATTGCCGCCGACCGCAAGTCCTAACCCACCGGCCGTTGTCGCTCCGTTGTCGCTAACGATGTCTCCCACAAGATTCGGACCAACGACCACGTCGTACCATTCGGGGTTTCGAATCTGCCACTGACAGAAGGCATCTACATAAGCGTAGTCGAGCGCAATATCGGGGAACTCCCGCTCACCGACCTCGCGGAACACTTCACGGAAGAAACGGTGTGCGCCAATGATGTTTGACTTGTCCACGCACGTCACTTTGTGCTGTTTGTGACGGCGTCGCGCCAGATTGAAGGCGTAACGTACGACGCGTTCAGTCGCGTGGCGCGTAATTCGTATCGGCGTGACCTGACCGTCTGCAATCGAATTAGTCTCGCCCGTGTAAGCATCCTCAGTATTCTCGCGCACCACTACGTAGTCTACTTTGCTCGAGTCCCATACCTGGACCAATGACCCGTGAATCTTGTGCTTGACGCCCGGGTACAGTTTCACTGGTCGGACATTTGCGTACAGACCGAGCTTCTGTCTATTTAGAATCACCTGAGCGAAGCCAGCCAACTGTGGCTCGGGATAAGGCTTGCCGGGCTTGGTGAAAACCGTTTTTCCGTTAACCTCATGGCCCACTGCCCCCAGCAGGATCGCATCGGCCGCCTCGCATTTCTCAAAAGAACCCTCGGGCCATTCGGTCTCGTGCTCGACGTAATAATGCCCTCCGCATGGAATCTCTTCGACCCGGAATTCGATTCCAAACAGCTCGCCCGCGAGGCGCAGAACGCGCAGCGCAGACGACAAGACCTCCGGCCCAATTCCATCACCGGGCAGCGCCACGATGTAATAGGACTGCTTCGACATGATTGTTTCTGTTCGATTCAACCTGAGATAAGCCCGCGAACCATCGGACATCTTGATTCGCATATCTCACGGGTTGAAGGTTGACTATAAGCGAGCTGGCGAGGGGTCGACAAGAAGGCCTAAGTTGATTTCGTTTAGGAGCGGGCTACCGCCCGCTCGGTCGGGCAGTAGCCCGACTCTAAACAGTTCGAGGTTTGACTCCCACCCTTTTCGTTTTCTTCATCTGTGTCCTCTGTGGTAATAATCATCGCCGATGCTTACTGCGGAAATCATCGCGATTGGTTCCGAACTCCTGGCTCCTGATCGTACCGACACCAACAGTCTCTGGCTCACCGACAAACTCAATCGCATCGGCATTGACGTTAAGCTCAAGACGATCGTCGGCGATGACGACGCACGCCTGGAAGAATTGGTTAAGGATGCGGTCAAGCGTTCACGCGTAGTCATCACGACGGGAGGCTTGGGGCCAACCGAAGACGACATTACGCGTAAAGTTGTCGCGCGGGCTCTCGGCCGGCGGCTGGCGTTGGATGAAAGTGTGCTCGCTGAGATTCGCACGCGCTTTCAAACTTTCGGGATGACGATGCCAGAGAGAAACTCGCGGCAGGCGATGGTGATCGACGGCTCGGAAGTGCTCCCCAATCCGAACGGCACGGCGCCGGGACTGTACCTCGAAAACGAACAGTGCGCCATCGCCCTTCTTCCCGGCCCGCCGCGCGAGATGAATCCGATGTTCGAAAATCACGTGCAGTCACGTCTGGAAAAGTTGGCCGGCGATTTGCGTTTCGCGCGTCGCGTGCTGCGCGTGGCGGGCATGGGCGAATCCGCCGTTGATGAAAAGATTGCGCCGATCTATACACAGTATGACAATCCGCAGACCACAATTCTTTTCAACAGCAGCGAAATCGAGATTCATCTGCGCGCGCACGGACGGACCGAAGGTGAAGCCGAGGCTTTACTCGATCATCTTTCGTTGAAGATCGAAAAAGAACTCGGCAACGCCGTCTTTTCGTTTCGCGGCGAAACGATGGAAGAAGTTGTGGGACGACGCCTGACGATCACCGGATTCACGCTCGCCGTCGCCGAGAGTTGTACTGGCGGTTTGATCGCGGAGCGGTTAACGAACGTGCCCGGCTCGTCAAAGTATTTCATCGAAGGTCTGGTCACTTATTCAAACGAATCAAAGACGCGTCTGCTTGGCGTCGATAAGAAGTTAATTCGCGAACATGGCGCGGTCAGTAAGGAAGTGGCGCGCGACATGGCCCGCGGCGTTCGTCATCGCGCCAAAACCGATTTCGGATTGGCAGTCACGGGAATCGCCGGCCCCGGCGGCGGCTCGGAAGAAAAGCCGGTCGGTTTGGTTTACATCGCGCTCGCTGACGACGCGCATACGGGGCATAAACGCTTGATGCTCCCCGGCGATCGTGAATTGATTCGCTGGCGCGCGTCACAGGCGGCGCTGGATCTTTTGCGAAGAAGGTTGATTTGATTTGTTCTCCCAGCGGAATCCTGAATTGAAAGGTTCAATGAGCCTGCGAATGCAGGCGGCATATTACTAGCCACGGGGCGTGAGCCTTTAGCGGGTGACAGAACTGTACAGAACCGCTCGCGGTAGCGGGCGGGTAGGATCGAATCGTCTGACCCGGTCGCTATCGCTCCCGGTTCTGTACCCCTGTCACCCGCTAAAGCGGGCTCATTAGAAATTGAGAGACCGCGTACCCAGGGTTCCGCTCGCTTCGCTCGCTCACCCTGGGCTAAATTCTGCCGGCTGCTACACGGCCTCGTTGAGAAATACTGCTGAGCTAGCGCGTAAACGGAATCTCGGTACAGAACCGCTCGCGGTAGCGGGCGGGTAACGTCGATCACGTGACCCGGTCGCATAGAACCGCTCCCGGTTCTGTATCGCCCGCTAAAGCGGGCGAGGACATAATTGGGGTGACGCGATCCTGGGGCGGCGCGCTTCGCGCTCTGCCCCAGGCTATTTTATTTCACGCTTTCAGCGTGATGAATTTCGGTCAGCATCCTGACTACTGCTCTCACACCCTCTCTCACGGTCGGGCTATTGCCCCAACCCGCACGCGATAAAGCCAGATGTTTGTCAGCAGAAATCGTCTGTGGCTATTCATCAGAGGTTCGAAAGAGTCGTTGGGATTTCCGTTTTCCAAGTCAGGAAACTGCTTTGCTGGGGTAGAGTCTGCCTTGTTCACAAACACCAAATACTGAACGTCCCTTTCTTTCAGAAAAGCCAGAAACCCTTCACGGTCGCGCGGCGCGTCGGAGGAAGTCAAAAATCTGTCCGGCGGAATTCCGGAAAGCGCTATCACAGTTCCGTCATCGCAAAAAATGTGAGCATTCGAATTCGGTTGAAAGTGGGCGCGAAGGTAATCGGCGACGACGCGTTGTGCGGAGATTTGGTTAAGCAAACAAACTGAACCCACGAGTTGGACACTCGCATCGAAAACACAAATTCCGATCACCGATATCAGAAGCCGACCAGCCCATTGTGGTTTTTGCCTTCTCAGTGTCAGTAAAGTCCATGCCAGGATCGGAATCCCCAGACTGAAGAGAATAAGGCCGTAACGCGGGAAGATGATTGGCTGCGTGCCTGTAACATAAGCCAGAACGATCAGAGTGAGGAAGGCAAAGAAGAAGATGAGGGCTGCGACAACATCCGAATCTTCTTCCTTTATGAGTGGGCGAGTAATGTTCCGCTGCAGGTGGAGCCCTCCCTTTCGACCACCCCAGTCGGGCTGCCCGCCTGGGGACCCCGGTTGGTCGGGCTTCTGCCCCACCGGTTTGGTGAGAGTCCTAACGATAAACGAGCCCGCGACGAAAGGCCCAATCAGCACCGCAATGTCTGTTGAGATAAGTAGAGTCGCTGTGTCCCGAAGAAGGTGCGCCAGGGAAAAACTTGCGAGTGTCGGATTCATGGTCAGCAACCAGTCGTGATATTGCTGTCGCGCCTGGAAACACGCGAGCCAGTTTCCTGTCGCTTTCCAGGAAACGTAGAACCAGAACAGAGGCGGAATTACCAGAATGACAAGCGCGACGACTGAAATGCGGCGCTCCTTGAAAAACTGAATGGCGGGAATCAACGCGATGAACATCCAGCTTTCCAACCGTGTCAGACCAGCCAAGGCTGCAAAGACTGCCGCGATAACCCAATGTCTTTTCAAAACAAAATAAAGGCTCGTCAGAACCAAGAAAGCATGCGGCACGTCAGTCATGGCTGACGCTGAATAGAAAATGTGCAGCGGATTCAAAGCGATGAGCGCGAAGGCCAGCAGTGCGGCCGTGCGATGCGCAGTCAAGCGCATAGTGATGCTGTAAACAAACAGGCACGTTGCGATGCCGAAAACCGCGGAAACGATCTTGCCGACATAGAATCCATTGCCGACGAACACGTTGATAAGCGCGCAGACAAACTGATAGAGCGGAAGCCAGAATCCAAATAAATCTGTCAATGCGAACGTTCCCCCTGACATCTTGGTGCTCATCACACCAATGTCGCGAATGTAGACGTAGGCGTCACCGAAGGCATTCGGCAGAAGGAACGCACCGAGAATTCTCGGAATTGCAGCAACCAAAGCGAGCGTCATCCAGAGAACGAGTCGATGTCTTTCGTGGTTCAGTGAAGCGATCAAGTGCGCCGAGAATAACAGATAGAATTGGGCCGTCCGAAGCGGCTGGTGTCTTAGGTTGATTTACTCTCTGCGTTAACTCTGCGTTCTCTGCGTCTCTGCGGTGAATCCTGCCCGCGAAAAGCTCACCGCAGAGACGCAGAGGCCGCAAAGGCTGCGCAGAGAAGAGCTAAAATAAGACACTACCCCGAAGCGAGTTCGCTTGTTCCCCATCGCCTTGGCTTGTTATAGTCAGGTTTTCTTTAAGACAGGCTGACAATGGCAGCGGTGACGGAAGAAAAAGTCCTGGCTACTAATCGCGCTGCGTTTCATAACTATCACATCTCGGCGAAATATGAGGCCGGCGCAGCGTTGACCGGGACGGAAGTAAAAAGCGTGCTCGAAGGGCGCATCCAATTGAAAGATTCGTATGTCGCCGTTCAGGATGGCGAGGCGTGGCTCTTCAATGCGCACATCTCGCCCTATTCTCATGGCAATCGCGCCAACCATGACCCGCTGCGCAACCGCAAATTGCTGCTGCATCGGCGCGAGATTGACCGTCTGGATGCGGCTGCATCAGTACAAGGCATGACGCTGGTCATCACCCGCGTCTATGTGAAGAATCAGAAAATCAAATTTGAAGTCGGAGTCGCCAAAGGCAAAAAGCTATACGACAAGCGCGAAACTGAACTGCGTCGCATCGTCGATCGCGAAACGCGCGCGCAGTTGAAGCAGCGCAATCGATAATCGAAGCGAGGATAAGAATGGACGTAAGAGGCACTACGCAATCGTGTAAAGAAATTGACGTGCAGGCGTTGGCTATCCCTGTTTTCAAAGAGGAAAAGCCGACTGAAGCACTTTTGAAAACGCTCGACGATGCAGTCGGCGGTTTAATCACTTCAGTGATTGAAAGCGAAGAGTTTGCCGGCAAGGAAGGCGAGACTGCTTACTTTCATCTTTCGGGTAGCGGATTGAAGGCCCGGCGTCTGTTGCTGATCGGTTGCGGTGAACGCGATGACTACAAAGCAATGCAAGTATTGCAGATGGCGGGTACTGCTGCGCGTTTTCTCAGAAGCAAAAGCGCCAAGACGATTGCGATCGTGCCGCGCGCGGAAGGCGACGCTCAAAAGGCCGCGCAGACAGCAATCGAAGGCGCGATCATGGGACTGTTCGAACCGGACAAGTATCGGACGAAAGAAAAAGAGAAGCGCGAACTTGAGCGAATTGTGGTCGTGCTCGAGGGCGCCGACCAAAACGAGCTGCAGCGCGCCGTCGAGCGTGGTCGCATCGTGGGTGAATCAGTCAACTTTACTCGCGACCTTGCAAACGAGCCGGGCGCCTATATGACGCCGACGATCCTTGCTGAACGCGCGAAAGAAGTTGCCAGGGAATTCGGCTTGAGCGTCGATATACTCGACCAAAAGCAGATGGAAAAGCTGGGTATGGGCTCGCTGCTCGGCGTCTCGCGTGGCTCGGACGAACCTCCAAAGCTCATCGTGTTGAAGTACGAACCCTCGAAAGCTGACAAACAAACGACGGACGAATTGTTGGCGTTGGTTGGGAAAGGAATCACCTTCGATTCCGGCGGCATCTCGCTCAAACCCGGCGAGAACATGGAGCTTATGAAGTACGATATGACCGGCGCCGCGACAGTTATTGGCTCGATGCGTGCGATCGCTCAATTGAAGCCATCGATTGCGGTGCTGGGTGTAGCTCCATGCTCTGAAAATTTGCCTTCGGGAAAGGCGACCAAACCAGGCGACGTATTGAAAGCCATGACCGGAAAGACGATTGAAGTAATTAACACCGACGCTGAAGGACGCCTGGTCCTGGCCGATGCTATTGCTTATGCGAAGCAGCTCGGGGCGACGCGAATCATCGATATGGCAACGCTGACCGGCGCGGTTTCGATCGCGCTGGGTGACATCAACACGGCCATTCTCGGCACCGACCAGGCTTTGATCGAAGGTGTGATTGAGGCGGGAAGAGAAGTCGGCGAGAGGTTTTGGCAGTTGCCGCTCAACAAAGAATATTCGAACCAGATCAAGTCTGATATTGCCGACATCAAGAACGTAGGCGGAAAGAAAGCCGGCACGATCACGGCGGCGGCGTTCTTAAAAGAATTCGCAGAGGACACGCCGTGGGCACATCTCGATATTGCCGGCACGGCCTGGGGTGACCCCGCGACGCCCTATCGTGCGAAAGGGCCGACGGGCGTAGCCGTGCGGACGCTGGTTGAATTTGTCGAGCGATCCGCCCGCCAAACGGCGAGTTGAAACGCTCGCACCTACCATTCCTAAAGTGCTAAAATTACGTCGGAAATAGCTGGCGAGGCCGCCTTCGCCCCCCGCGAAGGCCTGTTCTCCAAAAGGTAGCCCCTCGGTAATGACTGATTACTATCACGTTCTGGGCATTAAGCGGTCAGCCACCGCAACCGAGATCAAATCTGCTTATCGGAAGCTGGCGCGGAAACGACATCCGGACGTGAATCGGGGTTCGGAGAAAGCCGCTCGTGAATTCGCCCTTCTGTCACTCGCTTATCACACGCTAATCGATCCCCAGGAACGGGCCTTTCACGATCAACAACTCGACAAGAGTACACGCGGACCTTCGATTCTTCATTCGACTAATCCGCACGCGCAACGTGCCCGGAACATCGCGGCGCAAGCACGCTGGGACCGCGTGGTCAACCAGATCCTGGAGAACGACCGGCGCGAGAATCTGGAACGACAGCGGGCAGTCTTCACAACGGTTTCGCTTTTTCTTTCGACGTTTTTCGTCGCGATGATCAAACCGCCACTATGGCAGTCATTTGGTGTGGCTGGTCGAGCCGTTCTGGTGACGCTTTTCATGACTGGCGTGTGGCATCTAATTCGACGGCTGAGAGAATATTTCAGGCACTACACATACCGGCCTGACGATGTGCATTATTCGATCACTGAAGAAAAGACCGGTCCGGCACAACCATTCACGCGGTTCTCGGCATACGCATTCTTAGTTGGCGGTTACATCCTCAGTCTCGGCATCGGGCTTTTCATTGGTTGGCACGCTCAGGATTTCTTTGCCGATTTGACGTTGCTGTTTCGCCACCATGTTCCCACATCCGCCGGTGGATCTTTTTCACCCGCGGCTTTGATCGTTTCCGATCTTCTATTCTATCCGCCGATTGCCGTCTTGATTATCGACACGATGCACGCCGTCGCGTCACGGATCGATGCCGGATAAAGTTGGTAGCTAAATTGCGCTCTATTACAATTTGTCTGTTTGCTTTCCTGGTTATGTTTTGCCTCGGGGCGAGCGAATTTGCTTCGGCGAAGTTGCTTGTTGGGCAGGGGACCGATCGTCTCACGCCTCTTCAGCGCGAAATTGAAAAACAGCGCCAGCGTTTGAGTTCGCCTGAAGCCGAAGAGCGGCGTGATGCTCTGATGCGGCTCGGCAATCTGCATCGGCCTGAAGCCTCTCGCACCGCCGCGGCCGCGCTGAATGATCTTGTACCGAGCGTTCGCGTCGCCGCGGCACACGCTATTGTTTCACTTCCGACTGATGAAGCCGCATCGCTTTTGCTTCCGCTATTGCAAGACAAGTCGGAATTCGTTCGACGCGAGGCGGCGTATGCGCTAGGCAAAACACGCAGTCGTGCGGCAGTGACTCAGCTTACGAATGCGTTGTTGACTGATAAAGAGCCCGGTGTTCGCGGCGCTGCGGCAGTTGCGCTCGGTGAAACCGGTGACGAATCCGCGGTGCAAGCGCTCTCGCAAGTGCTTGCCGGATCCAATCAGACTGCGAAAAAGAAAAAGAAGAAGAGCGGAGAGGATGAATTCGTGAGGCGCGCCGCGGCGCGCTCGCTTGGTCAGATTCGTAATCGGTCGGCTGTTGGGGTTCTAATTGCCACGCTTGAGAACGAAGCAAACGCCGGCGACGTGCGGCGTGAAGCGGCGACTGCACTTGGTCTGATTGGCGATCCATCAGCCGTACCCGCGCTGCGAGCTGCCATCGCATCCGACGATCCATATCTCTCGGAAGCCGCGCGCGCGGCGCTGCGCAAGTTCGGCACCAAAAACTGAAAGCGCCGGGTTATTACTCCGACGCTTCACAGCAAACGTGTCCTCAGGAAACTACAGCAAATGTTCCTGGCCCATGTGATTTAGCTCTCGCTTTTTTCGCCTCGTCCCTGTCCCTTTCGGGCGGCTTTGCTTTCCTTTACCTGCGGTATGGGTAAACCGACACTGCCGGAACGAGCTGCCAGATGTTCTTCCTCGGGAACGCCTGCAGTAATCTCGTGAATCAAGGCGCCGCCGGACTTCTTCGAGAAAGTTAGCCTGCCGGCGACATCGCTCAAACCGACCAATACCAGGTCGCCCAAACCGATCTGGGCTGTCGCCACCAGATTCGAGAGCGGATAGACAAGAAAGCGCTCGATCGCGCGTTTCAAGTGGCGCGCGCCGTATTTGTAATCAATTCCTTCGTGCAGCAGCATGTCTTTCGCTGCATCGGAGCACTGAAACACAAACTTCGTGCCGGCCGACATCATGATTCGATCCTGCACTGCCTGCAACTCCAGGTCGAGAATCGCGCGCAGGTGATGCTCTTTCAATGAGCGAAACACCACGACCTTATCGATTCGGTTCATGAACTCCGGCGAGAACTTGCGCCGCGCAGCTTCCACCGCTGTGCGATAGATTTTCTGATCGACTTCCGTGTCGGGGCTCTTAACACCTTTGCCCGGGGCGAAGCCGATTCCGCCCGAAATTAATTCGGACATTTCGCGCGCGCCCAGGTTCGAAGTCATAATCACCATGCATTTCGAGAAATCCACCCGACGATTGTCGCCAAGCGTCAGCGTGGCTTTGTCCAGAATCCCCAGCAGAAGTTGCCAGAGCGCGTCCGACGCTTTTTCGATCTCATCAAAGAGCACCAGCGTAAGCTTGAGTTCCTCGTTGTGCATGCGGTCGAGGTTCTCCTGGGTCAACATCGGAGAGGTTTCGCGATGACCCAGGTATCCCGGCGGTGAGCCAATCAGTTTGGCAATCTCGTGCGAATGCTGAAATTCAGCGCAGTCGATCTTTACAACGCCGTTCGGGTCGGCATAAAGAACTTCGGCCGCGGCTTCTATCACCCGGGTTTTTCCGGAGCCGGTTGGGCCCAGAAAAAGCATTGTGCCAATTGGCCGGTTGGGCGGATTCATCCCTGCCAGAAAAATCTGGTACAGGCCGCTCATGCGGCGCACCGCACGCTCCTGACCAACGATGCGCGCCCCCAGGCGGTCTTCAAAATCCTGGGCGCGGGGACTCTTTTGATCTGGGTCAAGAAAGACGGCCTCGTCTACATGTTTTTCCGGGTCTTGCATAGCTTCACTTTTGAGTTCCGCAATCACGGCTGTTTTTCCTTGCTGCAGCGACTCGTGTAATACCTTCTCGCCGCCCGCTGGATCCTCCCAACATCCCTCATGCAAAGAACGATCCGCTGCGACAATTGATGCGCGACGGCGTTTTCGAGTTTGCCTCTGGTAAAAGCCGAGGCAAACCAGTTAACCGAAAGACGCATACGCTATATATACGACTCCAGAAAAAATGTCACCCAAAATATTCCGGTGGTCGCCCGGAACTACTTGTGGGATGGCCACGCTGAAATCGTGGCATATGACATTTCGCGGCACAAAATGGCTGACATTTCGTGTTCGTATCTAGATGGTTCGGAGGGCGGATCCAGGGAGTACACCGAAAGGGATTGTCGCTGGCGGGAAACGTCAGATTAGGAAGGCTACGCGCTTTGTTATGCGGCTCAGTCGTAATACTCCAGCCCAAGATGCGTAATCAGGTCCTCACCACGCAGGTGACGAAGCGTGTTCTTGAGCTTCATTAATTGAATGAAAATATCGTGTTCCGGATAAAGGCTGGGCGCGGTCATGGGTGACTTGAAATAAAACGACAGCCACTCCTGGACGCCCTTCATACCGGTCCGCTGCGCCAGATCGAGGAACAGGGCCAAGTCCAGCACGATCGGCGCGGCCAGGATTGAGTCGCGGCAGAGGAAATCGATCTTGATCTGCATCTTATAGCCGAGCCACCCAAAGATGTCGATGTTGTCCCAACCTTCTTTGTTGTCGCCACGCGGTGGGTAGTAATTGATGCGGACAACATGCGAAAAATTCTTGTAGAGCTGCGGGTAGACTTCAGGCTGCAGGATATATTCGAGCACCGACAACTTTGATTCTTCCTTGGTCTTGAACGAGTCGGGATCATCCAACACTTCGCCATCACGGTTGCCGAGAATATTAGTCGAATACCAACCGTGCAAACCCAACATGCGCGACTTCAGCCCAGGCGCGAGGATCGTTTTCATCAGCGTCTGCCCGGTTTTGAAATCCTTGCCGCAGACCGGTATTCCATTTTGATTTGCGAGTTCCCTCAACGCCGGAATATCTACGGTCAGGTTGGGAGCGCCGTTAGCAAACGGCACGCCGGATTTCAGCGCGGCGTAAGCGTAGATCATCGAAGGCGCGATCGCCCGATGATTGTCCCGCATCGCCTGTTCGAAAGATTTGAGCGTCTTGTGGATGGCGTGCGGCTTCATGAAAACCTCAGTCGAAGCCGCCCAAATCATCACCAGCCGATCGCATTTATTCTTGCGCTGGAACTCGCCAATGTCGGCGATCAATTGATTCGCCAGCTCAAGCTTGTTCTTGCCTTTTTTTACATTGGCGCCACTCAACCGCCTAACGTAGGACTGATCGAAGACAGCCTTCATCGGCTTAATCTTCTGCAAAGGTTTGCGCAGTTTCGCCAGGAGTTCTTTTTCGAGCACGCCGGCATGCATCGCCGCTTCAGAAGCTGAATCCGGAAAAATATCCCAGGCGCCGAATACGAGATCTCTAAGATTGGCGAGCGGCACGAAGTCTTTGATTGCGGGCACGCGGTTGTCTGTCCGTTTTCCGAGGCGGATTGTGCCCATCTGCGTCAGGCTCCCAACCGGTTCGGCGAGTCCGTCTTTGATCGCCTCGACACCGGCGATGAACGTTGTGCTGACTGCTCCGAGTCCGACCAGCAGTACGCCCAATTTACCCTTCGGCGGCGCAATCTTTGCACCTTTCTTGACCGGCATTCCGCTCAATTACCTCCGTGAACAAGCCAGACAACTCACAGACCGACGATGATACATGAGAGCGGAATGATTCGCACGTTGAGGCTTAGCGAAGCGATTGTCTTTGCTTCAAATGGCTGCAGACTCGCGTTGCCTGAGCACGGCAGGATTGTTCGTGATGAGAGCGTGAATTCCCCAACTTCGCGCGCGCAACATCCATTTTGGATCGTCGACGGTCCAGACGACCGAATTCAAGTTGGTCTCTGCTGCCATCTCTATAATTCGACGAGAACCAATGACCCGATGCAGGAGGATTTCATCTGCGCCGCAATCGACCGCGGCTGTCAACATATGCGGTTTGCGGATTATCGTCTTACCGCTCTTCGGCGCAAACAAAGCACCGGTGCGTAATGAAGGCTCGATCTCTTTGATCTGCGTGATTGCCATAAGATCGAAACTAACGACCACGACTCGGCTTTGAAGGTCGTAATCTCTGACAAGCTGAACGATTGCCTGCGCAAGATCGCTCGATACATGGGCGGGCCCGTCAAATTTCATTTCAACGTAGATGAGAGTGCGTTCGACCCCGCGGGCCGCGCGATTTTTGAAGAAGCTGAAAACCTGTTCCAGTGTCGGCACGACCTCAAGCGAATATTCTTTCCGCGCAAGCCGCGGGTTCGCTCGATTGAACCAACTGCCAACATCGGTCTGCGATATATCCTTCGAACTGACGTCCATAATATCGCCTTGCGAAAGGGCGGTGCGTCGCAAGGTTGCATCGTGAATCACTACCGGAACACCGTCCCCAGCTAACCGTACGTCTAACTCAACGCCGTCGGCGCCATCGTGAATTGCCCTCGCAAACGCAGCCAACGTGTTCTCGGGCGCCAAAGCCGAAGCGCCGCGATGACCAATAATCAAGGGCTCTCTGTTCGAAGTTGAATTAAGAAGATGATGCGGCAATGGAGAGTTTTGATTGGTACGAAGCGGATAAGCTTAGTGTGCTTCGCGGTAGCTAACTCGTTTCAGCTTGATGTCAAAAGTGCCAATGTCGACTTTCAGTTGGGCCTTAATCGGAAGATGGCGACTATCTTCGGTGATCCAGATTGAAAGTGTTCCCCGTTTACGCACCAGACCATTCTCACCAAACAAAGAGGGCTCGACTCGCACTGCGCTCAGCCGTCCCAGGACTGTGTTGATTTGTTTTCGTTCGAGGACGGCGACGGAAAAGCGAAACACGCGGCCTGAATCACTTAGCGGAATGTCAAAGGATTTTCCGACTTCCAATGGCACGGTCCGCAGAAAGTAGATCACAGTCAGCACGTCCTGAATCGGTTCCGAGAATTCAACCGAACTAGTTTGCACGGCATGTGTTTGATTCGAATCGCGCACGGTCCACGTAACTTTGCGCGCTTGATGGTCGAACACCGCTTCGCTGGTCCAGGCACGCTTTCCCTGTTCTTCGAGTT
>Ga0070706_100003815_pt1 | contig 14728 bp, 15 predicted proteins | sample KBSK5501metaG_FD_65476 | JGI IMG/M metagenome (GOLD analysis project Ga0070706, IMG submission 65476) | Corn, switchgrass and miscanthus rhizosphere microbial communities from Kellogg Biological Station, Michigan, USA - KBS K5-50-1 metaG | ecosystem: Host-associated > Plants > Roots >...
TGCTTTCGCTCGAGCGCCACGCCACCAGCAAAATTCGCTCGGCTGCGGACCTGGAAGCGATCGCCACGCTCGGATTTCGCGGCGAAGCTTTGCCGAGTATCGCAAGCGTTTCACGTTTTCGCCTAACAACTCGCGAAGCGAATGCGCTTGTCGGCACTGAAATCATCGTGAATGGCGGCAAGATCGACATCGTCCGTGACGGCGGCGAAGCGCCGGGAACGCAAGCGGAAGTGCGTTCGCTTTTTTACAATCTGCCGGCGCGGCGAAAATTTCTTCGCTCAGAAAATACGGAAGGCCGCAATATCGAGCATCAGCTCCATCTTCAGGCCATCGGTCATTCGCAAATTGCGTTCACATTTGCCCGCGACGACCGGCTCGTGTTTCAACTTCCACCAGCGGCAACGCTCAACGACCGCATCCGGGACTTGTATGGCCCGGAGTTACTGGAACGTCTGCTTCAAGTAAACGGATCCGCTCCAGCCAACATCCGAATTAGCGGCTTGATTGGACAAGCTGGTGTGAGCCGGCAAACCCGCGCCCAGCAACTCATTTTCGTGAACGGACGCGCCATCGAAAGCCCGCTTGTCACCGGCGCCGTGCACGAAGGTTATCATACCGCGCTCATGAAAGGGCAATACCCCGTCACGTTTCTTTTTCTTGATCTCAATCCCGCGGCTGTCGATGTAAACGTGCATCCGGCGAAACGTGAGGTCCGTTTTCGGGACCCAAATGGTGTCCGTGAAGCGATCGTTTGCTGCATTCAGCAAACGTTGGAACGCGGCCGGACCGCCTGGCAGAAAAAATTTCGCGCGCCCGACAGGAGTCCGGTTGCTATTCCCGAAAAAGCGATTCTCGATTCGAGACTCGAAGCTCCAAGAATTCCGGTGCCTCCCGTCATTGAGCGGTCGGATGCGCAACCTGCGGAGAAGTTTCAACCTGAGCATTTTGCCACGTCCTGGCCCGCTGCTCCGGCGCGCAAGTTTGTTCCTGAAACCGAAACCGCAAACAAACGTCCCGTTGAATTCCAGATCATCGGCGTGCTCAACAAGCTTTACATTTTGATGGAGAACGCGGACGGACTCGTGCTGGTCGATCAACATGCGGCGCATGAGCGCATTCTCTTCGAAGAATTGCGCCGGCGCATGGAAGAGCAGGGAGTTCCGTCGCAAAGGCTGCTTATTGCCCAAACGTTTGATCTGCTGCCACGCGACGCCGATTGGATCGAGCGCAGCATGTCGATCTTGCAAAAAATGGGAATCGGCATTGAAAGCTTCGGGCCGAACACGTTTAAGATCGACAGTTTGCCGGGTTTCCTGAACGTGTCGGATCCGGTGCAATTCATGCGCAAGGTGATCGATGATCTCAAAAGCGCGAGCAACAGCAGTTCACCGCTGCGTTTGGGCGAAGAGATGATCGCTAAAAGCGTTTGCCGGCATGCGGTGAAAGCGAACGATCCGTTGCGTTATCTCGAAGTGGAAAAACTGGTTCGGGATTTGCTCGATTGCGATCTGCCGTATTGCTGCCCGCATGGTCGTCCAACGATGATTCAGATTTCACTCGCTGAACTGGAAAAGAAATTTGGCAGAAAGATGTAGCGGCAGCTGTCCTCGGCCGCATAGCAGATTCAGAATCGCGGTGACGCTTCTGTAGATTGCCACCCCGCGCAAATGTACGATCGCGCTGGAGGAGGCAGCTGGCGACGGACTCAGTTTCGAAATTCCCGAATCGACTTGCGACGAGGTGGGAATGGCGACACTGCGCTTGCTCGAAATCGCGCGCGATCGGCCGCAGCCGCAGCGCTTTTATCGTGCATCGAGCTCGGAGATTTTCGGTAACGCAACTGAGACGCCGCAAACCGAGAACACACCGATGTTGCCGACGAGCCCGTACGGTTGCGCCAAAGCTCTCCGGCTGTTTGTGTGCAATGGCATTCTTTACAATCACGAGTCCCCGCGACGCGGGAAAAGTTTTGTCACCCGCAAGATCACACACGCGGCCGCATGGATCGCGCGAGGTTACGATGTCGATCTTGTTTTGGGCAATCTGGAGAGCCGGCGCGATTGGCGCGCGCAAGATTACGTCCGCGCGATGTGGCTGATGTTGCAGCATCAGCAACCGGACGATTACGTGGTCGCGACCGGCTAGACGCATTCGGTGCGCGAATTTGTCGAGGCGGCCTTCGCCGTTGTCGATCTTCCGTGGGCAAAATATGTCAGGCATGACTCATCGTTCGATCCCCCGGCCGAGCCGGCACGTCGTGTCGGCTGCGCGGATAAAATCCGCAAGACGGCTGGCAGCCGACCGGAACTTTCCCGGAACTCGTGCGCCAAATGGTCGAGGCGGAGCTCTCGGCGATCGATTTGTAGGAGCGCTTGTATCAAGCGCCGGGGATTACGCTAGACGGCTGACACAGCCGTCTACACAAATGAGCGCCGCCCTTGCCGGTAACGATGCTTGCCCATTTATCGCGCGGGTTCTAGTTTGGCGCGGTGAAAAAAATCGAGGCGATCATCAAGCCGTTTAAAACCGAGGCGGTCAAAGAAGCGCTCGCCGAAGTGGGCGTGGAAGGAATGACGCTGAGCGAGGTGAAAGGCTTCGGCCGGCAAAAGGGTCACAGCGAAATTTATCGTGGCAGCGAGTACACGGTCGATTTCCTGCCGAAAGTAAAATTTGAGATCGTTGTGCCGGACGATCGCGCCCAACGCGTGGTCGAAGCGATTCTTCGCTCTGCCAGGACCGGCAAGATCGGTGATGGAAAAGTTTTCCTGGCAGAAGTCGAGCAAGCCATCCGGATCCGGACAGACGAGCGTGGGGCGGAGGCGCTCTAAGAAATTAAAAATTTAAGATTAAGGGTTTAAAATGATGGTGGACGCTACCCGCTTCAAGGCTTCAACGCATAACGATTCAGGGTCTCGACAGTGAACGATCTCTTATTGTCGATCTTGCTTGGCGTTGTCGAAGGACTTACCGAATTCTTGCCCGTCAGCTCGACCGGGCACCTCCGTATTGTCGAAGCGGTGCTGCATCTCGATCTGCGTGACAGCTTTTGGAAAATGTACACGATCGTCATTCAACTCGGTGCGATCCTGGCGCTGCCAGTTTATTTCCGCGGCCGGATCATGAAATTCATCAGCACATTTCCGAAAGGCGAACGCGGCGAGCGCAACTTTCTTACGCATCCGCTGAGTCTCACGCTGATCGCGTTCGTGATCACGGCGCTGCCTTCGTGGGCGCTGACGAAGCAAATCGGCAAGAATTTGGAAAGCCTATGGGTGATAGCGTTCGCGCTGCTCGTCGGCGGAATCGTGATGTGGATTGTCGATGCAACTTTTACGCGACCGCGCGTCACGCACATGGAAGAAATGAATTTGCCGCAAGCGGCGTGGATTGGCGCGGTGCAAATTCTGTCGGCTGTTTTCCCCGGCACGTCGCGCTCGATGTGCACGATCGCGGCGGGACAAGTGGCCAGTCTCTCTCGCCCCGCCGCACTCGAGTTTTCGTTCTTCCTTTCCATGCCGACGATGGTTGTCGCGACCTGTTACGATCTTTTCAAAACGGTGGCGCCCAATCGGCGCACCGCATTTGAAGGCAATCTGGCGCCGTTGGCGGTGAATACGCATCAGTGGATTATGCTCGCAATTGGTTTCATCGTGTCATTCATCGTCGCCTTTGCCGTGGTCGCCTGGTTCATGCAGTGGGTACGCACACGAGGATTTGCGCCGTTCGCCGTTTACCGGATCGCGCTCGGCATTGTAATGTTGACGCTTCTGGCGCGCGGTCTCATGTAGCTCGATTGTTGATGCAAGCGACCGAAGTCATTCTCCCCGACCTTCAAAGCTGCGTCCTGTGTGAGGATGTCCGTTGCGAGTTCAATGGAATGCAAACGCTCGTCGGCGTTCTCAATGTCGTCGCCGCTCCGGCACTGCCGATCAATTATTTGCGCTTGTGTATTTGGACGCGCTGGTGCAGCGGCGCGGGCAAGTTCCGTCAAAAGTCGCGAATCGTCGGTGTGGATGAGCAGCACGTGCTCGCCGAGGCGGAGGTGGAGTTTGAGCTAAAGGAAATGGAGGGCCACGCCACCAACGTTCATTATTTCGGCGGCGTGCAGTTCCAACAATTCGGGCTGCATCACGTCGAGATTTATCTGGGGAACGAATTGCGGTTGCGCTTTCCGCTACCGGTGGTACGGATCGCCACAAAATAGGCGACAAACCCCCAGGTTTCTGCGAATAACTGCTTGCCAGAGAGCGCCGATTTGATTATCAGGGCGCTTTTCATGGCGAAAAAGATTTTTGTCGGAGTCTTCTGCGGCTTCGCCTTCGTCGCGCAGACACGCGCGCAGGAGGTGATCGTTCCACGAGAATCGATATCAGAGGATTCGGAGCTGCAAGTTTCTCTCGCCCAAGAGGTGAGGAAAGCTGTTCGCATCGAGCAACCCACCGCGGCGGCAGCTGCGAAAGCCCGACCGCCGATCGCGCCAGTTGAACAACAGGATAGAGTCACCTCCCTCGTGGGATCAGCAGACCCTCGCCGCGAGCAAACGATCGCACCTTCATCAGCGAACACGCCACTGCGCAAACAGGAAGCGATCTCCGTTCGACCGTTGACCAAGCCAATTCACGAACCGGAATCAATTCCCGCTCAGCCGGTGAGCGTCCGGACGCAAACAGCATTCATCAAATTAGCCAACGGGTTTGATTTCCCTGTCGGCAAACCGGATGCACAAGGTTACTACAAGGCGCAGGGCTTTCGCTCGCGTAGCCATCTCGGCGAAGACTGGGACGGAGTTGGCGGCGGAGATACTGACCTGGGCGATCCGATCTACAGCATCGGCGACGGGGTGGTTGTTTTCGCGCGCGATTGTCAGATGGGATGGGGGAATGTCGTGATCGTGCGCCACGCTTATCGGGAAGGTGTTACAATTAAGAATATCGATTCCCTCTACGGCCATCTCCAACGAATGCTCGTTCATCGCGGTCAGACAGTGAGGCGGGGCCAGCAAATCGCGACGATGGGGAATGTGCACGGACTCTACGACGCGCATCTGCACGTCGAAATCCGCAAAAACATCGAGATCGGAATGAGCCGCGATAAATTCGCGCAGGACTTGAACAATTATTACGAGCCGTCGCAGTTCATTCTAGCCCACCGACATTTGCAAAGTAGCGGCGGTACGTATCGCGTCGCCTTGAACACGTTCACGCGCGACGCCAACATCCGTTGGGACAAAGCTCGCAACTTTTCGCGCTTGCACTATCAGGGTGGCTCAAGCGAATCCGAGGCCGCTTTAAAGAAAGCACTGGTCGTGCAGAACGCGAGCGCCCATTAAGATCTAACGCGACGCTTTGCTAGATTCTCCCCAGTAGCGCGAGAATCAGCACGATCACAAGAATCAACCCGAGTCCGCCGCTCGGATAGTAGCCCCATCCGGTGCTGTACGGCCACGTGGGCAGTGCTCCGATTAGCACAAGAATGAGAATGATGAGCAGAATTGCGCGCATGGGGCTGAGGCTATCTCGCTCGTCTCCAACGTGGCAATATTTTTTGTTCGGCTACGAACAGTTGTCGATCTTTCGATGGAAGCCCGGCGGCCGCGAGTAGGCAGCGAAAAATCCTTGCAGCTAATCTCGCTCTTCCTATTGTGGCGGCGGTAGTCCCGAATGTGTCCGCCCGGATGCGTCGGGAAAATTTTTTGCCCGCTTTCCATTTCATGGCGAACACGATCCTAGTTGGGGCGCAATGGGGCGATGAAGGAAAAGGGAAAATCATCGATGTTCTCACGGCTAAGGCCGACATCGTCGTGCGCAGTCAGGGCGGCAACAACGCCGGCCATACCGTGATTCATGACGGGGTGACCTACGTTTTACATCTGATTCCATCCGGAATTTTGCGCCATGGAAAAATTTGTGTCATCGGCAATGGAGTAGTTGTCGATCCAATCGCGCTCGTTTCGGAGATGGAAGAACTGCGCAAAGTCGGGACCAAGATCGACAATAAACACTTGCTCATCAGCGACTGCGCGCATTTGGTTTTGCCTTACCACCGCGTACTCGATGAGCAGCGCGAGTTGCGCAAAGGACGGGGAAAGATTGGCACAACCAAACGCGGCATCGGCCCGGCCTACGGTGACAAAGCGGCCCGTACCGGCCTGCGCATTTCTGATTTGATGCAGCCAATCCTATTTTCGAAAAAACTGCAGGCTAAAATTCGCGAAAACAATAGCATTCTTGAAGCGCTCGGAGCGAGACCGATTAGTTATCGTGAGGTTAACGGAAGTTATTTGGCCGCCGCAAAGAAACTGCGTCCGTTCGTGGCGAACACTGTAGTTTATCTGCATCGTGCGCTGGAACGCGGGAAGGAAATCCTCTTCGAAGGAGCGCAGGGCACATTTCTCGATATCGATCACGGCACATATCCGTACGTCACTTCGTCAAACACGACGGCGGGCGGGGCGTGTACAGGCACCGGCGTGCCTCCGCATCGGATGGATCGGGTCCTGGGAGTGATGAAGGCCTACACGACCCGGGTTGGGGAAGGGGCATTGCCAACCGAAGATCGACAACTAGCACAGATGTTGCACAAGTTGGGACGCGAATTTGGCGCGACGACTGGCCGAGCGCGTCGCTGCGGCTGGTTTGATGCCGTGGCGACTCGCTACGCAACGATGCTCAACGGCATCGATGAGTTGGCGGTTACCAATCTCGACGGACTCGATCAGGTCGATCCAATATTGGTGTGCGTTGGGTATCGGTTAAACGGAAAACGTCTCGATGTGCCGCCGTGCGATGCCGCGCAACTCGATAATTGTGAGCCGATTTACGAAGAGATGTGCGGCTGGAATCAATCTACTGGTTCCGCGAGAAAACTTTCGCAACTCCCTTTAGCAGCAAGGAATTACGTCAAGCGCATCGCTCAACTCACCGGAGCTAAGTTGTCGATTGTGAGCGTCGGACCAACCCGCGCGCAAACAATTTTTTTGTAGGGGATGTCCTCCGGTGGCAAAGCAGTCCCACGGCATATTGCCATTATTATGGACGGCAACGGCCGTTGGGCCAAAGCGCGCGGCCTGCCGCGAATTAAAGGCCACGAGGAAGGGGCAAAGGCCGTGCGCGAATGCGTGGAAGGCTGTGGCGAACTCAAGGTGGAGTTTCTCACGCTCTACGCTTTTTCAGCGGAAAACTGGAGTCGTCCAAAGAGCGAAGTCTTCGCGTTGATGCGTCTTCTTGAAAAGTTTCTGAAAGAAAAAACGCCGGAGCTGATCGAGAAAAACGTTCGGCTGCAAGCCATCGGCCGATTGACCGATTTGCCGGAGATTTGTCAGCAACAGCTTCACAAATCGATTGAGGCCACTGCGGCCAACGACGGACTTACCTTGATTCTCGCGCTCAGTTATGGAGGGCGGGTGGAGATTATCGATGGAATCAAAAGCTTGATTCGCGCGATTGAGCTCGGGCACATCGACAAAGCGATGATCGATGTCCAGATGTTCAGCAAACATCTTTACACGCGCTATTATCCCGATCCCGACTTGCTCATCCGCACTTCCGGCGAGATGCGATTGTCGAACTTTCTCCTTTGGCAGCTTTCTTACACCGAAATGTACGTCACGCTGAAACTCTGGCCCGACTTCACCAAAAAAGATCTGTTCGCCGCGGTGGAGGAATTTGGCCGACGGCAGCGTCGTTACGGCGCCGTCGAGTAATTCAAACGAACGCTTCAGCGACAGAATCGGCGAGGAATTTCCCCGCGCGTGTCAGGATGAATTGGCCATTAGATTGTCGAAGTAAACCGAGCGCGACAAACTCGCTGGTTTCATTCGGAAGCCATTTGAGCAAATCTGCCGGAACACCCTCGCGCGTGCGCAGCGAAAGCGCGATTTGCTCCGCGCGCTTCATTTCATGGGTTAAATTTTCTGTCGATCCAACCGGCGATTGATCGGACAAAAGGCGATTGGAATATTTCCGGTAGTCCGGCATGTTCTGCCAGCGCTGCATCCCGACTGTTGAAAATGCGCTCGGGCCGATGCCAAGATAATCGTCGCCAGTCCAATAGGCGCAGTTGTGCGCCGATGCAAAGCCGCGCCGCGCGTAGTTCGAGATCTCGTAATGTTTGTAGCCCGCGCTCTCCAAGATCGACATCGTCATTTCGAAAAATTCCGCGTCCATGTCGGAGTCTTCTCGAAATTCGCCCCGTGATTGTCGATGGAAGAATTCCGTGTCCTCCTCGTACGCCAGACAGTAGGTGGAGATGTGATCGGGTTGAAGCGAGGTCGTTTTTTCCAGCGTCGCTTGCCACTGCTGCATCATCTGACCGGGCAATCCGAACATAAGATCGACATTGATATTCGCGAATCCGGCTTTGCGCAGAATGCGAAATGACTCCTCCGCTTGCCGCGCGTTGTGTTCGCGCCCGAGCAGTTTCAGCAATCTGTCATCCCAGGATTGAACTCCAAGACTGATTCGGTTTACGCCGAGTTTTTTGAGCAAGTCAGCCTTGCGCGTTGAAACGCTCCCGGGATTTGCCTCGATCGTCCACTCGATCAGTTGCGACAGATCGAGTCGCTCATGAAATCCGCGCAGCACCAAATCGAGTTGCCAGATCGTGAGCGCGGTCGGGGTGCCGCCTCCAAAATAAATTGTCGATGGAACAATTTTGCGCGTCGCGACGTGCTGCTCTAGCTCGCGTAAAATCGCCTCACAAAATCGCGATGTTTGCGAGCGATCAAGCAGGTCCTTATAAAAGGCGCAGTACGGGCAAATGCGCGCGCAGAACGGGATGTGCACATAAAGATGTCCAATCGTGTCGGTCGCGGCAGGCATGTCGCCTGCGTTTGCGACCGACACGGTCGCCGCGACAAATTCTCTCGCAGCCGACACGGCTGTAACCACAGCTGGAGAGTTGTGATTCGCGCTCTTGCTCATAAAGTCCGTTGGCATTGCCCAAATTACCTTGTCGATCCGAAAAGTAGCTTTGGTTTTTCTGTGTGTCACCAGCTCTGCGCAGGCGCAGGCGCCACCACCGACTCCAACGCCGTCGATCGTTTATACGACGCATGATCCGGATGCGATTCAGGATTACGAGACCAATTCGCGCGTCGTGCGAGCGATGGTCGATCGTCTTGTGTTGGCGGCAACAGGTCAGCCCGACGTGGCCAAAGCATGGGCGTCGCTGGTTTCGCCGAAAGATAAGGTTGGCATCAAAATCTCCGCGGCCGGCGGTGAACTTTTCACCACCCATCATGACGTGGTGAACTCAATTGTCGATGGTCTGGTCGCGGCGGGACATCCGCGGAACAGCATCATTGTTTGGGATCGTTCGCTGCTCGGAATCAAGGGCGCCGGTTACCAACCGAGCGTGGATGGTTATCAATTGAAAGCAATCGTGCCGCGCGGTGGTTACGACCCCAAAGCCGTCTTCTCCGGGCCGCTGCTCGGGAAATTAGTCTGGGGCGACCTCGATTACAAAAGCGACAAAGGAAAAATGCCGATCCTGTCGGACACAGAAAACACGAGCAACGTCAGTCATTTCTCACGCATCCTCTCCAGCGAAGTGACGAAAATCATCAACGTCCCGGTGATGAGCAACAGCACTACAAACGGCATCGCGGGCTGTCTTTATAACGTCACGATTCCGAACATCGACAACTGGCGGCGCTTTGCGCAGGGCACCGGTTTCGGTGCGGCGAGCATCGCGGAGATTTACAGCAATCCGATTGTTGGGCGGAAAGTTGTTTTCAATGTGATGGACGGCCTGGTCGCGCAATATGCCGGCGGTCCGCAATCGCAGCCGAACTTTGCGCTGCACCACGCCACACTTTACGCCAGCAGAGATCCCGTAGCATTGGATGCCGTGGCGCTGAGGCGACTCGACGAATGGCGCGCGAGAGAGAGTTTCCCGCCGATCGGTTCATTGGCCTCCTACGTGCAGGCGGCGAGACAAATCGGCTTGGGCAACTCTGAGCCGAGCCGGATTGAGATCAAAAATGTCGGACGCTAGCCGCTCGTTAGGCCGAAGCATAAAATCCGCGCTTTCCATTCATCGATTGCGCGGATCGATCCTGCGCGCCGTCTCGCGCTCGTTTTATCTGTCGGTGCGCATCTTGCCCAGACGATTGCGAGACCCGGTTGCGCTTGCCTATCTGCTCGCGCGCGCATCGGACACGATCACTGACACGCCTGAAGTGAGCAGAGAAACGCGCGCCGACAAATTGCGAACACTGGCTCGCGCGATCCAAGACCAGACGACGGGACATGAAATTGTCGTTCTTCGCTCGTCGTTCGCGCCTTTGCAGAAAGACAAGTCTGAGCGCGCGCTCATCGAATCGCTGCCAGTGTGCCTTGATTGGCTCGATCAACTCGACGCGGCGGATCGCGCCGAGATTCGGTCGGTGCTTGAAAAAATCAATCGCGGTCAACTGCGCGATCTCGAGCGTTTTCACGATCGAAAAGGAATCATCGCTCTCGAAACATCCGCCGATCTCGACGAATACACTTATCTTGTCGCGGGATGTGTCGGCGAATTTTGGACGCGGCTTTGTTTTCGACACCTGCGGAAATTCGCGGCGCGGAGTGAAAACGAAATACTCGAGTTTGGCAAGCGCTATGGCATGGGTTTGCAATTGATCAATATCTTGCGCGATGCCGGTGCTGATCTTCGCGCGGGCAGATGTTATTTTCCGAATGAAGAATTGGCCGCACTGCGGATGGACGCGTCACAGATCCTTCGTGAACCGGAACGATTTCAGCCGATTTACCGAAAGTGGCTGAAAAAAGCCGAGCATGGAGTGGAAGCCGGAATGCAATATTCACGGGCGATTCACAACCGGCGCATCCGCGCAGCGACAGCTATGCCGGCGCTGATTGGCGCGCGCACTCTTGCACTTTTGCGCGAGGCTGGCGCAACGGTGTTGCACCGCAAAATCAAAGTCCCTCGCCGCGAGGTGCGCGCGATGATTGCACCGCTGGTATTTACATTCGCAGCGCGATCGCAGATTAGCGCGATGTTTCGTCGCCTGTCGCGTTGATCGCGGCACTACAGAAAATAATTGCGCTGTTTTTCTGTAATCGGTCGCCCGACTCGCTCGAGCACTAGGAGCATGTCTTCCCAAAGTTTGCGTTTTTCCGACGGAGCCTGATTTCGAAGCAAGTAGGCGGGGTGATAAGTAATCATCAACGGCGTTCCGTTATACGAATACCATCGGCCGCGGAGCTCGCGCATGGCACGGTGCATGCCGAGCAGTCCTTCCACGGCTGTGGCGCCGAGCGCGACGAGCACCTTTGGTTGAATGATTTCGATCTGCTCGACCAGATACGGCCGGCAGGTTTGCATCTCGAGCGGAGTCGGCACTCGATTTCCAAATGAGCCGGGCGGGATGTCGGGCCGACATTTGAGAATGTTCGCGATATAAACATCCTCACGGGCAAAACCCATCGCCTTGATAATTTTTGTGAGCAACTGTCCGGCGCGGCCGACAAACGGCTCGCCTTGCGCGTCTTCGTCCACGCCTGGCGCCTCGCCGATGAACATGATTTCGGCATCGGGACTGCCGACGCCGAAAACCGTCTGCGTCCGCGAGCTGGCGAGATGCGGACATTTTATGCAAACTCGGACGCGCTCGCGAAGAGGTGCGAGCAGATCGAGTTTACTCGGTATGCTTCGATCCAGTTTTTCGAGCATGTGGCGGGAAGCACGCGGACGATGATTGTTCTCGTCGCGAATTCGCTCGAGCATTGCAAGAACCGTTTCGAGCGCCGGCCAAAATTGCATCGCCGGAATATTGTAGAGTTTTGCGTTGACCGGCAAATCTTTTGATGATGAGGCGATGAGTTCAAGGTTGAACGACTACGAATATCCGCTGCCGGACGAGTTGATTGCGCATCGGCCGCTACCGCGCCGCGAAGATTCGCGCATGATGGTCCTGCATCGCCGCCCGCAAACGATCGAACATCGACAATTCCGGGAGCTAAAAACGTTTTTACATCCGGGAGACTTTCTCGTGCTCAACAACACGCGCGTTTTGGCCGCGCGCAGATTTTCTGACAACGGCGCAATTGAGTTTTTGTTTCTGGAGCGGCTTGGGCCTGCGCGGTGGAAATGTCTGGTAAAACCCGGCCGTAAAATGCGAGTCGGCGCCACGTCCAAGATCGACAATGTCGTCTTGTGCGTCGAAGAAGTTCTGCCGGACGGCGAGCGGATCATCGTGCTGAATGAAGGCGTCGATCTTTACACGGGTGGCTCGATGCCGTTGCCACCCTACATCGGACGCGAAAGCGACTCTGAAGATGAGACGCGTTATCAAACAGTTTTTGCCCAAGCCCCCGGCGCGCTCGCCGCTCCGACGGCAGGCCTTCATTTCACGCAAGAAATTCTGAATGAGATTCCGCACGCGTTTGTGACGCTCCACGTCGGCACGGGGACATTTCGGCCGGTGCGCTCGGAGAAGATCGCGGAGCATCGCATGCATCCCGAGTGGTTCTCGATTTCAACTGAAGCGGCAAACGAGATCAACAAAGCAAAGCGAATCGTTGCGGTTGGAACAACCAGCGTGCGTGTCCTGGAATCGGCTCATTGGGAAAATGGAAAATTGATCGGGCATACAGGATCGAGCGATCTTTTCATTTATCCGCCCTATCGATTTCAACATGTCGATCTGCTCTTTACGAATTTTCATCTGCCGCGTTCGACGTTGCTCATGCTGGTAAGCGCGTTTGCCGGGCGGGAATTTTTGCTGCGAGCTTACGACGAAGCAATTCGCGAACGCTATCGCTTCTACAGCTACGGGGATTGCATGCTGATTTCTTGAGCGGGCTCAACCCGTCGTGGCAGGCGTGTCGCCTGCAGAATAACGATGGTGCAGCCGACGCGGCTGCCTCTACAGCAGAGCTGTGTTATTCTCCGCGCAAATGGACGCTATCGACCGACCGAAAGGTGAGCTCGTTATTCAGACGATCGCGATGCCCAAGGACACAAATCCAAACGGCGACATTTTTGGCGGCTGGTTGATGTCGCAAATGGATTTGGGCAGCGGAATTCTCGCGTCAAAAGTGGCGAAAGCGCGCGTTGTGACGGTGGCGATGGAAGGAATGTCGTTCCTTCACCCGGTACGAGTGGGCGACACGGTAGCGTGTTATGCCCGGGTGGAAAAAATCGGTCGCACTTCAATGATCATTCCGGTCGAGGTTTGGGTGGAGCGTTACAAGACTGGCGAACAGCTCCGCGTGACGCACGGCGTTTTTACTTACGTCGCGGTCGATGGTGGAGGGAAACCGATTCCCGTGAAACGCGATCCCGCTTAAGGTTCTGCCTGCATGCTTTCGCCTTCGCTGGGTGTCGATGTAGGCATTGCGACAGGATCAGCAACCGGCTCGACATTGGCGCTGATTTTTGGCTCGCTGGGAGCGGCGAATTTGAGTTTATGCTCCGATGCTGGCCTCGCGCGCGAGATCTGCCGTTGGCGTTCACGGATGTGTTTGCGAACGTAATTCCGGTAGGCGAGTTGCTGCCGTCCGCTCTTCGTCATCAGCGAGCATCCAGACAACACGAAGCAGATGAGAAGCATTGCCGCCGCTGAGGGGAAGATTCGTTTCCGCATTCTTTTCGCAAAGCAGAAGTTGTGCGAGGCTGCGCGGTTACCCTACAACAACTCGCGGACGCAGTTGACGGCGCGCAGATAAACGCGATGCGCACCGCCGCGCATGAGTTCTTGGCTCATCAAGCTCACCGAGTCATTGCTTTGCGCAGGCATCAATTGCGGCATTCGTTTCTCGCCGGATTTCCCGCGTGACACTTCCAAGAGATCGCCGCACTTCGCCGGCTTGATTAGGAATTCTACGTCGCGCGAGTTGAGGACGATTTGGCCGACCGGCTCACCGGCGTGCTCGCGCAGTTCGATTTCGATCTTGCGACCGGTTCCATCGGCACATCGAAGCTTATTTGCGCTCTTTGTTTTTTCGGCGCGCCAGTTTAATTGCGCGCCGAGCCAGCCCATCAAAAGCACGGCCGTCGATCTAAATCCGGGCGCGAAATCAATGCGCGCACGTTCAATTTCAACAAAGTGATGATGCGAAGCGGGGTGATCGAAAAATTGCGCGAGCGCAAAGCGGACCTTGTCCAGCCGCGTCCAATTTAAATCGCAGAGCACGATACGCTGCCTCGCTTCGCGCTGCGCTGTCTCGACGAGACGCATTTGAACACCGAAATTTTGCCAGGTTTGGCTGTCGTAAATCAGCCGATCGACCCAGGCCCAAAGCTGCGGATCCATCGGGTCGGGAAATTCGTCCTGCCACCAGAGACAGAGGGGCAGATCGGAATCCAGATGCGAGAAGACGATGCTCGGCAGCAGATTCGTGCAAGCTCCTTCGAGCAAAAACGACAGCTGTTCGGAGCAAATTTGCTGGCTGCCGGCGCGGCTGATGTGGCAATGCGCGCTGATCCACGCTTCGACGTGGCTCTCTTTCGCTTTGCAATCGGCAGCAATGACGATGGCGCGGCAGGCGTGATTTTCAGTGATCTTCGCGATGAGCTGCGTGTTCTTTTCCAGCGAACCGGGCGCTTCACTGTAAACCGCGAGATTGATGAGCGATGCGCGCGTCATTGCGCCCTCGCCTTTTTGCCAGAGCTTTTTCAGCTCCTTGTCGATCCTTCCGATCTCAACCGGGAGGCCTAACGAATAAGTTTCAGCGATTACAGGCATGTCATGGATCGGGTAGCGCACGCGGCTCGCGTGCTG
>Ga0070706_100003818_pt1 | contig 14720 bp, 13 predicted proteins | sample KBSK5501metaG_FD_65476 | JGI IMG/M metagenome (GOLD analysis project Ga0070706, IMG submission 65476) | Corn, switchgrass and miscanthus rhizosphere microbial communities from Kellogg Biological Station, Michigan, USA - KBS K5-50-1 metaG | ecosystem: Host-associated > Plants > Roots >...
GGACTACGCCACGGTCGGCTATAACGCCGCCACCGGCGCCCAGCTGTGGGTCAAGCTCTACGCCGGCCTCGCCAGAGGCGGCATCGGTACTCAGGCCCATTCGGTGGCGGTCAGCCCGAGCGGGAGCACGGTGTACGTCACCGGGGAAAGCGGCAATGACTCGGTCTATGCCACGGTGGCCTACACCGCCGCCACCGGCGCCCAGCAGTGGGTCAAGCAGTACACCGGCAACGGCCCCAGCGGAAGCGCCGCGCAGGCGGTCGCCGTCAGCCCCACCACCGGAACGGTGTTCGTCACCGGGTACAGTTCCGGGTCCTTCAAAGGCAATGACTACGCCACGGTCGCCTACCAGGGTTGACGTTCAGCCGCAGGCATGGATGCGCCGGGGCCTGCCACCCGGCGCATGCCATCCGCTGGAGTTGGCTCAAACCGCGCCCGCCCCCATCCGGTTACCCGGCGGCGAGCACGGCGCGGGTCTGGCGGGCTACCTCGATGTCCTCCCGTGCGGCGATGACCAGGGTGCGGACCGGTGCGCCGGGCGCGGAGATGTCGCAGTCCGGCCGGGCGGAGGCATTGCCGATCTGGTCCACCGCTACGCCGAGGAACCCCAGTCCGGCGGTCGCCTCGGCCCGGGTCTCGGCCTGGTGCTCCCCGATCCCGCCGGTGAACACCAGCGCGTCCAACCCGTCGAGTGCGGCGGCCATCGCGGCGATCCCGGCGCGCAGCCGGTGGGCGTGCACCTCGATGGCCAGCCGGGCCTGCGGGTTGCCCCGGGCGGCGGCCAGCCGGACGTCGCGCAGGTCCCCGGAACCACCGGGCAGTTCCGCCAGGCCCGCCAGGCCGGCGGAGAACTCCAGTCCGCCGGCCACCTCGTCCAGGGTCAGCCCGCCGTGACGGAGCAGCCAGAGGACCAGCCCCGGATCCACGGTTCCGGACCGGGTCGCCATCACCAGTCCCTCCAGCGGCGTGAATCCCATGGTCGTGTCCACGCACCGGCCGCCTTTGACCGCCGCGAGCGACGACCCGGCGCCGAGGTGGCAGGTCACCACGCGAAGTCGTTCGGCATCCGAATCCGCGCAGATCTGGGCGGCCCGGCGCGCGGCGTACGCGTGTGAGAGCCCGTGAAAACCAAACCGCCGGAGGCCAAACCGCCGCGTCCACCCGGCCGGCAGTGCGTAGGCGGCCGCGGCGGCCGGGAGCCCGGCGTGGAACGCGGTGTCGAAGCAGGCGACCGCGGGCACCTGCGGCAGCGCCGCGCGGACCGCCTCGATCCCGGCCAGCGCGCGGGGCTGGTGCAGCGGCGCCAGATCCGTCAGCTCGCCGATGCCGGCCACGACGCCGTCGTCGATCAGCGTGGCCGCGGTGAACCGGTGCCCGCCGTGGACCACCCGGTGCCCGGCTGCGCCGATGCCGGTCAGCCCGTCCAGGAAGCGACGCAGGCCGGGGTCGTCCGGGCGGCCGTCCCAGAGGGACACATCCGCCGACGCGGTCACCGCGTCCGCCGGGCCGAGCACGCGCAGCTTGAGGCTGCTCGACCCGGCGTTGACCACAAGGACGCTGGTCATTCGCCGTGCGGGCGTTCCTGCGCCCAAGCCCAGCCGGCGACCTCGGGCAGATCCTCGCCGTGCTCGCGGGTCCAGGCCCAGTGCCTGGTACGGACGTCGGCCATCTCCTGCCGCAGCCAGGCCGCCGTCCGGCTCAGCCCGGGGACCCGGTCGATCACGTCCATCACCAGGTGGAACCGGTCCATGTTGTTCATCACCACCATGTCGAACGGGGTCGTGGTGGTGCCTTCCTCGATGTACCCGCGGACGTGGAGGCCGGCGTGCCCGGCCCGGCGGTAGGTGAGCCGGTGGATCAGCCACGGATACCCGTGGTAGGCGAAGATCACCGGTTTGCCCGGGGTGAACAGCGCGTCGAACTCGGCGTCGCTCATCCCGTGCGGGTGCTCGCTGGCCGGCTGGAGCCGCATCAGGTCGACGACGTTGACGACCCGCACCTTCAGTTCGGGCAGGTGGTGGCGCAGGATGTCGGTAGCCGCGAGCACCTCCAGGGTGGGCACGTCGCCCGCGCAGGCCAGCACCACGTCCGGCTCGGCGTCGTCGCCGTCGCTGCTGGCCCACTCCCAGATCCCCGCGCCCCTGGTGCAGTGCAGGATCGCGGCGTCCATGTCGAGCCAGTCCGGGCTGGGCTGCTTGCCCGCGACGATCACGTTGACGTAGTCGCGGCTGCGCAGGCAGTGGTCAGCCACCGACAGCAGCGTGTTGGCGTCCGGTGGCAGGTAAACCCTGATCACCTCCGCCTTCTTGTTGACCACGTGGTCGATGAACCCGGGGTCCTGGTGCGAGAAACCGTTGTGGTCCTGGCGCCACACGTGCGAGGTGAGAAGGTAGTTCAGCGACGCGACCGGGCGCCGCCAGGGCAGCCGCCGGGAGACCTTCAGCCACTTGGCGTGCTGGTTGAACATCGAGTCGACGATGTGGATGAACGCCTCGTAGCAGGAGAACAGGCCGTGCCTGCCGGTCAGCAGGTACCCCTCCAGCCAGCCCTGGCAGGTGTGCTCGGAGAGGATCTCCATCACGCGGCCGTCGGTGGCCAGGTGCTCATCGACCGGCAGGATCTCCTCCTCCCATGTCTTCCCGGTCACCTCCAGCAGCGCGCCGAGCCGGTTGGACTCGGTCTCGTCCGGGCCGAACACCCGGAAGTTCGCGGCGGCGGCGTTGCGCCGCATCACCTCGCGCAGCATGCCGCCGAGCACCCGGGTGGGCTCCGAGGTCCGGGCCCCGGGCGCCGGGACCGGGACCGCGTAGTCGCGGAAGTCCGGCAGCACCAGGTCACGCAGCAGCACGCCGCCGTTCGCGTGCGGGGATGCGCCGAGCCGCAGCGGGCCGTCGGGCACCAGGCCGAGCAAGTCGCTCCGGGGCGCCCCGTCGGCGCCGAAAAGCTCCTCCGGCCGGTAGGAGCGCAGCCAATCCTCGAGCTGCCGCAGGTGCGCCGGGTTGGTCCGCACCTGCGCCAGCGGCACCTGGTGTGACCGCCAGGTGCCTTCCACCGGCAGCCCGTCCACCTCGGCCGGGCCGGTCCACCCCTTGGGGGTGCGCAATACGATCAGCGGCCACCGCGCGCGCCCGGCGCTCCCGCCCGGTGCGCGCTCGGCGTTCCCGGCGCGGGCGCGGCCCTGGATCGCCCGGATCGTTGCCAGCGCCTCGTCCAGCGCAGTCGCCATTTTCCGGTGCATAACGAACGGCTCGTGGCCGGTCACATACCACGGCTGATACCCGTACCCGCGAAGCAGCGCATCCAGCTCGCCGTCCGGGAGGCGGGCCAGCAATGCCGGGTTGGCGATCTTGTATCCGTTGAGGTGGAGGATGGGCAGCACGGCGCCGTCACGGGCCGGGTCGAGGAACCGGCCGCCGTGCCAGCTCGTGGCCAGCGGGCCGGTTTCGGCTTCGCCGTCGCCCACGACGCACGCCACGACGAGACCCGGGTTGTCGAACGCCGCGCCGCAGGCGTGCGAGAGGGAGTAGCCGAGTTCCCCGCCCTCGTGGATCGACCCCGGTGTCTCCGGCGCGACGTGGCTGGGCACCCCGCCGGGAAAGGAGAACTGCCGGAACAGCGTGCCCATGCCCGCCGCGTTCCGCGGCACGCTCGGGTAGACCTCGGAGTAGCTGCCCTCCAGCCAGGTGTTGGCCAGTGCCGCGGGGCCGCCGTGGCCGGGCCCGATGACGATCATCATCTCGGTGTGCCGCGCCGCGATGAGCCGGGACAGGTGCGCCCAGACGAAGTTCAGGCCGGGGGAGGTACCCCAGTGCCCGAGCAGCCGCGGCTTAATGTGCTCCGGGCGCAGCGGCTCGGCCAGCAGCGGGTTGGCCATCAGGTAGATCTGCCCGACTGACAGGTAGTTGGCGGCCCGCCAGTACGCGTCGAGGGCCTGTACCTCGGCGCCGGTGAGCGCGCGAGTCTCAGCCGCCATCGCTGCCCCGGACCACGACGACCGGGCAGAACGCGCCGGCGGCGTACCATCCCGACCAGCCCAGCGCCCGCACCGACTCCGCCGAGCCATCCACGCCCACCACAACAAGCTCCTGTCCGTTACCTTCGCTAGCCATCACCCCTCCGCCTTCCTGCTCCTGGCGCGTCCCAGCCACTGGCCTGGACCACACCGCGGCTGCCCTCGGCAGCTATCGAACCCGGCCGGCCCGGACCTTGTACAGGGTCAAATGGTCCCGCCCGGCACTCCGGGGAGGCCAGTTGGAATCCGCCCGGCGACACCACGGCGCTATGCAGGCGAACGGACGTCAAGCCGACGGTGAATTCGCACCAAAGGCTCACTCCAGCGGTGGGCCATACGGGAGGCAGGCCTGGGAGTTCCGTGCGGCGCGGCGCGGTGGAATCCCGGTCGTGACCCCAGGCAGCCATCGCGCGCAGGAGGGATTCGCTGTCCGGGCCATAACCTGGCCCGGACAGCGAATCGGGAATGAATCCCGCGTCTGGTCGCCTACGGCAAGGCCCGGCGGGGGGCGTCCGAGCTTCGGAATGCTCGTGCCGTCCGACGCCCGCTAGGCGCCTCGGACGAGCTCGTAGGTGAGGAGGGCGAGGTTGTCACCGACGGCCTGGGCGTGGACGAGGCGCATGGGCTTCTTGTCTTTGGTCTCGTCGAAGAGGCGCTCGCCAGCACCGAGCACCACCGGGAAGATCATCAGCCGAAGCTCATCGACCAGGTCGTGCTCTATCAGCGCGTGTGCGAGCCGGATGCTGCCGGCGACGACGATGTCCCCGTCTAGCTCCTGCTTCAGCTTCGAGACCTCCTTCACCACGTCGCCCTTGAGCACCGTCGAGTTGGTCCACTTGGCCTCTTCGAGGGTCGAGGACACGACGTACTTGGGCAGGCTGTTCAGCCTGTCCGCCCACTCGCCGCTCCGGGACAGCCACCGTGCGGCCAACCACTCGTCGGTCCGCCGGCCAAGCAGAAAGGCTTCGGCGCCCAGCGCCTCGTCGAAGCCGACCTTGGCCCAACCTTCGCGGTCCTTGCCCCCGATCTGGTTGAACCAGCCGCCATGCCTGAAGCCCTCCTCACCGGTGGGGTCCTGGACGACTCCGTCGAGCGAGGCGTTCTCGCTAATGACGATCTTTCCCATGTCGGTTCTCCTTTGATTGGCGTTGTCAGCTATCACTGATGCAGACACCGCGACATCGGAAAGTGGGCGCCAGCCAACCGCCCAGTCAGCCCCTCGGCCGGTGTCGCTACCAGACGGTGGTGCGACAAGGTGCGGGAGGAAGGTGACCCGCGAAGCGCCCCACTGGGGCGTGGCCTTCGCACCTGGTCCGGGGGATGGATCTGCCCTAGCGAACCGGCATCGGTAGCGGCGTCGCATCCAGGCTGCGACGATCCGCCCAAGATCGTCATGCCCTGGCCGGGCCGCAGAAATATCTTGATAGCTTCTATTCCCTGAGTCCTTCCAGATTGGATAGGGTCCTGGGTATGCCCGACGACCCGGCCGATCTCCTTCGTCAACGCGGCTATCGAGTCACCGGCCAGCGCTTGGCCGTCTTGCGGGCGGTTTCGCGTGAGCCCCACATGACAGCCGATGCCGTGGCCAAGACCGTGCGGGCCGAGCTAGGCGCCATCTCGCTCCAGGCGGTGTACGACGTGCTCGGCGTCCTGGGCGACGCGGGCCTGGTCCGGCGTATCCAGCCCGCCGGGTCAGCGGCGCGCTTTGAGGCCCGGGTCAGCGACAATCATCACCACGTGATCTGCCGCGTCTGCGGCCGCACGGCCGACGTCGACTGCTCGGTCGGCTCCGCGCCCTGCCTGACGGCGGTCGACGACATGGGTTACGAGATCGACGAGGCTGAGGTCATCTACTGGGGACGCTGTCCGGAGTGCCGGGCAACCGCATCACAGCTCAAGGGAGGACAACATGGACGACGAGAGCACGTGCCCGGTCGCGCATTCGACAGAGCCCCGGTCGAACCGTGACTGGTGGCCGGATCAGCTGGACCTGAAGACACTCCAGCAGAACCCCCCCATGGCCAGCCCCATGGGCGAGGACTTCAACTACGCCGAGGAGTTCAGCACCCTCGACCTCGATGCCCTGAGGAGGGACATCGAGGTGGTGATGACGACGTCGCAGGACTGGTGGCCGGCCGACTACGGCCACTACGGGCCGCTCTTCATCCGGATGGCGTGGCACAGTGCGGGCACGTACCGCATCAACGACGGCCGTGGCGGCGCTGGCGCCGGCACGCAGCGCTTCGCGCCGCTCAACAGCTGGCCCGACAACGCGAGCCTCGACAAGGCCCGCAGGCTGCTCTGGCCGGTGAAGCAGAAGTACGGCCGGAAGATCTCCTGGGCCGACCTGATGGTCTTCACGGGCAACTGCGCACTGGAGTCGATGGGATTCAAGACCTTCGGCTTCGGTGGCGGGCGCGAGGACGCGTGGGAGCCCGAGGACATCAACTGGGGCGTGGAGGCCACGTGGCTCGGCGACGAGCGCTACAGCGGCGACCGGCAGCTTGCGAATCCCTTCGGCGCCGTTCAGATGGGCCTGATCTACGTGAATCCGCAGGGGCCGAACGGCAACCCTGACCCGCTCGCCGCGGCCCGGGACATCCGGGAGACGTTCCGCCGCATGGCCATGAACGACGAGGAGACGGTCGCGCTCATTGCCGGCGGGCACACGTTCGGCAAGACCCATGGTGCGGCACCCGAATCAAACCTCGGCCCCGAGCCGGAGGGCGCGCCCCTTCAGCAGCAGGGCCTCGGCTGGGCGAACAGCTACGGCACCGGCGCAGGCGACGACGCCATCACCAGCGGGCTGGAGGGCGCCTGGACGCCCTCCCCGATTACGTGGAACAACTCCTACTTCGAGACCCTGTTCGGTTACGAGTGGGAGAAGGTGAAAAGCCCGGCGGGCGCGTGGCAATGGGTGCCGACGGATCCGGCCGCGGCGGACACGGTGCCGGATCCCCAGGATCCGGCGCAAAGGCACCCTCCGGTGATGCTCACGACCGACCTCACGCTGCGGATGGACCCGGTCTACGAGCCGATCTCGCGGCGCTTCTACGAGAACCCGCAGGAGCTCGCCGACGCCTTCGCCAAGGCGTGGTTCAAGCTGACGCACCGCGACATGGGGCCGATCTCGCGGTACCTCGGCCCGCTAGTGCCCGCGGAGCCGCAGATCTGGCAGGACCCCGTCCCGCCGGTCACTCACGAGCTGATCGTGGCGGAGGACATCGCCGCGCTCAAGGGCGCGATCCTCGCTTCGGGGCTGACGATCTCCCAGCTGGTCTCGGCCGCCTGGGCCGCGGCGTCGACGTTCCGCGGCACCGACAAGCGCGGTGGCGGCAACGGGGGGCGCATCCGCCTCGCTCCGCAGCACGACTGGGAGGTCAACAACCCCGCCGAGCTGGCGAAGGTAGTGCGGACCCTGGAGGGGATCCAGCGTGAGTTCAACAGCGGGACGAAGCAGGTCTCCCTGGCCGACCTGATCGTGCTCGGCGGATGCGCGGCCGTGGAGCAGGCGGCGAAGAACGCCGGGTACACCGTCGAAGTTCCCTTCGCACCCGGACGCACGGACGCGTCCCAGGAGCAGACGGATGTGGAGTCCTTCGGCGCCCTTGAGCCGGCCGCCGACGGGTTCCGCAACTACCTCGGCAAGGTACAGCCGCGGCTGGCGGAGCACACGCTGGTCGATCGGGCGAGCCTGCTGACGCTGACCGCGCCGGAGATGACCGTCCTCGTGGGCGGCCTGCGCGTCCTGAACGCGAACTACGACCGGTCCAGCCTCGGCGTGTTCACCGATCGGCCCGAGACGTTGACCAACGACTTCTTCGTGAACCTGCTCGACATGGGCACGGCGTGGCAGGCGACCTCCGAGGCCGAGGAGACCTTCGAGGGCCGTGATCGCGGGACAGGCGAGCTGAAGTGGACCGGCAGCCGGTTCGACCTGGTCTTCGGGTCCAACTCCCAGCTCCGTGCGCTCGCCGAGGTCTACGCGAGCGACGACTCGCGGCAGAAGTTCGTCCGGGACTTCGTTGCCGCGTGGGACAAGGTCATGAACCTCGATCGTTTCGACCTGGCCTGACGTCCAAGGGCACCGTACGGGGGCCACCGTGCGAGCTCGGGTCATCCGGCTCGCGCGGTGCCCCGGCTCAGACCGGCGGGCAGAAGTCGTGCTGGTACGCGCCGCTGAGGAGGCGGCGCACATCCTCTCCAGGCTGGAACGTCCGCCCGCAGCGCGCACAAGTCTGCCCGCTGGCGTGCAGCTCGTTGCTTTCGAGAATGGCGTCGGGACTCACCAGATGTTCCTCGGCATCCTCCATGTCGTGAGCCGTCTGGATGCCAGGCAGCGGCAGATTGACCCCTTCCGCTGGGTGGTCTGAGCGTGGTTCCTGTTCATCTCGCATTGTCAGCCAGCTCCCTGTCGCCGGACCTTGGGTGGGCTCCGTTCCCATAAAGGGCCGTTGTGGCTGGAGCCACCTCACGGTCAAGAATGCCTCCCGGGGAGCGCAATGCCCTCACCCGGAACGGGGGGATTCCAGGCCAGGCGGCGGATCGCGAGAACCTGGTGTGCTGTCGTTCGAAGCCGTCAGACTGTGTCGATGATGTTTGGTAACGCCGAGCCCGAGACCGGCCGGGTCGAGGCCTTCAGCGACGGCGTGCTCGCGGTGATCATCACCATCATGGCCCTCGAATTGCGGGCACCGGTCGGCGGCAGCTTCACCGACTTGCGCGGCCGTCTCCCGGCGCTGCTGGTCTACATCCTGAGCTTCGTGTTCATCGGGATCTACTGGAACAACCACCACCACCTGTTCCGCGCCGCCCGCCGGGTGACCGGAGGGGTGATGTGGGCAAACCTGCACCTGTTGTTCTGGCTGTCGCTGATCCCGGTGCTGACCGGCTGGATCGGCGAGCATTACCGCGAGTCCGCTCCGGCCGCGACGTACGGGGTGGTGTGCCTGGGGGCGGGATTCGCGTTCACGATCCTCACCAGGGCGATCATCCGCGCGGACGGCAGTGACTCACTGGTGGCAATGGCCATCGGCCGGGACTACAAGGGCCGCGTTTCGGTGCTCGCCTACGCGGCGGCGATCGGGCTGGCGTTTGTCAGCCCATGGATTGCCTACGCCCTGTTCGCGGGCGTGGCCGTGATGTGGTTGGTGCCCGACCGCCGCCTCAGCCGGTAACCAGCGCCCCAGCCCCGGCCCCCAACTGCGGGCCAGGACGCCGATGAGTCTGGGCCGCGCCATGCGTCAACACGTGTAACAGACCGCGAACCATGGAAGAGAGCAGCCATGACCGAGCCGAAGACGCACACACTGGACGCGCCGGGAGCCGTGCTGCACTACGACGTCCGGAGCAACGACGCCAGCACCGAACCGGTCCTGCTGCTCATCGGGTCGCCGATGGGTGCCGACGGGTTCATCACCCTGGCCGGGCACTTCACCGACCGCACGGTCGTGACCTATGACCCTCGCGGAGCGGGGCGCAGCAAGCGCACCGACGGCGCCTTGGAGACCGCGGTGGAGGAGCACGCCGACGATCTGCACCGGCTGATCGATGCGCTGGGCGCCGGGCCGGCTGACATCTTCGCCACCAGCGGAGGCGCGGTCAACGCGCTCGCCCTGGCCGCCGAGCACCCCGAGCAGATCCGCACCCTCGTGGCGCACGAGCCGCCGTCCGCCCAGGAACTGCCGGACCGCGAGCCGGTGCTGGCCGCGTGCGAGGGCATCAAGCAGACCTACCTGCGCGAGGGCTTCGGCCCGGGGATGGCGAAGTTCATCGCGCTCGTCAGCTACCCAGGCCCGATCCCGGCCGGGTTCGCCGACCAGCCCGGTCCCGATCCGGCCAGTTTCGGATTGCCGACCGTGGACGACGGCTCCCGCGACGACGCGCTCCTCCGCCTGAACATGCCTTCGTGCCCCGCCTACCGGAATGACTTCGACGCGCTCCGGGCCGCGCCGTGCCGCATCGTCGTCGGCGTCGGCGCGGAATCGAGCCAGATGATCGCTGGCCGCGGGGGCATCGCCGTGGCCGAGCGGCTCGGCATGACGCCCGTCACCTTCCCGGGCGGCCACGACGGATTCGTCGGCGGCGAGTACGGCGGCATGGGCAAGCCGGATGAGTTCGCCGCCACCCTGCGCGAGGTCCTCAACGACTGACGCCGCACCGTGCGGCTGACCTTGGCCTGACCGTCCCCTTCCAGGACGGCGTCATCAGCCTGCGCGAGGTGCTGGTGCACATGATCGCGGAGTACGCCAGGCACGCGGGCCACGCCGACTTGCTGCGGGAGCGCATCGACGGGCGGGTCGGCCAGCAGCGGCAGCACGGTGCACCGTCGGCCGAGCCAGGACCCGAGGTGATCAACTCACGGATTCGTCCTGCGCCGGGACCGGGACCTGACCGCTGGCCGTCTCGGTGCGTTCGGGCAGCAGCAGCAAGGCGCCGATGAGGAAGCACACCGCGCCGACGAACGTGCCCAGGTTCGCCCGCTCCGCGTTCCGCAGGTCGCCGGTGGCCGGGCTGATGTAGCCGGCCACGGCGGAGACGCCGAAGGCGATCGACCCGAGCAGGTTCAGCAGCGTTATCCACCAGGACCACAAGCGGGGGCGCCAGGAGGCCCAGGCGTGGCTGACCTCGAACCAGGCCAGCAGGCTGGCCACCAGGAAACAGATGGACCCGACGGCGTCGGGGCGCCACACGTGCCGGTTCGCGGCCTCCGCGGTCAGGTTGTTCCCCATGGCTACGCCGGTGCTGACGTTGAAGTAGAGGGTGCCGGCAAGCTGCACCGCGCACGCCCACCAGTCGATCCTTCGCGGCTGGTAGACGAAGAAGCGCCGATGGCGGGGGTTCTGCGCTTCGGGTGCCGCATCGACCGCCTCCCGGTAGGTGAGGAACGCCGCCGAGGTGAAGAACAGGGAGCCGATGAAGAACGTCACCGAGTCCCAGCTCGTCCCGACCGCGTTCACGTACCCGGGCAGCGCCCCCAGCGCGAAAAGCACCGATCCCACGGCGAACAGGACACCGATCCACCAGCCCCGGGCCCGGGGTGCCCACCACGTCGAGCCGGCGGCCCGGGCGTCTTGGTGCTTGCGGTGGTGCCGGGACTCCCAGCGGACCACCAGGCCGTCCGGGCGCATGTGGTCGACGAACGTCACGGCACCGATACCGGCGCCGATGCCACCCCTGTTGTTCCCGCCCATGCCCCGTCCTCACTGCTCATCCCAAGCTTCCCAGACGCCCGCCCGCTCGTCAGCCGCACCGCACCGCCGCGCGTGGCCGGCCTGGCGGCCCAGGTAAACACCGCGCGGGGCTGGTGCGTTGAATGGGCATGGGAACGCAGCCCGAGCCCGGAATACGGGTGCGGGCCCCTCTCGGCGTGCTGCTCAGGACGCGCTGGTCTTGGCGGCGGGACTGCCGCCCGGGTGGAACACGCCGAGCACCCGCAGCGTGCCCGGCCCGGTGTTCTCCAGGCAGTGCTGCTGCCCGGGCGGCAGGTGGATGCAGGTGCCCGGGGAGATAGGGTGCTCGGCGGCCCCGGCGTGCAACACGCCCTCGCCCTCCAGTACCAGCACCACCTCGTCGTAGGTGTGGCTGTGCCGCGGGGCGCGGCCGGGCGGAATCTCACCCATGAACTGGGTGGCTGCCTCACACCCGTTGCCCGGCCCGAACAGGACCCGGAACCGCCGGTCCCCGGTGACCTCGACCGGGCAGTCACCCGGTTCCGACCGCCGTGGCTGCGCCGCCCCGGCTGGCGCGCCGCGGTCAGCGGCCGGTCCGGCGGGCAGCGTGACGCTGTCCAGCGTGAGCTGGCCCGGGGGGCTGGCGGCCAGCCGGTACCGCGCGCCCGGCGGCAGCCACACCGCGGTGTCCCGCCGGATCGGCGCGGCCGGGTCATCCCCGGACGTCAGCAGGCCGGTCCCGTCGATCACGTACCAGAGTTCGCCCCCCGGCCCGGCCGCCGCCTCGACCCGCGACCCCGGGGGCACCTCCACCCGCCGCCGGACCAGGCCGTCCCGGCCCGGCGCGGTGTCCACGAGAGTGCGCATCACCACGTCCATGCCCCTATCGTCCCAGATAGGCGCGTTTCAGGTCGTCGCTGGCCAGCAGTTGCGCCGCGGAGCCTTCGAGCACGATCACCCCGGTCGACAGGACATAACCCCGGTCGGCGATGGTCAGCGCCATCGTCGCGTTCTGCTCGACCATCAAGACCGCGACGCCGGAGGTGTGGATGTCCTTGATGATCTGGAAGTTCTGCTGCACCAGCGCGGGGGACAGGCCCATCGACGGCTCGTCCATCAGCAGCAGCCGCGGCCGCGACATCAGCGCCCGGCCCATCGCGACCATCTGCTGCTCGCCGCCGGACAGGGTGCCGGCGAGCTGGCTGCGCCGTTCGAGCAGGCGCGGGAACAGCGCGTGCACCCGCTCGAAGTCGTCGTCGAGCTTCTCGCCGCCGCGCAGCACCGCGCCAAGCTCGAGGTTCTCCCGCACCGTCATCTGCCCGAACAGCCGGCGGTTCTCCGGCACGATCGCGACGCCGCGGGCGATCCGCTGCGGTACCGCCCAGGTCGTCACGTCCTCGCCGCCGAACAGGACCCGTCCCGCGCGCGGCCGCACGATGCCCAGGATCGTCTTGAGCGTGGTCGACTTGCCGGAGGCGTTGCCGCCGAGCAGGCAGACCAGCTCGCCCGCACCGACCTGCAGCGAGATCCCTTCGAGGATCCGCATCTGGGCATAGTAGGTGGTGACGTTGTCGAGGCGGAGCAGCACCGGCGGCGGCTGCGTCGTGTCGGGCGACGGCATGCTCATCCCGCGTCCGACAGGGCTTCAGGGTCCTTGCCCAGATAGGCCTCGATCACCGCGGGATGGCTGGCGACGGTGTCGAAGCCGCCTTCGGCGATCTTGACGCCGTGGTCCAGCGCGACCACCCGGTCGGAGCAGGTCGCGACCACGTGCATGTCGTGCTCGATCACCAGGACGGCGAGGTCGCGCTCGGTGCACAGCCGCGCGATCAGCTCGGTGATCTCGTGCGTCTCGGTGGGGTTCATCCCGGCGGCGGGCTCGTCCAGCAGCAGCAGCCTGGGCCGGGTGGCGAGCGCGCGGGCGATCTCCAGCCGCCGCCGGTTGGCGTACGAGAGCGAATAGGCCGGCTGGTCCCAGCGGTACCCGGCCAGCCGCTGGCCGAAGAACGACAGCACGTCGGCGGCCAGCGCCCGGGCCTCGCGCTCCTCGCGGCGGGCCCGGGGCAGGCGCAGTATCGACTCCCACGGCATCGCCTTGGTATTGCCGTAGGTCGCGGCCATCACGTTCTCGATCACCGACATGTTCAGGAACAGCCGCAGGCTCTGGAAGGTCCGCGCGATCCCCATCCGGGCGATGCTGTGCGGCGGCAGCCCGGCGATCGACTTCCCGGCGAAGACGACGTCACCGGCGCTCGGCTCGTATACGCCGGTGATCACGTTGAAGACCGTCGTCTTGCCCGCGCCGTTCGGCCCGATCAGGCTCACGATCTCCGCGTCGCCGACCTGCAGGTTCAGCTCGGAGAGCGCGCGCAGGCCGCCAAAAGACAGCGAAAGATCTGAGAGATTCAAAACGGAACCCCGGCCAGCCCCGCCGTCCTCCGGACCGGCCGGCCCGGCCACATTCTCATCCGTGCTCACGTGATGGCCTCCACGCGCCGTTGCCCCAGCAGCCCCTGCGGACGGGCGTTCATCATCACAATCAGGATCGCACCGATCATGAGCTGCCTGGTAACGGCCGGCTCGACGCTCAGCCGGGTCTCCCAGACGAACGCCGCCAGGTACAGGGTGGGCGGCAGCAGGATCGTCCGCCACCGCGGGCTGGCCTGGACCAGAGCGATCAGCAGGCCCATCAGCGCCACGAACCCCCAGTTACCGGCGACCGTGGCGTTGGCCGGGACGATCACCCAGTCGTGCAGCGCGCTGCCGATCCACCCGGTCGAGGACGGGCCGCTCGCCACCGCGCGGGCCGAGATGGCCGAGGCGATGGCGTGGACGGCGAATCCCAGCGCCACGGTGGCCGCGAGTACCAGCGCCAGCCTGCGCCACGGGCGCAGCTTGACCAGCAGGGTCAGCAGGATCAGGCCGTAGAACAGGTAGCCGGAGTCGGTCGGGCTGCGCAGCAGCCCGTCGTAGATGACCATGATCAACAGGGCGCCGGTGGCCGCACCGGCGATGCTGCCCGCGCCGCCGAGGATGAGCCCGGCATAGATCAGGATCAGGATGGGCGTGTCGAAGTCGGTCGGGAACACGCTGATCTGCTGCGCGGCGAAGATGGTGCCCGCCAGCGCCGCGACCGCGGCGCCGAACGCGAACGCCATCAGCTTGACCCGGTCGACCGGGATCGTCATGGACCCCGCCGCCAGGGGATCCTCGCGCACCGCCCGCCAGGCGCGCCCGGTGCGCGAGAATTCGAGCAGCCGCAGCACCGCCATGGTGAGCACGAGCACGATCACCAGCAGCAGGTAGTACCCGGTGTTGGTGGTGATCTGATGGCCGAAGACGCTGATCGGGTCGATCCCGACGATCCCGTTGGGCCCGCCCAGCGTGGCCGGTGCGACGTTGTTGGTGAACTCGACGAACGCCTCGCCGAAGAACAGCGTGATGATCGCCAGGTAGTCACCGACCAGCCGCCTCGATGGCAGCCCGACCAGGAGACCGAGGGCCGCGGTGGCGAGCATCACCAGCGGTATGGACAG
>Ga0070706_100003819_pt1 | contig 14718 bp, 14 predicted proteins | sample KBSK5501metaG_FD_65476 | JGI IMG/M metagenome (GOLD analysis project Ga0070706, IMG submission 65476) | Corn, switchgrass and miscanthus rhizosphere microbial communities from Kellogg Biological Station, Michigan, USA - KBS K5-50-1 metaG | ecosystem: Host-associated > Plants > Roots >...
CCGCTGTCCCGATTCGCCCCGTCCGAGCAACACAAGTGCTGCAACGTCACGGACTGTATATTCGGGATGCGTCGTTACTGCCTCGTCCAGCGTTTCAACAACTCGGACATCATCGAGTTTGCCCAACGCAGAAACTGCATTGCATGCTACAAAGGCTACCCCATCACTTATGGCTCTGGACAGCGGCTCAAACGCTTGGGAATCGGCGAACTTTCCCAGAGCTACGGCAGCGGTCGCTCGCATACGTGGATCATCATCGCGCAGGGCTGCGATCAATGGCTCAATTGCCCTTGCCGACCTCGTGTCGCCAAGCATCAAAGCTGCGCGAAGTCGGATGATGCCTCTGCTCACCTGCATTGCGGCGACCAACCGAGGCAGAGCAGAGTCCCCGAACCGAGCGAACACGTGTGACGCTCGGTTCGGGCCTCCTACTCCCCCAGCATCAAGCTCATCAAGGAATCGCTCGATGTCGACGGTAGAGTCACTTGGACTCTGGTCATCCTCAGTAGTCATGGGACTTCCACTCAGGCGCTGGAGGTCAATAGCAACAGCTATCCTTGAAGCCGCAGACAGGGCAGATCGTGTCTTTGCCGCCCTTGAGGTCGGGCATGGGATGGCCGCAGATCGGGCACGGCATCTCGCGCTCGCTCGGCGCGGATTGCTCCTCGACTGCCCGCTCGTCTTCTGCTTGCATGCCGCTCGTTTCGGTTGGTGAATCCATGCTCACCCTCCCCCATCCCATGCTGGCCAGGGCTCGTGCTCCGGAATGACGTAGCCTTGCAGCCGGTAGAGCGAGCCGGCGCCGTCCATCTTGAGTGTCGTGCCGGAGATGAACGCGGCGGCGGGCGAAAGCAGATAGATCACGGCGGCGGCCACCTCACTCTCGGTGCCCATGCGCTGCGCCGGCACGTCGCGCGCGATGCTGGCAAGCCGCGCCTGCACGGCCTCCGGATAGGTCCGCAAGCCGCTGGAGTTGATGATGCCCGGCGCGACGGCGTTGACCCGCACGCCATAGCGCGCCCATTCGAGCGCCAGCGTCTGCGTGAGGTTGATGACCCCGGCCCGCGCCGCGCCGCTATGCGCCATGCCAGGGAAGCCGCGCCACACCTCGGCCACGATGTTGACGATCGCGCCGCCATGCTCGCCCATCCCGTGTCCCAGCGCCGCGCGTGCCATCTGGAAGGTGCCGGTGAGATTCGTCTCCACCACGGCATGCCAGCCCTTGGGTGAGATCGCCTCGGCAGGGCTCATGAACTGCCCGCCCGCGTTGTTCACCAGGGCATGCAGCGGCCCCACCTGCTCGACCGCCGCGGCAAAGAACGCCTCGACAGCCTCGGGATCGCGGATGTTGCACTGGAGCGCCGTCACCTTGCCACCGGCCTGGGCGATCTCGTCACGCGTCGGCTCCAGGTGCTCCAGCGCGCGCGAGCAGATCACCACGTGCGCGCCCAGCGCCGCCAGCTCGCGGGCCGTCGCACGCCCGATGCCGGTGCCGCCGCCGCTGACGACGACGGTCTGGCCGTCGAAGAGCCCGTCACGGTAGATCGAGTGGATCGCCATAGGTCGCCTCCTCCCTCACTGGACTCCGGAGCGCCACGCTCGGGCAGCCGGTCGTGCCGTCGCCCGCCCCCAGTATCGCCCCCGTCGTCAATCGTGCTGCGTTTACCAGACGGCACAGCGCCCGCCGGGCAGCTTGAACCCTGCGGCTCATCCCGCGCGGGCTCTCTGCCCTTCCCAATCATAACCAGGACGCGAGAGATGCCGCATCGCTACTGTATGGCCAGGAAGAGCGCGTGCTGGAGCACGGCGTAGAGCACCGTGCGATCGCGCCGCACCTCCATGCCCCAGAGCAGGCCGGCCACAAACGTCACCACGAGCACGCCGACGGCCGGGGCGAGCGGCGCCACGCGAAACGCGCGCGCGTGCCAGAGCGCAAACGCGAGCGCCTGCCCGCCCGGCGCAATGCGCACGTCACCGCGCCGCCACGCCATCCCCAGCGCAACCAACAGGGCGCTGCGAAAGTACAGCTCCTGTCCCAGTGCGCTCGCCGGGGTGTAGACGAGGTCTTCCAGCCAGTTGAAAGGCTGGCCCCGCCCGAGCAGCAGCACCGCCGGAATGAACGCCGAGAGCAGCGCCAGCAGCACAAGCCCTTGCCGCGAAGGAGGCGCGACAGCGAGAAAGCAGGCGCGCGGGGAAACGCCCGCGCTCCAGAGCAGCCCCAGCGCCACGAGAGCGATCAGCAATCCCAGGCCGTACGTGGGCAGCGGGCCAGGAAAGAGCGTGTTGAGCACGACGTACGGCGCCCACAGGGCGATCACGATCAAGGCCGCGGGCGTGGCTGCCGTCGGACGCTTCCGCATCGCGCCACACCTCGCTGCCGTAGATATGCAGGCTCGACGCGCTGCCATCGCAATTGTCCATCCGGCGCGCTGCGGGGCTACACGCCGCGCAGGAAGTCCAGCACGAGGCGGTTGAATTCCTCAGGCTTTTCCATGTTCGGCACGTGCGCCGTGTCGTGCATGACGGCTTTGCGTGCGCCGGGGATGGTCGCCGCGAGGTTATCGGCTATGCGCTGGATGTCCGCCAGATCCTCATCGCCGACGATGACAAGTGTCGGCGCGCGGATCTCACCAAGACGAGTAATCTCCGGCGGATCCAGCGGAATCGGTCGTGCATGCTCCGGCTCGGGCTTCGACATATTATGGCGCTCCATCGCCCGGACGCGGTCGCGCACAGATGCCGGAGCACGGTCCGGTGAGCGGTTTGGGCCGTCCACCCACATGCGCACGACAAGCTCAGCCGCGAGATTGAGGTCACCGGCCTTCTGCGCGGCCTCAATCTGTGGCCAGGATTCTTCGCCCTCCCCCGTATACGCAAAGCCGCCGAGGCCCGCGCCGACCGGGACCAGCGCCGTCAGCATCTCTGGGTGCTCGATGGCAAAGCGAATTGCCGTCCCGCCGCCGATCGAAACGCCGACAATGGCTGCCGGTCCAATGCCGAGCTGCCGCAGCAATCCGTACAGGTCGTCTGAGAGCGAGTAGGGCTCGTCAGGCATACTGGACTGGCCGAAGCCGCGCATATCGAAGCGCAGCACCTGGTGGGCGGCTGCGAAGTGCGCGAATTGGTCGTCCCACATGCCGCTGTCGGCGATGCCGGCATGCAGCAGCGCCACCGGGCTGCCGGCGCCCGCGAGCTCGTAATACAGCGTCGCGCCGTTGACCTCGGCAACACCGGACTGGCTGGCGGCAGAGCTACTCATGGTGTTCCTCACTTCCTGTGATGACGCCAGGGTCAGCCCTGGCCTGGCTCTCGTTGGCACGGAAACGGCGCCATACTGTCTCATCAGCGCTTGTGAATGTGGTTATAACACGCCAAGCACACAGAGCCTATTCGCCCTCGGCTACCGCTGCCGGCTCGAGCTCGCGGAAGCGGTAGCCGATGCCGCGCTCGGTAAGGATGTAGCACGGGTGCGCGGGGTCGCGCTCCAGTTTCTGGCGCAGATAGGTGATGTACAGGCGCAGGTAGTGCGATTCGTCGCGGTACTCGGGTCCCCAGACCTTCGACAGCAGCGTCTCATGGGTCATCAGGCGGCCCGCATTGTTGACGAGGTGGTAGAGCAGCTTGTATTCGGTGGGCCGCAGCGTGACCTTTTGCCCGCGTGCCCACACCTCGCGCTTGCTGAAATCGATCGTGAGGTCGTTATCCACCACGATCTTGGTCTTGCGCGCCGGCTTGGGCATGAAGGTGCGCCGCAGCAGCGCCTTGATGCGCGACTGCAGCTCGCGCGGGCTGAAGGGCTTGGTCAGGTAGTCGTCCGCGCCGATCTCTAGGCCGCGAATGCGGTCCGTCTCCTCCTGGCGCACGGTGAGCATGATGACGGGCACGTTCGAGACCTCGCGGATGCGCCGCAGCGTCTCGAAGCCATCCAGCTCCGGCATCATCACGTCCAGCACAACGAGATCGGGCAGATCCTCTTTGAGCTTCTCCAGCGCCCGATAGCCGTCGCCGGCCTCCAGCACACGGTAGCCCTCGAACTCGAGATTCATGCGCACGACATCCACCAGGCGCGGCTCATCGTCCACGACGAGCACCGTGATGTGGCGGGGATCGAAATGGTCCTGCTCGATGCTCATTATTCCACTCCTTGGTGATAGCGCTCGTCATGGCTGCCGAAGATCACCATCGGCGCCTGCGGCTTCTCTTCGCGCGGCAGGCTGAATGAGAACGACGAGCCACGGCCTAGCTCGCTCGCGACCCAGATGCGTCCGCCGTGCGCCTCCACGATGGCGCGGCAGATGTAGAGGCCGAGGCCGGCGCCCTGCGTGCGGCGAGCGGCGGTGTTGTCCACGCGCTGGAAGCGCTCGAAGATGCGATCCTGCTCGCGTAGGGGGATGCCCTGGCCGTCGTCGCTGACGCTGACGATCACCTCGTCCATGGTGACATGTCCGCGCACGCGGATGGGGCTGCCCTTTGCGGAGTATTTGAGGGCGTTGTCGAGCAGGTTGAACAGCACCTCCTCGATGCGCTCGCGGTCGGCCAGCACCAACGGGAAGGTGGCGGGAAAGCGGACGCGTATGACGCGGTCTGGGCTGCGGCCGGCAAAGCGGCGCACGGCCGAGCGGGTGAGCTCTACCAGATCGAGCTCGGTACGCTCCATCGTGAGGCCGCCGGCGTGGATGCGTGAGGCGTAGAGCAGGTTGCCGAGCAAATGGTTCAGTCGATCCGACTCCTCTTCGATGGCCGTGAGCCGCACCCGCAGCGTGTCACTGTCCCAGTGGGCGTCTTCGCGCGCCAATGTGGAGGCGTAGCCCTTGATGATGGCAATCGGCGTCTGGAGCTCGTGCGAGACGACGGAGACGAAGGTATTGCGGAGGTCTTCGGCCTCACGCGAGCGTGTGATGTCGCGCACGTTGACGACGCAGCTGATCGGCTGGCCGGTGGGCGAGCGGATGGCGGAAGCCGTCACGGCGACGTCGACCCGCTGGCCGTCGCGCGCCAACAGCACCAGGTTGCGGTCGATGACCTGCTTGCCCGTCTCGATGGCCTGCACGATGGGGTCGCGGTGGTAGCCGAGGGGATTGCCCTGTGGATCGCGCGGCAGCAGCACGTCGTGGTAGAAGCGGCCCATCGCCTCGTGCGCGTGCCACGCGGTCATCGCCTCCATGGCAGGATTGAACCCGGTGATGCGCAGGGCGGCGTCCACCGTGATGATGCCGTCGCCGCTGAAATGCAGCACTGAGTTGAGCTGGCGGTTTTCCTGGCGCAGGCGCAAGACTTCCTGGTAGAGCCGCGCGACGGCCACCAGCTCGCCGACGAGCGCCTGGCGCAGGCGGGGATCGGTGAGCGGGCGGCGGGCGGAGAAGTCCTTCTGCCCGAGCACATGCAGCTCGCCGACGGCGCCGCCGAGGTCGCCCAGCGTCAGTGTGGCGATCTCGCCGCCCCACAGATCGGAGTTGGCGACGACACGTGGCCGGCCGTCCAGCGGCTGCGGGGTGGGGTCCTCGGCCAGCACGCTGATGATGCGTACCGCCGCTTCGCGCTCCACGCCCGAGAACATGATGCGCGAGTCGTCGGTGAGGAGGCCGCCGTCGCCGTCGCCATCGTCGTGCAGCGCCAGCACGCCGGCGCCACCCTCGGCCAGCGCAATCGCGTGGGAGAGCGCACGGCGCAGCGGCTCGGCCAGCCGTGCCTGTTCCGCGCTGCCGGGGGAAAAGAGGATCGCCATTTCTGCCTCGCTCGGTGACTAGTAAATCGGCGGCATTGTATCACATGCGACCGGCCGCTCGGGGCGCGCCTCGCCTGCCGCCCAGCACACCCGCATGCTCGTGCCAGCTCGATCACCGCCATGCCCATGCGGCTGTGGTGTGTGCGCCCACCGTCGCGGCCGCGAGCGCCCGCCATGCGCACCTGCCTCTTGACAGCAGGCGGTGGGATCAGTACACTTCGCTATATCACAAGTATCGAACGATTCATGTGCGTGAAACGCGAGGGGAGAGGCCGAACGCATGGTAAAGATGCAGCCCATCCAAACGCCCTTGTTTGCGTTGGAGATTGACGCTGGCCCGATCTACGAGCTGCTGATGACCCTGGATATCGCCTTCGACACATTTCACGCCGATGAAACGTATACGGCGGGAGCAGCATGGCTTGCCGCGCTGCGCGCCAGGGTGCCAGCCGATCTGCGGGCGACGATGCGCGAGCTGGATGCCCTAGACTTTGTCGCGTTCGGTGGGCACAAGGTCTGGTCGAATCTGACTGGGCTGGCCTACGCGTGCCCCGCCCCCCGCGATGTCTCGACGTTCATCGCGCAGCTGCAGGCGCTGACTCCCCTCGAATTGCGACTGGTCCTCGCGGGCTTCTATCTGCGCGGCGCCCGGCGCCTGGTCCTTCCCGATCTCATGTTGCAGGCCGCGCAGGGCAATCGCCAGGCGCATGCGCAGCTCGCTGCCGCGGCGCCCGCGTGGCGGGAAATCGTGCGCGTACTCTTTGCCGGCGACGCGGCGGAATTGCAGGGGCGAGTGGTCGCGCTGTTGGCGCGCTGGTACGAGACGGTGTTTCGCAGCGTGGAGAGCCAGGTCGTGCCGCTGCTCCAGCGTGACGTCGAGCTGAAGCGCGCGCTGGCGCCCGCCATGTCGAGCGAGCGGCTGATAGAGACCGCCACCAACGGCCTCGAATTCATTCCTGAGCCGGGGTACCGCAACGTGCTGCTCATTCCCACCTTCACGTCGAGCCCCTGGATTATCACGACCGAGTACCGCGACACGAAGATCTTCTACTATCCCCTCGCCGACGAGATCGTGCAGCGAGGCGACCGTCCGCCGGTCAACCTGGTGCGCATGTACCGGGCGCTGGCGGATGAGCGGCGCCTGCGCATCCTCAAGCTGCTCGTGCAGCGCGAGCGCGTCTCGCTGCCAGAGGTCGCCGACGCGGTTGAAGTCACCAAATCGACGGCCCACCACCATCTGAGCACCTTGCGCGCGGCTGGCCTGGTGCGTGTGTCGGATGCAGACAAAGCCTACAGCCTGCGCACCGAGATGCTGCCCACTGTCTGGAAGGCGCTCCAGGCGTATCTACAGCTGGATGTAGACCCCGCGCCGTAGCCACGCGTGCACTGGTCGCAGCAGGCGACCGTCCATCCCGCGCTGGACGAGCAGCTAGCGAAAGGACAGACGCCGTGTCGGCACTCAGACAGATCCACCAAACACCCCCGTTGCAGCGCATCGCCCCGTTGTGGCGCAACGGGGACTACTTGCTCCTATCGTCCGGCCAGGCCATTTCTTCCATCGGCTCGCAGCTGTCACAATTTGCCCTGCCGCTCTTCGTCCTGGCCTTGACGCGATCGCCTGTCTGGGCAGGCGTGGCGGGTGGACTCAGGAGCATGCCGTATCTGTTCTTAAGTCTCCCCGCCGGCGCGCTCGCCGATCGCTGGAATCGCAAAGCCATCATGCTCGTTTGCGATAGCGTGCGCGCCGTTTGCCTGGCGAGCATACCCATCGCGGCATTCACTGGCACCCTGACGCTCTTCCAGCTGTGCCTAGTCGCGCTACTCGAAGGCACCTGCTTTGTCTTCTTCAATGTCGCCGCTGTCGCGTGCTTACCGCGCGTGGTGGCAAAGGAGCAGCTGAAGGTGGCGGCGTCGCTGCAAGAAGTGACGGATAACACGTCGTACACGCTCGGCCCCTTCCTCGGCGGCATTCTCTTCGCTATCGCGCGCGCATTGCCCTTCCTGGTCGACGCCGTTTCCTACATCGTCTCGGTGGTCTCGCTGTTGTTCATCAAGGCGGCATTCCAAGAGCCGCGAGCCGAGGCGCCGCGCAACCTCTGGGCGGAGATTCGCGAGGGGCTGCTCTGGCTGTGGCGACATCCAGTGCTGCGCTTCGTGGCGCTCCTCAGCGGCATTGGCATGTTCATCGATTTTGGGACGGTGCTGCTCGTGATCGTCATCGCCACTGGGTTCCATGCTGGGCCGGCGGCCATCGGCTTGATCTACGGGATCGCTGGAGTGGGCGGCATCGTGGGCGCGCTGCTCGCCGCTCCTATGCAGCGGTGGTTCAGCTTCGGGCAGCTGATGATGGGAACCAATTGGTTCTGGGCGCTGCTGCTGCCGCTCTACCTCGTGGCCCACAACACGCTGGCGCTGGGAGCGATTACCGCGCTCACCTTTACGCTCGGCTCCGTCGGCACGGTCGCGACGTTCAGCTTTCGTCTCACGCACGTACCGGATGCGCTGCAGGGGCGGGTCAACAGTGGCTTTCGACTGGTCGCTTATCTCGGTCCGCCGCTGGGCTCGGTGCTCACCGGAGCCCTGCTGCAGGCGCTCGGCGTCGCGCCGACCGTGCTGGTCTACACGGCCCTACTCGTAGTCGCGTCCCTGAGCACCACGCTCAACAAACACGTGCGCCAGGCCGCCTAGCGCGGCGTGCTGAACGTTGCTGCCGCGGTGGGCGCTCGCGAGGCGCACAGTCGCCGACAGACACGCGCCATCCCCGAGCACGTATAATGAAATGCCGCAAGCCGTTGGAATTTTTCGTCTGGAGCAGACGTCCGTGCGATTCGACATCTTCACCCTGCTGCCCGAGATGTTTCGCGGCCCACTCAGCGAAAGCATCCTGGCGCGGGCGCAGGCCAAGGGGCTGCTCGAGATCGCGCTGCACAACCCGCGCGACACCACCACCGATCGCCACCACATCGTGGACGACTATCCCTATGGCGGCGGCGCCGGCATGGTGATGAAGCCGGAGCCGCTCTTCGCCGCCGTCGAAGCCGTCTACCAGGGCGGCCCGATCATCCTGCTCGACCCGGCCGGGCGCGTCTTCACGCATGCCATCGCGCGCGAGCTAGCGGCGGAGCCGCGCATCGCGCTGCTCTGCGGCCACTATGAAGGCATTGACGAGCGGGTGCGCGCGCATATGGCGACCGACGAGCTCTCCATCGGCGACTTTGTGCTGACGGGCGGCGAGCTGGCGGCGATGGTGGTGGTGGATGCCGTGAGCCGCCTCGTGCCTGGCGTGCTGGCGCCAGACTCCACCGCAGAGGAGTCGCACACGGCGGGCCTGCTGGAGTATCCGCACTACACGCGCCCGCCAGACTTTCGCGGCTGGCAGGTGCCCGAGGTCCTGCTGGGCGGCAATCATGCCGCCATCGCACGCTGGCGCCGCAAAGAGGCGCTGCGCCGCACACGCGCGCGCCGCCCCGATCTGCTGGAGCACGCGGAGCTTGCGGCGCTGGACCGCACACTGCTGGGCGAGATCGCCGCCGAGGCCGAGGCCGAGGACGCGGCGGGCGAAGAGTAGCGCTTGACGCGCCAACTCTGTATAATGGAGGCGAATGCGCGCGGGAGGAGTTTCGCGGCGCGCAGAGCACGATCCACCACGGCAGCCGGCAGTCCGGCGCTTAATCTCATCTCTGAAGTGAGGAGACACGGTTTCCCATGACGTACGTAATAACTCAGCCCTGTGTCGGCGTTAAAGATGCCTCCTGTGTGGACGTCTGCCCGGTGGACTGTATCCATCCCGCTGAGGGCGAGCCCGAGTTCGAGACCGTCGATATGCTCTATATCAATCCCGACGAGTGCATCGACTGCGGCGCCTGCGAGCCGGCCTGCCCGGTGACGGCCATCTTCGAGGAGAGCGCCGTACCGGCACAGTGGAAGGAATATACCCAGATCAACGCGGACTATTTCCGCAAAGGCTAGTAGGCCGCTGCTGCGTGCCCGCGTGGACCGATGCCCAACCGATCCGCGCGGGTTTTTGCCTGCTCGCATGCCTGGTGAGAAGGGGGACCCATGAGCGCCGAAGACGCACTGGAATGGATCGAGCGCGGCATGCTGCTCGATGAGGATGAACGGCACGACGAAGCGCTCGCGGCCTACACCCGCGCTCTGGAGCTCGCGCCGGAGAATGCCGAGGCCTGGGTGCTCAAGGGCAACGCCCTCTCGGACCTGGAGCGGCCGGAGGAGGCGCTGGAGGCCTACAACCGCGCGCTGGCCGTCGAGCCGAACGAAGCGGCCGTCTGGCTCTTCAAGAGCGATGTGCTGGCAACCCTGGGTCGCGTGGACGAAGCGCTCGCCGCCTGTGAAAGCGCGCTCGAGCTCGACCCCACCGACGCCACTGGCTGGGGGCTCAAAGCGGCCATGCTGGCACTCACGCAGCGCTATGAGGACGCCCTCACCGCCTACGACCGGGCCCTCGCGCTCGACCCGGAGGAGCCGGACATATGGGTCGGCAAGGGCGACGCGCTGGTCGAGCTGGAGCGCTATGAAGAAGCCATCCGCGTGTACGAGCATGCGCTGGCGCTCGATCCTGACGATGTCGCCGCCTGGACCGGCACCGGCGACGCGCTGGATGCGCTGGAGCGCCATGACGAAGCGGTGGCGGCGTTCGACCGCGCGCTCGCCATCGAGCCAGACGACACCGATGCGCTGGTCGGCAAGGGCGACGCGCTAACGGGTCTCGACCGCGACGAGGGCGCGCTGGCGCTCTACGAGCGGGCGCTGGCGCTGGATGACGAGCTGGCGTGGGCGTGGATGGGCAAGGGCGAGGCGCTGGCGGGTCTGGGGCGCGACGAGGAGGCCCTGGCGGCCTACGAGCGCGCGCTGGCGCTCGAGCCGCAGAGCGAGCGCGCCCTGATCGGCAAAGGCATCGTGCTGGCCGCCATGGACCGCGCGCAAGAGGCGCTGGCAATCCACGAGGGCGTGCTGAGCCGCGACCCCAACAATGGCTTCGCGTGGGCGCTGAAAGGCGATGCGCTGGCGCGGCTCGACGACCCGCAGCGTGCGCTGGATGCCTACGACCAGGCGCTCCGGCTGGACGAGCTGAGCGGCTGGGCCTGGGCCGGCAAAGCCGCCTGCCTGCGGTCGCTCGGGAAGGACGCCGACGCGGCGGAGGCCGAGCAACGCGCCCGTGAGCTTGCGACCGAAGAGGGCTGATACTGCTGTCGGCTGGGCTGTTGGACGATCGCCCGGGCGTCAGCCCCCTGCCCGCCTCGTGCGCCAGCAGTGGGCTGCCGCGCTTGCCCAGCGCGAGCCAACATGAGGTCGCAAATGGAGTGGTGAGCCGGGTCTGGAGACGGCCCGGCGCCCTACTCTTCCTCTGGCGTCTCCTCGCCCGGAGACGCCTCGTCGTCTGCACTCACATCGGCAGCTGGCTCTTCGAGATCTGTCGCGCTGCCGCTCTCAAGGTGCGCCCCGACCGGATAGATACCCGACTGTGAGCCCCAATCTGGTGGACCACCATCCTCGATCGACTCCTTGGCCGGCAGGTCTGGATAGGCGCCAAGGAATTCTCCCTCCGCCCTGCTCGGCCCCACCTGTGCCTCGTGCACTACCTCCACCGCCGAGTCGAAGCGCTTGCTATCGGGGAGCCGCAGGTAGATGCCCAGCGGTAGCTCGGGATACTGCTGGAGGATCTGGTCGCGGGTCAGGCCATGGCCCCACTTCAGGTCTTCGAGCCGAATAGCGGCATCAATTGCTTCATCGGGAGAGACGTATAGCGCATCCTTGTCGCCGTTCTCCGGAGGGCGCACCCTGCCAACCGGGTTGTGCGACTTAATATATTCGTCGTGGGTGGCCATACCCCGCTCCTTCACTCGCCTCGAAACGCAGACGCGCTAAGTAGACCGCTCGTGCTAGAGTCGTGCCAGGCATCGCGCGCTAGCGCGCCGTGCACAGCATCAGTATACCGCGCGCCGCGGTTCCGGCCTAAGTCTTGCGGCAAAATTACGTAGCAGGATGGCAGCACGCGGCACCGTGCCGGCCACCCACGATGCGATCTGCCTGGATGGTGTGGAACAGTGGATGCGCCGCGGGCCCTGTGGCGGGCTCGCCGTCGCCCAGCGCCAACGGGCGCGATGATGAGTAGGTAGTAGCGTTGACAAGGAGACACGATGCGCAAGATCCGCACGCTCGCACTGTACCTCGCTCCCATCCCCCTCGTCGCCAGCGCGGTGCTGGCCATGTTCATAAGCGGCGCGACCCCAAGCCGCGCAGCAGCCCACCCAGCCGCGGCTACCCACGCGCTCGCCACCCATTCGGCACCGCGCATCCACGTGCGCGACGGCCGGCACTCGACAAGCACCAACTGGTCCGGCTATGCCTCGACAGGCACGACCTACAACGACGTCAAGGGCAGCTGGACGCAGCCTACCGCAAGCTGCTCCTCGGGTCAGACAGCCTATTCCTCGTTCTGGGTCGGCATCGATGGTGACACGACCAACACTGTGGAGCAGACGGGCACCGACGCAGATTGCTCCAGCGGCACGCCGACGTATTACGCGTGGTACGAGATGTATCCCAAGTTCCCGGTCAATCTTTCTAACCCAGTAGTTCCCGGCGACAGTATGACGGCCGAGGTGAGTGCGAGTGGCGGCAACTTCACCCTCAAGATCTCGGATAGCACGCGCGGCTGGTCCTTCACGACGAACCAAAGGTCGCACAAAGCTGCGCGCGGCTCGGCCGAGTGGATCGCGGAGGCCCCGTCCAGCTCGGGCGGCGTGCTGCCGCTGGCGAACTTCGGCACGGTCAGTTTCTCGAGCTGCACCGCCAACGGTGCTGCGATCGGCAGCAACCCGAACCCCGATGCGATCACGATGGTCACCTCCGGCGGCACGGTGAAGGCGCAACCCTCCGGACTCGGCTCCGGCGGCGCGTCCTTCAGTGTGGCATGGAAGCACAGCTAGAGGAGCAGCGCGCAGCCCGCCCCACCGAGTACGGGTAGCGGCGCGGGTGGCCGCGGAGACTCTGCTGTTCCGGAGTCGCCGCGGCCGTCGTGTATGGGATGCCGTGCGCTTGCCCCTGGCACCGGTTATCTGCTACAGTGAGCCCTGGCAGGGATGCGGAGCGGAGTGGGCAGAGCAGGGGAGGGAGACTGGAGGGCGCGGATGCGGCTACGCACAGGCCAGGTGGCGCCGAGCTTCCAGGCCATCGACATCTATGGACGGCGCGTCGCGCTGTCGCATTATCGCGGGACCAACCTGCTCCTCTCGTTCAATCGCGCCGCGGTCTGCCCGCTCTGCAACATTCGCACCTGGCATTTGATCAATCGCTACGCCATGTATCAGCGCCTCGGCATGCACATCATTGCCTTCTACGAGTCAGCGCCGGGCCGTGCCCACAGCTATCTGGACCGGCTCGAGGCGCCTTTTCCTATCATCGCCGATCTGGAGCGCAACATCTACTCGCTCTATGGGCTGGAGTCGTCCTGGCTGGGCGCCGTGAAGGCACGGCTGACGCGCTGGGGGATGTACCATGAGGCAGCGGCCAAACGCATCGGCGGCAATGTGCTGCAGAATATGTATCATATGGACGGCAAATTCGGGCGCCTGCCTGCAGACTTCCTGGTGGGGCCCGACCTGCGTATCCGCCTGGCGCACTATGGGCAGGATGCCGGCGACTTCTTGCTCTTCTCCTCGATCGATAAATTCGCCGGCGCGCGCTGAGCACCTCCCGCGCGCGAACGCGCGGCTGGCGGGTCGTCGCAGCCTGTGCCGCAGTCGGCGTCTCCACCGATCAGATGCGGCCGGGACTCAAGGAGTCTGCCCGTTTGTGCGGGCATCCTCCTGCTGGCGTCGCAGCAGGAGGGTGATACCCGTCAAGCTATCGGCATAGACGTCGAGACTGTGGCTCTCCTCCTCTACGGTCAAACCGAAGACGTGCTCCAGCAGCCGTGTCACGTCCTCCCGAAGGTGTGGGTTGTCCTGCCACAGCAAGACCCCGGTGAGGGCATGCTGCCCTTGCAGATATCCCAGCACAAGATGAACACGCCACACATCGAGCCGCTCGTTGGCCATCTCGATGCCCGTCAGCGCGCCGAAGGCCGCCAGCCGCCCCAACGCAAAGACAATTTCGTCCAGGTAGCGCTGCCACGCTGTTCGGTCCGAGTCCCGCTCCACCTCGATCTGCCTACCGGCGACCAACCACAGTTCAGGTGGCGCCTCGGGGACGGCCTGTTCAGCGTGCAGCGCTGTGTGCAGGGCGTGCCGCAGCGGAGCCACGGCCTGCTGGTCACCCCACTCGGCCAGCAGGCGTGGGACTGATGCCGGCCAGGTGCTGTAATAGCCATCGCCCGCAGTCGCTGGACCCAGTGGGTGGAATTCCGTCAGCATCTGCTCGAGCATGGGTCTGGCCCGTTCATCGCGTAACCGGCCCAGGCCGAGGGCAGCCGCCCACCGCTCGACCGTCCGTGCGCTCGCTAGGTACGGGAGCAGAGCATCCCGCGCTTCGGGCAAGCGCAGATAGCCGAGGCCCAGCAGGGCGAAGAGCCGGTCCTGCGCGTCGCCCTCCTCGCCCACCATAGGTACGTCGCCTGCACGCACCACTCGAAGCAGAGTAGCGAAATCGTATCCGCCCCAGCGGCGCACGAACGCGTCGAGATAGGGCTGCCCGCTGGGAGGAGAGGAGAGCAGGAGCAGATCCAGCGCAGAGAAGACGTAGAGTGGCCAATCGTCTCCCAGCTCCATAGCTTCTCTGGCTTTCATGGCGTCAAGCGCCACCTTTGTACACGCCTAGCTTGTTTACGGGACGTACACGCACGGGATACCTTGGTACCCTGTTCCCGAGCTGGGAGGTACCGCGGCAGTATCTCCCAGAGCCATGGCGAGCGTTCGTCTCGACGGGAACAGCGGCACAACGTGCCCGATCCCCCTGCCGGTGTTGGTCTACCTCTCGGGGGAGTTCGCCGCTCCCCCGAAGCGCGCACGCTCCTCGGGCGTGATGTCTTCGGG
>Ga0070706_100003820_pt1 | contig 14718 bp, 21 predicted proteins | sample KBSK5501metaG_FD_65476 | JGI IMG/M metagenome (GOLD analysis project Ga0070706, IMG submission 65476) | Corn, switchgrass and miscanthus rhizosphere microbial communities from Kellogg Biological Station, Michigan, USA - KBS K5-50-1 metaG | ecosystem: Host-associated > Plants > Roots >...
CGCCCCTATCCGATTTCGAGTCGGACGCCTTCAACCGGGCTCGGCCACCCCTCCGCGTATTTACACGACACACGAGGGCTCATCATGCCCGACGGTGAAGTCCCGGGCAAGTTCCACGACAGCCGGCATCGGGGTTGGGCTCACCAGCCGCTCGACGGCCGCGCGCAGGTGATCTGGGGCGAGGTGCGCGTACCGTTCCACCATCGCCAGCGACCGCCAGTTACCGAGTGTCTGGAGGGTTCGTGGGTCCACTCCCCGCATCGTGAGCCGCGAGGCCCAGGTGTGGCGCAGCCCGTGCCACGTGACACCGTCGAGCCGTGCGGCCTCGTCGTCCTGACCAGCGGCGCGTAGAGCCTGCTGGGCGCGCTCCACCGCCCGAGGGAAGAACTTATCGGGCTCGCGGTAGCGCCGGGGGAACACGGGTTCGCGCGGGTCATCCAGCCGCTTGCGCTGCGCCCCCATGGTCGTCAGCACGTCCCGAACAGCGCCGTTGAACGGCACGCGCAGCGTGTTTCCGTTCTTGTCCTTCCCGATAGTGAGCGTCACGGACAGCACGTCCACGTCCAGCCATCGCAGCGCCATCTGCTTCGACCAGCGGAAGCCGGTGTGAAGGGCGAAGTCGAAGTAGGGGCGCATCACTGGCGCCAGCGCCTCGCGGATGGCCGCCTCCTGCACGTCCGTCAGGTTCACGAGGCGCCCTCCGCTCTCGCGGAACTTGGGCACGTCCGTCGCTGGGTTGCTGCGCTTGGGGATGAGCGCCAGTCGCTCGGCGCGCTTGAACATCGCAGAGAGCCGATCACGGTAGCGGTTCGCCGTCGCCTGTGACACTTCGGTCAGCCGCTCCTCGATGAACCGCTCTACGTCGGCCGTCGTGATCGTGTCGAGCTTGCGTTCGCCGAACGCGGCCCGCAGTCGCGTCAGCTCCGACTTGATCGTGCGCCAGCTCCGTTTCCTCACCTGCCCGCCGGCGTCCGCCTGCTGGCACCACGCCAGGTACTGCTCGGCGTAGGCGTCGAATGTAATGCGCTGGGCCTCGGCCGCCTTCTGCGCCTGGGCCTGCGCGCGAGCTGCCGCGCGTTCGACCGCTGGACACCAGCCGGGCTCATCGAGAGCCCGAGCGCGGCGCTCGTGATACGTGCGGATGGCGCCCTGCTTGATCGGCCCCACCCGTTCCTTGTGGAGGTGGCCGCCGCCGCAGGTGAAGCGCACGGCCCAGAGCCCCGATGGGTGACGGAACACGCCGCGAGGCGCGTTGTCCTTCTTCCTCGTCGTCCTTCCGGGCTTGCTGGTATTGCCGCCGTGCTGGCTCATCGCCGCATCCGTCGCGCTCATCGTTCATTTCCTCTCGTTGTCTCCGTCGCTGGGTCGTCATGGCCCCTGAGCAGTCGCTGCACCTGTTCCGCAGGTACGAGGAGCCGGCCGCCCACCCTGACGACCCGAAGCCGCGCCTTCCAATCCGGCTCATACAGCGTCCGCCGGGACAGACGCAGCAGTCGCGCCGCTTCCTCCAGCGTCAAGTGCGTCGGCTCGATCATCGGCGGCTCCATGTTTACCGGCCCTAGATCAGCCGGGTGATCGGCACCCGCAGCGCAGCGGCCAGCCGCAACAACGTCTCTAGCTTGGGCTGCGAGGCGCCGCGCTCGATGTCCGCCAACGTCTCTCGGAACATCCCTGCCTTGCTGGTCAGCGCCGCCTGGGTGAGTCCTCGCTGCTCCCGAAACAGTGCGACGCGCTCGCCTACCGTCCGCTTCCTCGGCTGCCGGCTCTTGGGTGCCATTGCTCGGGTAGAGTAGTGCGCTGGCGTGTGCCCGTCAAGGCTCTTTGTAGCCTGACGGCTACTGGTATCCGTACCCTCATCGCTCTTCGGGGCTACGGTCCCCCGTAGGGCTAGTAGCCCACAGACTACCACTACCCTTGCGTCGGCCCTCCACGCGCCCTGCCTGAGAGCCGCCCCGCCTCCAGGACGGGCCCCATCGGACGACCCGCTACCCCGGCACGGCCTCCGCGCCCACAGGGCTCCGAGGGGCCGCCTCGGGCCGTTCTGCGCGCGCTGCCGGTAGCCCCGAGGCTACTGCCACCTGCCGCGAGTTGGGAGCCGCCGGGATGCCTTCGCTCATTGCCCGCTCGATGTCCCGGACCCGGAGCCGCACTGCCCGACCCAGCCGCACCGGCCGCAGCCGGCCCTGTGCGATCCAGCGGCGCAGGCTGGCCGGCGAGCACGCCAGCCGTTGCGCGGCCTCGGCCACGGAGACGAGTCCTTCGTGTCCTTCGCTCATGTCGTCATCTCCTCGGGTACTGAGTGCGCCTACTTCGGCGCTATCACCCTCTAAGTGCCCGGCCGATGCCCGCTGACCGGCGGACGTGCGCCCCAGCGGTAGCGCGCAGAGCATCGGCGTGCGACCGAGGACTGAGCCGCGCTTCCTCGCCCGGCCCGCATTTCAGCGTCGCGGCGCGCGTCGGAGGCGTTCCACAGTGCCCACGTCGGGGCGACGGAGACCGAAGGTCGTGGAGGACTGAGCCGAGACAATTACCGACACTGACCCGAGCCCGGAAGTTATGTGTCGGTGCGCACTTGCAGCCGACCGAAGCTGAATCCACCACGTAGCGCGGAGTCCCCCTTCTCTCTCTCACTCTCTCCGCGTTGGCCGGTGGATTTAACCCTGCATGGGAAAAGCACTCTGGCGCCTCACGCGGGAATCGGCGCCACCTGCGATGCCTGCGGCTTCGTGGCAGCCTGCTTCCGCCGGGTCTGCATCTCCTCGGCCAGCCGAGCATCCGGCGGACTGAGCCGCCCGCCGTAGCTGTCGCCCTCGTCGCGATAGAAGTCCGGCGCCGTGATGAGCCGGGGTGGCCAGCTCTCGAACGTGGCATTCAGCACGTTGGCCAGCGCCGGCTTGGGGATGTAGACGACCGGTGGCTTACCGGCCTGCGGGTCTGCGATCAGCACCCACTTCGCCGGGTCCGCCTTCACGTACAGGCCGAGGTGCATCAGGTCGTGGAGGACGCGCCCGGCCGTGCTGGGGCTCAAGCCGGAGCAGTCGGCGAGCGTCGGGACGGTGAGCGCGTGCCAGTAGGTGTGCGCCGGTAGCCCGGTAGCCGGGTGCGCTTCGACCACGACGGGTGACTCACGCTGCACCAGCAACGCCTCAGCGCGCTGCGGATGGAATGAGCTGAGAGCCACGTCGCGCACGAGGCGCAGTGCCCGGGCGCTCGGCGTGGTTGCACCTTCAACGAGCGTGAGGCTCATGAGCAGCGCGCGTAGCTGCTGGTAGACGCGGCTGGTGCCCTCCGTGTCGCCAATCTCAAGGTGCTCGCCCTCACCCTTCACGACCGTTCGGCCGCGTGCAACGAGTGCAGCCAGGGCCTCCAAGATGCGCTCGGTGTGCTCTGGGATCACCACGGAAACTGGCTGCTCCACGATGGCGCGCAGATGAGCGGAGATCAGTTCGCGGAGCGACTTGAGGCGAGCAGGACGCTCCCCGTCACGCGCGAGGGCGTTCGCTTGCCGCTGTTCATCGCGCGTTAGCGGCAGGAGCCGATACGAGAGGAAGCGCGGCCCGAGATGGGCCAGCAGGTCTGCGTGCTTGTGGCGGACGGCCGGGGTGATGCAGCCGAGCAGGCTGAACCTTCTCTCCGTCACGAGAACCGGCGAGCCCTGCTCGGTGACGTTCCCGAATGACGACTCCAGCTTGCCGTCAAACGCCGCCGTCAGCGTGCTGAGGATCGGCACCGCATTTTCCGGTCGGCTGCCGAGGAGAGTCGAGAACTCAGGGTTGACCCAGCAGCACCGGTGGAAGGCACGGAGCAGAGGCGCGGCGCGCTTCACCTTGTTGCCAACACGCTGCGCGTAGCCCTGCGTCAGTGAGGCGTAGCTAACCTTCTCCACGAACACCGTCAGTGCGTCGGTCCAAGCGGCCGTGTCCCGTAGCGTCTCGGCTGCTTCCGTCTTGCCGTTGGACGCGGAACCTTCCAGTAGGAGCCACACGGGCGGACCATCGGGCACAACGCGCGGGCTGATCGCGGTGGCCATCGCCAGCTCGATCATGTCGGGAATGACTGCGCCGGCGAACAGCGCAGAGACGTGCTCGTGAATCTGCGCGAGCTGCGTGCTGGCGGCAGTCATGCTCGGCTTGTCGTTCGTCGTTGTCGTCGTTGTCGTGTCCATCGTGAGTCATAGCCTCCTGAGATGCGCTGCCGTTACACGGGCTCGAATAGCTGGCGCTTGAGGCCCCTATAACTGTCGAAGAGGGTTTGCGCGCCGACCGGCTGATCCGCGAAGTAGGCTCGCGCGTCGGCGTCGAGCTGCGGCGTCTGCTCGAACACCAGCAGGCGCGGGTGACGATCACGCTCGATACGGAGGAGCCGGTGGCCCTTCGCTCGCAGGAACGCCGCGAGCTGCAAGTCTCGGGTGGGGTATTCAGGCGGGGAGCTGCGCGTCGTGCTCATCGTCTCATCCTCATCGTGTGTTCTGCCTCATTCGTGTTGTGCTGTGCCGCGCCGGCCGTCCGGCGTCGCTGGCAGCCTGGCCGACACTCAGAAGTGACCGAAGGCCGGTCGCTGACCGGCCGATCAGTCGAGCCCCAGGTCACGAAGGATGGCCTCGTCGATGAAGCTGGACCCCTCGTACCAGACGATGCTCCGTCCGCTCTCGTAGGCGAAGGTCGAGCCGCCAGCGTCCACTACCGGCCAGCCGTACTTCGCGGCCACCTTGGCGAGCGGCGCACCGTTCCTCGGTGTCCACCGCCGCATGTCAGGCACGAGCAGAACCTGCGTGCGCGATCATCGCCCAGGGACGCCCGACACCGCGCCGCCGGAGGCTACCGCGCCAGAGCGCGAACCACGGCGTCTGTCCGTGGTGGGCATCGATCCAACGCAGCTCGACATTGGCCTTGTGACAGCCGGGGCATCGGCTCGTGGGCCGCTCCCACGACTCCACCGGCAAGTAGACATAGCGGTTTGCGCAGCGCGGGTTGTGGCAGTAGACGGCCGTCGTCAGCACGTCGCCGGGCTGGGCCTTGGCTCGGGCTTCCGCCACGGCCTCCGCGAACAGGTCAGGGCGTGGGGCAGCTCCCTTGCGAGGCACCGGCCATCACCCGGCCCTCGTGCTCCGAGCTGCGCGCGCTGTTCGCTGCTGCGTCGGTCTTCGCGCGTCGGGCGCCACGAGCGGCGCTGTCCTTCACGACGGGGCGCCGCACGCCGAGCTGCTGCGCGATGCGCTCCAGGCCGGGCAGGTGTCGCTCACGGACTGGCCGAGCGCCGTAGAGCATACGGGAGAACTCCTCCGGCCTCTTGAAGCCAGCTTCCTGGGCGAGCCGGTAGAGCGGAACGGGCGCGGTCTTGATGGCGACGAACATTTCGCGGCTGAGCCGCATGTGAACCACGATCCTTTCACGTCGGTGCTGGTTGAGGTTGGTCCCGGAAGAAGTCCGGGCGCTTATAGCAGAGCTATACAGAGGAGCCCCTCTGGAGGAGCGGGCTGGTGCTTGATGCCGTTGGAACACTCTGAGCCGGACTGCCGAGGGCTCGGGGTGGAGGGCTCTGGGGGAACCCCCGTCACCCCTCCCGTCGCGCGGTGGGTTGCTTCTCTCCCACCTAGCTTCATTATACCATGCGACGCGGGCAACATGCCACCTATTGTCGGCCGGGGCAGCCCGATGGCACCAAGTAGGGAGAACCACGTCGGCCTGAATGAACACCCTCCACATCCGGCGGGCTCTAGCTCGCGATGATCGGCCGCGTGTTCGTCGCCTCGCTGCTGATGACCCTGGCGCTTGCTAGCTGCGCGTCCGCGCGATGGGCCAAGGTGGGACTCACCCAAGAGCAGTTCCGCTGGGAGTCCTACGAGTGCGAGCGTGATGCGCGGCAGAGCTACCACGGCGCGGACGCTGTTGTTGGTCTCGTGGTCTCCAAGTCCACCTACGAACGGTGCATGGAGGCGAAGGGCTACTGGAAAGTGCGGCCCGGCGAGGTCGTCCCAGACGCGCCCTCTCGCACTCAGCAACGGACGGCGGCGGTGGGTCTCAGCGGCACGTACACGGGGGAGATCACCGGAAACAGCGCGGGCCGCATCTTGAAAATACCGGTCACACTCACGCTGGTCCAGAGCGGACAGCAAATCGTCGGCACCTGGACGACGGCGGGCGGCGCCTCAGGTACGCTGACCGGTGTACTGTCCGAGAACGGCGTCCAGCTCGCAGGGAAGCAGGTCAACCCTTGTGAGGGTGGCTTCGATGGCGTGGCCGTTGTCGAGACGGCGAACATCCTGCGCGGCTCCTACGTCGGCCGCGATTGCAGCGGCTCGGTCACGGCGTCGTTCACGGCGACGCGGCAGTGAAGACCCGTAACGGCGGCAACGGCCCGGTGGTCGCCGCCCTCGTCGTGCCGCTCGTCTCCATCCTGCTCCGTTGAACGAGCCGGGGCCCGACCGCCGCCACGCTCGACTGCACGACGCCGGCGGCATCGTCCTGGAGGAGCACCAAGCCGAGCTGCTGCGGGCTCTGGTGGAAGCACACCGCAACGTGAACCCGCGCGAGGAGTTCCTGGCTCACGATGTCATGCGCGGCGATCCTCGGCTCCCGATCAGCCACAAAGGACTACCCGAGGCGCTGATGGTCGCGGAACTTGATCTGCGTGCGCTGGAGCGTGTCGGGTTCATCGACGTGGTGGAGCGGAGTTCTCCCGGCTTCTGGGTCTTCTCGATCAATCCGCGAGCGGTGAAGTACTACTCGGACGTTCTTCAACGGCAAGGGCAACCAGCCGAGCGAGTTGAACAGCGAGTGGGGCGCTACATCGACAGCGACAGCTTCAAGGGGCGCCACCCGGCGGCGTATGCAAAGTGGGCAAAGGCCGAGGAGCTGCTGTGGCAGGCGGACGCGCAATCGCAGCTCACGGCCATCGGCCTCCACTGCCGCGAGGCGGTGCAGGAGTTCGCCACCGAGCTGATCGGCCATCATCGTCCGCCCACGTTCGACGCAGACCCGACCAAGACGAAGAATCGGCTGCACGCGGTCCTGGCCGCTCGGAAGCAAGCATTGGGAGAGAAAGTCACCGACCTTCTATCAGCTCTGGTGGACTACTGGAATGCGCTCGTGGAGCTGCACCAGCGGCAGGTACACGGGACGCAGGGCCGGCCGTTGACGCGCGAGGACGGCCGGCGCGTCGTGTTCCAGACTCTCGTCGTGATGTACGAGCTGGACCGCGCGTTGACAGCAGCATGTTAGGGTGAACGAGCACGCTGTTCCCGCAGAGCCCGTTTGTGTCTACTGCGGCGCGCCCGCGCCAGTGACACGGGATCACATCCCGCCCAAGTGCCTATTCCCGAAACCGCGACCGGCAGACCTCATCACCGTGCCGGCTTGTGAACAGTGCAACCACTCATTCGCTGCGGACGACGAGTATTTCAGGGCCGCGATGGTCGCTCCCGCCACGGACCAGAAGGAGGCTGCGCACGTCTGGGAGGAGACGTTACGCGGATTGAGGAGAAGACCGAAGTTCAGACAGGCGTGGGTCGACAGCATTACCCGCGTAGAGCTGCGGACACCGGCCGGCCTATACCTCGGCACGAGAGAAGGGCTCTCCCTCTCAGGCCCCCGGATTCGGAACGTCGTGCATCGCATCATCCGGGGTCTGCTCTGGCATCACTACAAGGTGCTGGTGCCCGGGACCACCGCCGCGTTCGAGACGAGGTACAACCCCGAGGTTGGTCCGATTCTGCCGATGCTCCAGGCGGATACGGTGCTTTCCGGCGTGGGCGGCGAGGTATTTCGGTATCGGCATGGCTTGACGGCCGAGACGCCACTCGTTTCGCTGTGGTGGATGCGCTTCTACGCCACGACGCACTTCCTGACCATCGTGGATGGCACGGTGGACGGCGTGGTCATCGCAAGGAACCAGAGGGATGAACCCTGATGCAACATAGATCGGCTCGCGCGTGGCTGGTCGCTCTGCTGCTCGTCGTCGTCCTCGCTCTCCAGTCGTCCGCCGTGTGGGCCGCGTGCGCGTGGGTATTGTGGAGCCACGGCTCGATCATCGGAACGTATCCCACCGAACTTCGGAAGGATCAGCCGTGGCAAGCCGTCGAAGGCTGGTCCACAAGAACTGAGTGTGACGCGGATCGGGCTGTACGACTCCAGCGTGACCAACAGCTACATGCGTCGCCTGAATGGAAGCGCCAGTGGCGAGACCTCATGGGCGAATACGCCGACACGGCGAAGCCAGAGGTCCAGTATGCCTGCCTCCCCGACACCATTGACCCGCGTGGGCCGAAGGGAACGCGGTGAAGTTTCGCAAATGGTTCTCTTGGCGGCGCCTCACCAATCGCAAGTCCGAGGCGAAGCTCACGCGGGGGGTCACGACATTCGTTGTCGGAGTCGCGGTTGGCGTCACTGCGACCATTGTCGCGACGCTGCTTATCTACCTAGCCGAACCTGACCTGGTCCACGTCGCCGGCAGCTCTCCGCCTCCGCCTGTAGTGGCAATGAAGGTCGAGGACCAGCGTTTGCTTGTCTTCCACGTCACGATCCGACCAAAGTTCAGAAACAAAGGCTTCAAGGCGGGTCACTTAGAACGACTCCAAATTGTTCCTATTGGACTCACCCCGTACCCCGAAAAGATAGACGTGATCTACTTCGACCAGGCGAACATCGGGTGGCGTCAAACACGAGAAATCCGGTCTGAATTTCTCGTGGTCATCGATCCTGTAAAGTGGCCGCTCTGCAAGAACAAGCCGCCTGAGCCGAACAAGATGACCTTCGCCGCGTACTTCTATGGCCCAGGTGGGCGGGAACTTGGTAAGGTGGACTTGAATTTCTATCTTGCCGAAGGACTTAGAGATCAGCTCCCTGCTGACTGTGTTTCTCCCGCGCCTTCGTCGAACATGCACGAGAGACCGAAGGGGAGCGGGCGATGATCCGGCCCGCTCCTCATGCGTCGCTGCTTGTCGTCCTCGCGCTCCTTTTTGCGGGGCACGCCATCGCTGACGAGCAGCAGCCGAACACCAACGAGTGCGCCGAACGCGAAGCGATTGCCGCGAGCATCGCGAAGATCGAGTCCACGCAACGAGCAGCACAGGCATCTGCGCTCTTGGCCCAGATCGCGGTGGTCGAGCAGCGAATCTCCAATCTGCAACCCGTCCTCTTCGGAACGTGTCCAGAAAATCTCGGGATCGCCAGTCTCAGCGGCCGGCTTGAGAAGATGCGGAACGCCGCACAGAAGATCGTGACCCAGGAGCGTCTTCGTGCTGTTGAGGATCAACGCCGTCGTGAGATTACCGCAAAGCCATGGCCCGATGACATCAAGCGAGCGGTGATCGAACGGAAGGTGCAGATCGGCATGACGAGCGAACAAGTGACGCTTGCGTGGGGGCGCCCGGGGACGATCAACGAGACGATCAGGGCAATAAGTCGGGAAGAGCAGTGGGTTTATCCGGGGCCAACTTACCTGTACTTCGCGAACGGGACGCTCACCACGATTCAGCGGACGCGGTGATCTCCGCCTGGAGAGTCATGCACCATGAACACTCGCCGCATCTTCGCCGTCAGCCTCGCTCCTCGGCGCTCCGCGCTCCCGCGAGGGACCACGATCCTCGCCGCTCTACTCGCCGTGCTCACGCTGAGTGCCTGCGTCGCCGGCTTGGCGTCGTCCGAACGGGCCAAGTGCGCGTGGATGTTATGGCGAGAAGACGAGACGAAGACTCCAAATAAGTTGGCTGAAGTCGAATGGGCGGTACCTATCGCCTATGCGGATCGTGCAGCGTGCGTCGCCGTGATCAACGACAACGTGATGCGTTGGGAGGAAAAAGGCTCGCCAACGCAGAGTGTGGATCGCACCTCAAGCGGCACAGCCGCAGAGTTTCGTACTCGATTCGATGGCGGCTGGCTGTCTACCCGTTTCCGCTGCCTCCCCGACACAGTGGACCCGCGTGGGCCGAAGGGAGGCGGGCGGTGATCAACTTCGATGGCGCGGAGAAGAAGCTCCGTCATGCTGCTCTGTTCCTGCATCATCTGGAGCACGCCTCGAAGGAGATAGCCCGTGAACTGGCCAATCCCCTTCATCATGCGCATGCCACTGACACGCTGGAGGCGTACTTCGCCGCCTGCCTGTACAACGCGAAGAGCGCCCTCACCATCTTGCAGAAGACCGGGCACGCGACGTTCAAGAAGGCTCTGGACCGCATGTCCGAGGCTGAGCGTTCCGAACTCAATCGGCTACGGGGCCTCCGCAACCAAGACGCATACGAGGCGACCACGGGGGCTGTGCCACTGCCGAAGTACATCCCGGAGCAGGACGTTCGGAGTGGATCGTCCCCCTACTACGGCACGTTCGTCCACCACAACGTCGCCCTGTTTGGTGCTGCACCGATGATCGAGCACGAGAACCCGGACGGGCAGAAGGTGAGCGCTACCGCTCTGCGCGGCACGACGGGGCTCTACATCAAACGCAAGGGACGTGTCATGGAGGCGACCACCGCCTGCCGGGACTTCATCAACCTGCTCACGTCGCTGATCCAGAAGATGAAGGCGGCTGTGTCAGAGGAGAAGCCCCGATGACCGCCGCCATCTACGCCGACACCATGGACCCACGTGGGCCGAAGAGCGGGCGATGACGGCCCAGACATTCAACCTCACGATCACGGCGGACACAGTAGCGTGGTACGGCGCTGTCGTCTCCACGGTCGCCCTCGCCGTCTCCGCGATCAACGTGGTCCGAGATCGCGCCCGCATCGTCGTCTCGGCTCAGGTCGGAATGAGACTGATGGGAACAGGCGGTGGTTACAAGCCAAACACGGATTACATCGTCATCACCGTGGCGAATCGTGGACGACGACCTCGGACAATCGAGAAGGTGGGCTTCACGTACCGCACAGCCGAACGCAGTCAGCCGGTGATCGCTGCTGACTCCGCGCTCAAGGGTCCACGAGAACTCACGGAGGGTCGATCCTCGATGTGGATGGTGGAGCAGGACGCCATCACAGCAGACGACATCGAGGAAGTGTGGGCTTACGATCAAGCGGCCGGAAGTTCACCGGCTACGTGCGCGGGCCGAAGGGCGCAACGCGATGAACGTCCGCCTGTTCGTCGCTGCCCTGCTCGCCGTGCTCACGTTCGCGTCGTCCGCGTGGGCCGACTCTGCGTGGGTGCGGTGGCTGAACGATCCGGCTGGAACCGACTCCTGGTTTCGAGAGGACGCGTTCGATACACGCCGTGCATGTGTCAAAACACTCGATGAGAGCCAGAAGCACTACGGCAAAGATCGTGTCGTCCAACGAGCGAGCGACACTGTGCTTATCGTCCACCGGCAAAAGGCCGAAGCGATGCGGCTTGATTGCCTGCCTGACACCATCGACCCACGTGGATCGAAGGGGAAGTGATGAAGGCTAGTGGCGAGCTGTCGGTCGATCTCCCCGAAGACGAGTGGGCGGCGCTGGTGAGCGAGCTGGACAACCAGCCGGGGAGTCTCACTGCGGCAGCGTGTGCGGCGCTCCTGAGTGCTGCTCCTTCTCCTGCGGGTATCTCAGGTGCGCGGTGGTTCACGTGCTCGGTAGCAGTTGCACGGGAGTTACTACGCTGGTGCGAGGCGGCAGCGGGGCGATGGCGGGCCTATGATCCCGAAGCGGGAGCCATCCTCGACCGAGCTGCCAGGAACCTCACCTTCGCCTTGTGGCGAGTTGGCGAAGGGCCTCCGCCGAAGGCGATTCAATACCGCCCTTGAGGACAGGAACCCGATGATCGTGTCTGCGCTTGGCGTCGTGGCAGCAGCAGCAAGCGCCATCGCGGCCGCCCGCTCTGCCACGCCTCGGCCGGTCAAGGTAGAGTACGTGGCTGCGCCTGTTCCCGCTCCAGCCGCGCCATCAGCTCGGCCGAAGTAGAAAGCCGGACTCAAAGGCTGGTGTCACTTTCCCTCCCTGTGGGCAGGATGGGACCCGTTGAAGCGGCCGGGGCACCGGTGGCAACCGCTCTGCGTCGTGCTGTGCGCGCACGAACTCATGCCGGGCGTAGCCCCCGCTCCACATGGCCGAGGAGGGGACCCTGGCAATCGCTCGGCCCCGGCCCTCGGCGGTGTAGTTGACACGGGTCATATCGGAAACCCTGGTTCGCGCTGATGCGATCAATAGCATAGCGCCCAGCCCGGCCGCATTTCCGTGGACGCTCGTCCAGACGGCCGCTTGCGTATCGGGCGTGTGTGCCGCCAGAATGTGTAGCGTAACGGTGTCGGTAATGCCGAGAACCAGTCCGACTGGTCGCCTTCCCAGCTGAGGGTAGATGCTATGAGTACCCATTGGATTACTTGCGCACCGGTGCTGGCGCTAGTTGCAACCCTGTCGTGGACCGGAGCAGTCGAGTCCAGCAGCAGTTATGACTTCACGTTGATCGCGGATACGAGTGGGTCTATTAGCGGATTTAACAGCAACATATTCCCTTCCATCAATGCTGGGGGAGTAGTCGCGTTTGAAGGGTTGTTGCGGACCGGAGTAGAGGGCATCTTTACAGGGAATGGCGGGACGTTGACGACCATCGCCACCAACGCCCCTACCAGTCCAATAGCTCAGTTCGGCCCCGGGTTTTTCGCAGGGCCTTCTATCAATGCTGACGGAACAGTGGCCTTCAGCGCTGTCCTAAAAGGGGAAGGCTTCGGCATTTTTTCCAGCAATGGTGGGGCACTTACTCCTATCGCGGACACCGGCGGCCTGTTTAGTAGTTTGCAAGGCACTGCCATCAATAACCACGGCGTCGTAGCTTTTGGGGCCGACCTGAGAACCGGCGGCTCTATCATTCTGACGGGCACCGGCGGGCCACTTGCCACTATCGCCGAGGTCAGTAGCCTTTTCGGCGGTACATCGATCAACGACCGAGGAACTGTTGCCTTTACGACTAATCCGATAACGCCAAGCGCAGGCATCTTCGCCGGTAACGGCGGACCACTTACTACCATCGTGGCTCTTGATAAGAGTCCTTTTTCCCAAGCCACAAGTCAGTCCATTAACAACAGCGGGAGCGTGGCTTTTGGAGCGTCCTTGAAGGCAGGAGGAGGGGGTATCTTTACGGGCGCCGGCGGTCCGATTACCAGAATTGCCGATAGTAGCGGCCCCTTCTCCTTCTTTTTTGCCCCCTCTATTAACGATGAAGGGACAGTGGCCTTTCTCGCTGGCTTGGATGCAGGGGGGGCTGGCATTTTCATTGGACCCGATGTAGAGGCCGACAAGGTCATTGCGACCGGTGATCGCCTGTTCGGGTCTACAGTGACCTTTTTCGAATTTGGCGGTGGTCAATCTCTAAACAATACGGGGCAGATTGCCTTTCGTGCGGGCCTTTCGGATGGCAGGTTTGTCATCGTCCGTGCCGATCCGGTTCCCGAACCATCTTCCCTGATCCTCAGTGCGCTCAGCGCCATCGGCCTGCTGAGCTACAACTGGCGGGTCGTTGCTCGCCGCGCGATTCGCTTCTACCCGGATTCACGAAGACGACATCGGTGCTTCCGCGGTGCAGGATATCCTCGACGCGGAGGACGTTTCTAATGGCCCGACGCGGTGACGGCATCTATCTCCGCCGCCGCGACGCCGAGGAACTCGGCGCCTGACGCAGCCGGCGTCCAGACCCCGGTGCTGGGGCTTGACCTCGCCTGAACCGTCTGGTGGTGGGCGATGCCGAAGGTTCTCATTCCCGATAAACTCGCTCGCGGACTACGGCCAACCGCCCGCCGATACCGCCGTGCGCGCACGCGGTCATGCCGGGCGTGGCCCCGCTCCACATGGCCGGGGAGGGGACCCATCCAACCGCTCGGTCGTCCGGCGGCGGTGAAGTTCCGGGCAAGTTCACCGATACCACTCAGGTGATAGTGAGCACGCACGGGCGCACTCAAGAACGGGCGACAACATGAAGAACCCCGCATGAACAGCGGGCGAGTTGTGTGCCGGATGACTACGGTTGATGCTGGGGTGACGAGCCCGGGGCGGATTTCGAGTCGGACGCCTTCAACCGGGCTCGGCCACCCCTCCGCGTACTCACGATCGTCGAGTTTCAAAGAACTGTCGCAGCAGCGCCGCGCTCTCGTCGGCGAGCACGCCGCCGACAGCGTCGGCGCGATGATTCAACCGCCGATCATCGAGCAGCCGATACAGCGACGCGACGGCGCCCGCCTTCGGATCGGCCCCGCCATACACCACACGCGCGACGCGCGCGTGCAACGCAGCACCGCAGCACATCGCGCACGGCTCGATCGTCGCGTATAGCGTGGCGCCGCTCAACCGGTAGTTGCCGGTCTTGATCCCGGCCGCGCGGAGCGCCAACACTTCTGCGTGCGCCGTCGGATCCGCGAGCGCCACCGGCGCGTTGTGCGCGCGTCCGACGATCTCTCCGTCGAGGACGACGACGGCCCCGACGGGCACCTCGCCGTCGGCGAGGCCCCGTCGCGCTTCGTCGAGAGCCTCCCGCATGAAGGCCTCGTCATGAGAATGGTGGGCCCTAGAGGATTCGAACCTCTGACCCCCGGATTCGTAGTCCGATGCTCTGTCCACCTGAGCTAAGGGCCCCATGGCGGAGAGGCAGGGATTCGAACCCTGGACAGAGCTTTTGGCCCTGTAACCGCTTAGCAGGCGGCTGCCTTCGGCCGACTCGGCCACCTCTCCGACGAAAAAGCTTTCGTAGTATACACCGCAGCCGATCAGCGGGCGGGTGGCGCGGGCGGCGGCGGAGTCGCTCCAGTGGGGACCCAGACCCACGT
>Ga0070706_100003821_pt1 | contig 14716 bp, 13 predicted proteins | sample KBSK5501metaG_FD_65476 | JGI IMG/M metagenome (GOLD analysis project Ga0070706, IMG submission 65476) | Corn, switchgrass and miscanthus rhizosphere microbial communities from Kellogg Biological Station, Michigan, USA - KBS K5-50-1 metaG | ecosystem: Host-associated > Plants > Roots >...
GCGCCTCCCAGACACGGCCGAGACGATCGTCGATCTGCTGCACGAGTCCCTGGTAGGCGGGGCGAACGGTGCGCCAGACTTCGTCGCGCATGAAATTCGCGCATTCCTCCTGCTGCCGGTACGCGGCGAGCACAGGATGCGCGTTCTCGAGCTCGCGTCCTTCGCGCTCGACCGGCAGGCATTGATCGATGGTGTACCGCGCGTGATACGGAGCGGGGGCAAGGTACGGCCAGTGCGGCTTGACGTAGGACAGATGCAGCACCCATGGCCGGTCGCCCTGCGCGCGGATAAAATCGAGCGCGCGATCGGTCGTGTACGCGGTTTCCGAATGGGCTTCCGCGACCCGCGCGGGCAACCCAGCGTTGCGCATGTTCCAACCGGACACGATCTGCCCGCTTGCGTCGATCGCGCTGATCACGTAGTCGGTCCACGGATCGGCGCTGTCGTAGCCACGAGCGCGCAACCATGCGGCGTACGCGCTGCCGGGCTCCGCCTGATGGCCATCATGACGGTCGAGCTCTGCAAATCCGCCCGCGCCGAGCAGACGGCCGGGCTCGCTGCCGCCGTCGAGCGCAAGCCGCGCGATCCCGGCGTCGTCGCGCATCACGTGCGTCTTGCCGGCGAGCACCAGCGTGCGTCCCGCATCGCGCAGGTATTCGCCCAGCGTGATCTCGCCGACCGAGAGGGGGACGCGATTCCAGGTTGCGCCGTGGCTTCCGACGTAGCGTCCGGTGTAGAACGACATGCGCGACGGGCCGCACACGCCCGATTGCACGAAGGCGCGCTCGAAGCGCACGCCGCGGCGTGCGAGCAGGTCGAGATTGCGCGTCGCCAGATGCGGGTGACCGTAGCAGCCGAGGTGATCGGCCCGCAGCTGGTCGCACATGATGAACAGGATATTGCGCACCGCCGCCATGCTTGCCCCTCACGCCTCGGCCTCTTGCAACGGCTGCAAGAAATAGCACTTGGCGCGTCGACCTCATGCGTCGATTCGCCTGGTCGCATCCCCGCGTCGCTGCGCTCGCGGGGCCCCTGCTTCCCGGCTCACGCCGCTCGCCCTCGCGCATGAGGGGGCCGCGGATCGTCGCTGTTATACTTCGCCGGCGCTCGAGCGGCAACTTGCGAACGCTTTTTCCGTGTTCTCCTTCATCCTCCGGCTTTTGGCAATCGTCGTCTGCGGCGGCGCTGGCGGACTGCTGGCATGGTGGCTCGTCTCTTCGCTCGGCTGGACGGGTGTTGCCGGCGCAATCGCCGCGGCCCTGCTCGGCATGATCCTGGCGACATTGTTGTGGGCCGGCGGCATTGCACTGGTCAACGTACTTCAGCGCCGCAATTAACCCCGGCGATCGTCAGCGTTGCCTTGCGTCGAATACGAAGCAGTAGCAACGCAGCGAGGATGTACACAGGTCTTGGCCATACATCGGAGATAATAGCGGCCGCCCCGTCGCTGTTGCCAATCGTGACCGTTCCGCGCTTTCTCCCGCTCTATCTCTGTTTCGCGGCCGCGTACGTGCTGTCGTACACGTACCGGACGGCCAATGCAGTCATCTCCCCGGAGCTCAGCGCCAGCTTGGGCATCAGCGCGTCTTCGCTCGGCCTGTTGACCAGCGCGTATTTCGTCGCGTTTGCGGCAATGCAGATTCCGGCCGGAATGCTGCTCGACCGCTACGGCCCGCGGCGAATCGAGCCCGTCCTGTTGACAGTCGCAGGTTGCGGCGCGCTGGCGTTCGCGGCGAGCGACGATCTTGCCGGACTCGCATTCGCACGCACGCTGATCGGCGCGGGCGTCTCGGTCTGCCTCATGGCGCCGCTCAAGGCGATCGCGACCTGGTACTCGACAGAGCGGCAGGCGTCGCTCGCCGGCTGGATGATGGTCGCCGGCGGCATCGGCGCCTTGCTGTCGACTGCGCCGCTCGCCGCCGCATTGACCCTGGTCTCCTGGCGCGGAATCTTCGTCGTGTTGGCGGCAGCGACCTTCGCCTCTGCGCTGTGCATCCTTTGGGTCGTACCCGACACGCCTCTCCATTCGCGCGTGGCCGGGTGGAAGTACCAGTGGGCCGGAGTGAAGAGGGTGTTTGGCAGTGCGCGCTTCTGGTGGGTCGCGCCGCTGTGTGCGGTCGCCACGGGCTCGTTCATGGCGATCCAGGGCCTGTGGTCGGTACCGTGGTTGATGGAAGTCGATGGCTACAGCCGCATGGTCGCTGCCGATCATCTGCTCGTACTCGGAATCGTCATTCTCGGTGGATATCTTGGCCTTAGCTTCTTTGCTACCACGCTCAGGCGGTTCGGCATTGGCGCGCGCCACCTGCTTGCGGCCGGCTTCGGTTTGAACATACTGATGTTGGCGCTGATCGTCACGCAGGCACTGTCGTCGACCTACGTGGCGTGGGCGCTGTACGGCCTGGGCTCCGCGGTCAATGTCCTCGGCTTCACGGTCTTGGGTGAGGGTTTTCCTCCGGAGCTGGCGGCACGCGCCAATACCGCGCTCAATTTGCTGATGTTCACGAGCAGTTTCGCGACGCAATGGGGCATCGGCATCGTCGTCGACGTGGCGCAGGGGGCGCTTGGAATCGACGTCGCGGGCGCGCTGCGGCTCGCGTTCGCGCTGGTGTTTGCCGCCGATGTGCTCGCGCTCGCCTGGTTCGCGCTGGGCTGGCGCCGGTATGCCGTCGCCGCGCCGCCGGGGCGCGTCGTGGCATGACGAGCGTGCGCGAGCTTCTCGACAATGCGGCCAAACGCGCCGCGGCGGGAGCGATCGACGACGCGCTCGCCGCGTATGTCGCGGCGCTTGCGCGCTCGCCGCAGCTCGCCGAAGCGCATTACAACGTCGCATTGCTACGCCTCAAGAAAGGCGACCTCGCCGGCGCGGAAGCGAGCCTTCGCGACGCGGCCAGGCTCAAGCCCGACTGGCCACAGGCTTTCCTTGGCTTTGGGCATCTCTATCTCCGCCAAGGCAGGTTCGAAGACGCGGAGCGGGCGTTCGACCGTGCCGCCGCGCTCGCGCCGGAATCGGTCGAGGCGCTCTTCAATCGGGCGCAAGCGCTCGATCGGCTGCGCGCCTGGGGCGAGGCGCTGCCGCTACTGCGCCGGGCGCGAGCGCTCGCGCCGGAAAACGAAGACATCTGGGCCGCGCTGCGGAGTCATCTGCTGCTCTTCCAGCGCCACGAGGAGGCGTTCGAGGACTTTCGCGCGCTCGAGCCGCACGCGAAGCTTTCGGCGCGCATCGTCGCGGCGGGACTCCTTTCGGCGCGCATCGCGGCGGGAACCGAGTACGAGGACAAGTACCTCCCCCTCGCACTCGATTGGCCTTACCGCTCGGGCGAAGCCGGCCATGCCGGCGCGGCGCTCGCGCAGTTGCAATACTTCGACGTGCCGCGCGCCGCGCTCAAGCATCTTTATCACACCTTCAACCGGCTGCGCCAGGAAGAGCGCGCCGGCGTCGCCGATCTTGTCGCGCAGCCCGAGCGGATGGCGGGCCCGCTGCGCATCGGTTACCTCTCTGCCGACTTCCGCGATCACGTCATGGGCAGGCTGATGCGGGACGTGCTCTCCCGGCACGATCGATCGCGCTTCGCGCTGCACGCGTACTCGCTTGCCGTACGGGAGACCGAAGACGCGGTAACCGACGCGTTCCGCGCCTGCTGCGAGCGCTTCGTCCGGCTCGACGATCTCGACAATCGCGCTGCGGCGCAGGCGATCGCGCAGGATCGCCTCGACGTGCTGGTCGACCTGATGGGGCATTCGGGGTCGTCGCGCCCAGGCATTCTGCTGTACAAGCCGGCGCCGGTGATCGTCACGCATCTGGGTTCGCACGGCGCGGTCGGCTTGCAGCAGGTGGATTTCAAGCTCGGCGACAAGCAGGTCGACCTGCCTGACGCGGCGGAGTATCAGATCGAAACGCCGCTGCCCCTCGACGGCTGCGTGCTGCCGCTGCGACGCGTGGCGCCCGCGGCGGCGGCTCCGGTTACGCGCGAGGAGCTCGGCGTCGGCCGCGACGCCGTCGTCTTCGGCACGTTCGTGAGCTTGTTGAAACTCTCGCCGCGGTGCCTGTCGCTCTGGCGCACGATCCTCGCGCGCGTGCCCGGGAGCATCCTGGCTTTCTCCCCGCGCAAGGAGGCCCATCGTGCGCTCTTTCTGCGGCGGCTGGCGAGCTTCGGCATCGGGCCCTCGCGGGTCGCCTTCATTCCCTGGACAATGGACGACGCCACAGATCGCGCGCGCTATAAGCTGATCGACGCCGTGCTCGATACGCTGCCTTACAGCGGCGGCGATACGACCGCCGCAGCGCTCGACATGGGCGTGCCCGTCGTGACGCGCGTCGGAGAGCGCGCCGCCGAGCGCATGAGCTGGAGCCTGCTCGCGCATCTGGGCGTGACCGATACGGCCGCGTGGACCGACGAAGAATACATCGCTATCGCCTGCCGGTTGGCGCAGGACGCACCCTGGCGCGCCGCGATCGCGTCAGCGATCGCGATGAGGCTGCCGCAATCGGGGCTTGCCGACCTCGATCGCTATACCCGCTCCCTCGAAACGGCCTACGAGCGCGCTTTTGCACTCAGACTCGAATCGGCAAACTGAACTGAGACTATGCACCTGCACATCCTCGGCATCTGCGGTACCTTCATGGGCGGCCTCGCCGCAATCGCGCGCGAGGCCGGCCACACGGTGACCGGTTGCGACGCCAACGTGTATCCGCCGATGAGCGAGCAGCTTGCCGCGCTCGGCATCGACTTGACCGAGGGCTACGACACGGCGCAGCTGGAGAACGTCGCCAGGAACGCCGATGTGTTCGTCATCGGCAATGCCATCACGCGCGGCAATCCGCTGCTCGAATCGATCCTCGACAGCGGGCGACCCTATACCTCCGGGCCGCAATGGCTGTCCGAGACGGTGCTGCGCGAGAAGTGGGTGCTGGCGGTCGCCGGCACACATGGCAAGACGACGACGACGGCGCTGCTGGCGTGGATTCTCGACCAGGCGGGGCTCGATCCCGGATTCCTGATCGGCGGCGTCGTCATCGACTTCGGCGTGTCGGCGCGGCTCGCCGACGGCCCGTTCTTCGTGATCGAGGCCGACGAATACGATACCGCGTTCTCGGACAAGCGCGCGAAGTTCGTGCATTACCGGCCGCGCACGGCGATCCTGAACAATCTCGAATACGACCACGCGGACATTTTTCCGGATCTCGCCGCGATCGAGACGCAGTTCCATCACCTGGTGCGCACGATGCCGCGACGCGGCCGGCTGATCGTCAACGGCAGCGACGACAACCTGCGGCGCGTGCTGGCTCACGGTTGCTGGAGCGAAGTCGAGCGCTTCCGCGCCGCCGACGTGCCCGATAACGGCGCAGACTGGACGATCGCGGCCGACGGTGCGATCAAGCTCGGCAGGGCGCCGCAGGGCACGCTTTCGCCGTTTGCGCTCGGCGGCCGGCACAATCAGTTGAACGCCCTGGCGGCGATCGCGGCGGCGCGCCATGTAAGTGTGCCGGTGCGCGAAAGCCTCGCCGCGCTCGCGGCGTTCCGAGGCGTGAAGCGGCGGATGGAGTTGCGCGGCACGGTCGGTGGCATCACGGTTTACGACGATTTCGCACATCACCCGACCGCGATCGCGGCGACGCTGCAAGGCCTGCGCCGGGAAGTTGGCGACGCGCGGATACTCGCCGTGCTCGAGCCGCGCTCGAGCACGATGAGGCTCGGCACGATGAAGGATGCGCTTGCGGGCAGCCTCGCCGCGGCTGATCTCGTGTTCTGTTATGCGGCGAACCTGAGCTGGGACGCCGTGGCATGGTTGCAACCGCTCGGCGACCGTGTGTATACCACCGCCGACCTCATGGCGCTCACCGACGCGATCGTTGCCGTGGCGCGGCCCGGCGACCACATCGTGATCATGAGCAACGGTGCGTTCGGCGGCATTCACGACAAGCTGCTCGCGCAGCTCTCGAACGCGGAGCGCAATGTTCCCTCTCACTCGAGGGAAACGGGCTAGCGCAGGGGTCGGAAACGTTGCGGATCGCCTATTTGCACGGCTTCAACAGCGGGCCCGCCTCGATCAAGGGACAGCAGCTCGGCAATGCGATTGCTGCGTTGCCCGAGGCTGCTCGACCTCAATACTTTCTGCCGCAACTTTCGCATCGGCCGGCGGAGGCAATGCGCATGTTGTGCCACTGGATCGAAGCCGGAGATCGCGATCAGCTGGCGTTCGTCGGCAGCTCGCTCGGCGGCTTTTATGCGACGCATCTCGCGGAAACATCTGGCGCCAAGGCTGTGGTGATCAACCCCGCGGTTCATCCCGACCGCGATCTCGCACCATATCTCGGAGCGCAGCGCAATCCCTGTACCGGCGACGCGTACGAGCTCACGGCCGACCACTTTGCCGAGCTCTCCGCGTTCAAGGTGGCGCGAATCACGCAGCCGCAGCGGTATCTCTTGCTGGTGCAGACCGGAGACGAGCTGCTCGATTACCGGGTGGCGGTCGCGTTTTACGCCGGCGCGTGGCAGCTCGTGCAGGGCGGCGGCGATCACGCGTTTCATGATTTCGCGGCGCAGATTCCGGCGATTCTGCGTTTCGCGGGCGTCGATCCGGCCGCGGTGGAGCGGCAACGCGCCTGATCGGCGTAACATCGCGCTCATGCTGCTCGCGACATCTGCGGAGAACGCTTCCGCCAGCGACCCGCACGACTCGCTCTGGCGCGTGACCGCTGCGCCCGCGCCCCTCGCCGCCGCGCTCGAAGGCCGTGCCGCGGCGGATGTGGTCGTCGTCGGTGCGGGCTACACCGGACTTTCCTGCGCGCTGGCGCTCGCCGAGGCGGGACGCGCGGTCATCGTGCTCGAGGCCGGCGAAATCGGTCACGGTGCGTCGGGTCGCAACGGCGGCCAGGTTATCCCGGGGCTCAAGCACGATCCCGACGATCTCGTCGCGCGCTTCGGCCGCGACCGCGGCGAAGCGATGGTCCGGCTGGTCGGCGGCGCCGCCGATCGCGTCTTCGCACTGATCGCGAAGTACGGCATCGACTGCGCGGCGCGACAGTGCGGCTGGATCCAGCCGGCGCATTCGGCTGCCGCGGAACAGACAATCTTCGCGCGCGCCCGCCAGTGGCGCGCGCGCCGCGCGCCGGTCGAATTGCTCGCGGCCGATCGCCTTGCGCTGCTCCTCGGCACCGACGTCTACCTCGCCGGATGGCTCGACCGCCGCGGCGGTGCGCTGCAACCGCTGTCGTACGTCCGTGGACTTGCGCGTGCGGCGATGACGCACGGGGCGCGGATCCATACCGGGTCGATGGTTACGAAGATCGTCCGCGAAAAAGACGAATGGGTTGCCGCGACACCGCATGGCGAAGCTCGGGCGCGGCAGCTCGTGCTCGCGACCGACGCCTATTCGGGCGCGCTGTGGCCCGAGCTCGTGGCCAACCAGATGGTCGTCACGAGCGTGCAAACCGCGACCGAACCGCTTCCCGGCGAGCTACGGCGTACGATCCTGCCCGGTGGAACCGTCGCGTCGGATACCCGCAAGCTTCTATACTATTTCCGTCTCGACGCCGATGGCCGCTTCGTCATCGGCGGCCGCGGTTCGGTGAGCGATACGGTGGCCGACAGTGTGTACGCAGCTTTGCGGCGCGCTGCGGCGCGCATGTATCCGCCGCTGGCGCGAGTCCAATGGCCGTATCGCTGGTACGGCCGGGTGGGGCTCACACGCGACTGGCTGCCGCATTTGGCAAAGGTGGGCCCGGGCGCCTGGGCGGCGCTCGGATATTGCGGCCGCGGCGTGGCGATGGCGACGACGATGGGGCAGGTGCTCGGCGAGATGCTCAATGACGGCCGCGAGCCAGCGTATCCGGTCGCGGCGCTGAAGACGATTCCGCTGCACTCGCTGCGAGTGCCGGTGTTGCGGGCGGGCATCGCGTATTATCGGGCCCTTGATGCACTGCGTAGCCCGGGTTGAGCGGAGCGAAACCCGGGTCGACGAAACGCAATTCGCACACGACCCCGGGATTCGCTGCGCTCATCCCGGACTACGGTATCAAGAACACTCGAAGGGAGAGCCCATGACCGTTGATCGCTCGATACGCGCCCTCCGCGGCGCACTTGCCGTCGCCGCATTCGCGTGCTGCGGCCTCGCGTGCGCGCAGGCACCGACTTACAACGTCGGCTCGACGCCGACCGGCATCCCGTTCACCTTCCTCGACGTCAAGACCAACACCATCCAGGGCGCCATGGTCGATCTGATCACCGCGATCGGCGATGACGCCGGCTTCAAGGTCAATGTCCAGCCGACACCCTTCTCCGCACTGATTCCGTCGCTTACCAGCAACAAGATCGACATCATTTCAGCCGCAATGCTCATCACGGCGCAGCGCAAGGACGTGATCGACTTCAGCGATCCGGTGTTTCCTTATCCCGAAGGCATGGTCGTGAGCGTCGACGACAACACGCCGTACAAGGCGCTCGCCGACCTCAAGGGGCAGATCGTCGGCGCGCAGGTCGGCACCGTATACATCGACTTCTTGAAGAAGAACGGCGAATTCGCCGACGTCAAGGTCTACGATTCACTCGCCGACATCCTGCGCGACGTGAGCCTGGGCCGGATCAAGGCCGGCTTCGGCGATGCGCCGATCCTGAAATACCAGCTGTCGCAGAACGCCAGCCTCAAAGCGAAGCTCGTGCCCACTTACGAGCCGACGATGACGGGCAGCGTGGGTATCGGCGTGCGCAAGACCGACCAGGAGCTGCTGAAAAAGATCAATGCATCGCTTGCAAAATTGCAGGCGAACGGCACGGTCGACAAGATTCTGGTGAAGTGGAGCTTGAAGTAGACGGGATTTTTCCCTTTCCCTTGCACGCATTCCTTGCCGACGCGCGCGACTTCCTGCCGATCCTGTTGCAGGGCTGCGTCGTCACGATCGAGATCACGCTCTGCGCGTTGGTGCTGTCTACGCTGCTCGGCTTCGTGTGGGCGCTGCTGCGACTGTCTCCCTCGCCGGTTCTTTCCTGGCCTGCGATCGCGCTGATCACGGTCATCCGCGGCATCCCGATCATCGTGCAGCTGTTCTACATCTATTTCGTGTTGCCGGACCTCGGCATCCAGCTCTCCGCGTTCCAGGCCGGATTCATCGGGCTGGGCGTCGCGTACTCCGCGTACCAGGCGGAGAACTTCCGCGCCGGCATCGAGGCGGTCGACCCGGGACAGATCGAAGCGGCGCAGTCGCTGGGCATGCGGCCGGCGCTGATCATGCGCCGGGTGATCCTGCCGCAGGCGATACGCGTGTTCCTGCCGCCCTACGGCAACACCATGATCATGATGCTCAAGGACTCGTCGATCGCCTCGGCGATCACCGTGGCCGAGCTTACGCGCGGCGGGCAGCTTATCGCCGCGTCGACGTTCAAGAACATGACGGTGTTCACACTGGTTGCGCTGCTCTATCTCGCGATGAGCCTGCCGCTGACATATCTCGCGCACCGGCTCGAGCGCACGTTCGGGCGCAAATGAGGCTGTAAATGATCTCGGTTCGCAGCGTCGGCAAGTCGTACGGCGATCACCGCGTCCTCGACGCCGTGAACCTAGAGGTCGCCAAGGGCGAAGTCGTATGCATCATCGGACCGTCGGGCTCGGGGAAGTCGACGCTGCTCCGCTGCATCAACGGCCTGGAGCATTACGACGAGGGCGAGATCGCGATCGACGGCGCACCGTTGCATCGCGAGCACAAGTCTATTCATGGGCTGCGCAGCGAAGTCGGCATGGTGTTCCAGCGTTTCAATCTTTTCCCGCACCGGACCGCGCTGGAGAATGTGATGGAGGGCCCCGTGTACGTGAAGCGGATGGCGCGCGCCGAGGCGAAAGAGCAGGCCGCGGCGCTGCTCGTCAAGGTGGGCTTGGCGCAGAAGCTCGATGCCTACCCGGCGAAGCTTTCCGGCGGCCAGCAGCAACGCGTCGCGATCGCGCGCGCGCTCGCGATGCAGCCGAAGGCGATCCTGTTCGACGAGCCCACGTCCGCTCTCGATCCGGAGCTCGTCGGTGACGTGCTCAAGGTCATGCTGACGCTTGCGCGCGAAGGCATGACCATGGTCGTCGTCACGCACGAGATGGGATTCGCTGCTGAAGTGGCGCGCCGCGTCCTGTTTCTCGACCACGGCCGGGTGGTGGAAGAAGGCACGGCGCAGCAGATCCTGGCCGAACCCAAGCACGAGCGCACGCGCGATTTCCTGCAGCGCGTCTTGAAACCGGTGTAAAGAAAAGACCGGTTTTCGTTGAAGCGCTGTGCGAGTCAATTCGTAGCAAACATGATTTTCGTAGCACCGAATTCATTCAGCCGACGATCCAATGATGAACGGGGTGATAATTTGTGCACTGCAGCGGGCGGCGCGCGATGGTAGAGGGTAGAATTCAGGCCATGTCTTGGCGAAGTTACCTCGCGCTTCATTCCTGATTTGTCCGCCCTGGCGTCGAGTCGGGGCCGCGCACTGTCGTCGTTTCGCAATCCGCGAAAGTATCTGGGAAGCGCGCTCTCACAAAGAGCTGCAGGTCGAAGCGTTTTGAACGAACGCGCTATCTTCGAATCGAAGGAGCACCACCATGAAGCCGCAAACCCGAACCGCTCGCAACAGCGGCCCGATCACCGGTCCCGTAGGATTGGGCGCGCCGGGATCGTCGCTGATCGAAACGGAGCGCCGCCACGGTGCGCGCAACTACGAGCCGTTGCCCGTCGTCATGACTCACGGCGAAGGCGTCTGGCTGTGGGACGAGCACGGCCGCCGTTATCTCGACATGCTCTCGGCGTATTCCGCAGTGAGTCACGGCCACGCGCACCCGCGAATCGTGCAGGCGCTGATCGCGCAGGCGCAGCGGCTCGCGGTCACTTCGCGCGCGGTGCACACCGACAAACTGCCGCTGTTCCTGAAGCGCCTGACCGAGCTGACGGGCCTCGACCGCGCGCTCCCGGTCAACACCGGCGTCGAAGCGGTCGAGACGGCGCTCAAGGCGGCGCGCAAGTGGGGCTATCGCGTCAAGGGCATTCCCGAGGGAAAGGCCGAGATCATCGCCTGCGAAAACAACTTCCACGGCCGCTCGATCACCATGGTCGGCTTCTCGTCCGATCCGCAATACGGCGACGGCTTCGGGCCGTTCGCGCCCGGATTCAAGCTCATTCCGTTCGGCGACAGCGCAGCGCTCGCGGCCGCGATCACGCCGCATACCGCCGCATTCCTGGTCGAGCCGATCCAGGGCGAGGGCGGCATCGTCGTCCCCCCCGAGGGCTATCTCGCCGAATGCGCGCGCACCTGCCGCGAGCATCGCGTGCTCCTCCTCGCTGACGAAATCCAGACCGGCATGGGCCGTACCGGCAAGTTTCTGGCGTGCGAGCACGAAGGCGTCGTACCGGATGGAGTGGCGCTCGGCAAGGCGCTCGGTGGCGGAATGCTGCCGGTCTCGGCGTTCGTCGCGACGAACGAAGTGATGCAGGTCTTCCGTCCCGGCGACCACGGCAGCACGTTCGGTGGCAATCCGCTTGCCGCAACGGTCGCGCTGGAGGCACTCGCCGTGCTCTACGACGAGCGGCTGATCGAGCGCTCGGCGGAGCTTGGCGCTTACCTGCTCGCGCAATTGCAGACGATCAAGAGCCCGCTGATCCGCGAGATTCGAGGCAGGGGACTGTTCGTCGGCCTCGAAGTCGATGCGCGGCGCACCGATGCGCGTGCCATCGTCGATCGCCTGCTCGCGCGAGGCGTGCTGTCGAAGGATACGCACGGCACCGTCGTGCGCTTCGCGCCGCCGCTGACGATCACGCAGGAGGAAATCGACTGGGCGGTCGAGCACGTGCGCGCGGTATTCGCCGAGCTCGGCAACGGGATGCGGCGGGCTGCCTAGGGTTCGCCAAGCGGACATCGGCTGGAGGCTTGTAAAGACCTTGATCGATAGTTTGGCAGCGCGCATCCTGTTTGTACTCGCGTGTCTTGCAGTCGTCTCGAGCGCCGGCGCGCAAGGCCGCTTCTGCGCCACCGACGATACGTTCCTCTTCGGTAACCGGCCGGTCGGCAGCTCGACGACCGCGACCGCGACGATCAGCAACTGCGGCGATCAGCCGTGGTCGTTCACCGACGTCAGCATCGATCCGGCGACGGGTGCCGCGTACCATGTGAGCCGGAGTTGCGCGACGGGTCTCACGCTCGCGCCGGGCGCCTCGTGCTCCGTGACCGTGACCTTCGCGCCGACGGTGCCCGGTCAGACTTCGGGTGCCGTATGGCTGCGGAACACGACGAACACGCCCGATCAGCTTCTTACTTTTTACGGCCGCGGCGTGGACACTCAGGGGGGCACGGCCTCGCTCTCCTTCGCTCCATCGGCGCTCTCGTTTGCGGCGCAGGTCGTCGGCACGCAATCTGCGGGGCTCACGGTGCAGCTGGTCAATCACGGACCCGCGCCGCTTACGCCGAGCGCACTCGTGCTCACCGGCCCGGCGGCTTACGACTACAGCGCGATAGGCGACTGCAATGTCGGCACTCCGGTCGAAGTCGGCAAGTCGTGTACGCTGACGTTTTTCTTCCAACCTACCGCTTTGGGCAACCGGCTGGCGAACCTGGTCGTCGATTCGCCGCAGCTCGTAAACCTGGCGATCCTGCCGATCGGCGGGGTCGGGATCACAACCACGCCAGCCGACGCCAACGTCATCGAATTCTTCTATCCGCCGCTCAATACCTACTTTCTGACGGCGTCGCCCGCGGAAGCGGCGTTCATCGATGCGGGCGGCGTGGGCGCCGCCTGGGTGCGGACCGGCTTTTACTTCCGCGCATGGACCGTGGAAAACGCGGCGTCGGGCGCGCTTCCCGTATGCCGTTTTACCGGGACGCCGGATATAGGGCCGAACTCGCATTTCTTCACCGTCGACGACTACGAGTGCACGGTCGTGAAAACGAACCCTTACTGGCTGTATGAGGGTATGGCATTCCGTGCGCTACCGCCCTCGGGCGGCGTTTGTGCCGCGGGCATGACGCCTGTCGTGCGCTTCTTCTGGTCCGGAGCCGAGGTGGCGCTCCTGCGCCATCGCTATGTCGTCGATCCGGCCGAAGCGGCGCGCATGCGCGCCGCGGGGTGGCTCGAAGAAGGTATTGTTTTCTGCGCGCCGCCATAGCCAGCACGACAGCGTGGCGCTAGGATGGCGGGATGTCCAAGCCGACGCTCGCCGACAAGCTGGTCGTCGCGATCTCCTCGCGGGCGCTGTTCGACCTCTCCGAGAGCCATCTCATATTCACCGAGCAGGGCGTCGACGCATATCAACGCTACCAGATCGAGCACGAGGACGAAACGCTCGCGCCAGGGCCTGCGTTCACGCTGGTGAAGAAGATGCTGCGGCTCAATCGTCCCGACAAGCAGTATGTCGAGGTGATCCTGCTGTCGCGCAATTCGGCGGACACCGGCCTGCGCGTGTTCAACTCGATCAAGCATTACGGCCTCGACATCAGCCGCGCAGCATTCACCAAGGGCGAGCCGACGTCGCGCTACGTACGGGCATTCGGATCGCACCTTTTCCTCTCCGCCGACACCGAGGACGTCAAGCGCGCGCTCGATGCCGGCTACGCCGCGGCGACGATCTTCCCCAGCGTCTACAAAAACGAAACCGACGAGTTGCGCATCGCGTTCGACGGCGATGCGGTCATTTTTTCGGACGAGGCGGAGCGCGTGTACCAGTCGGGCGGTCTGGATGCGTTCGCCAGGCGGGAAACCGCCGCGGCGCGCGATCCGCTGCCCGGCGGGCCGTTCAAGAAATTCCTGGCCGCGCTGCACCAGATCCAGTCGGACTATCCGGAGGAGAAGAGCCCGATCCGCACCGCGCTCGTCACTGCGCGCAGCGCGCCGGCGCACGAGCGCGTGATTCGGACGCTGCGCGCGTGGAACATCCGCATCGACGAGGCGCTCTTTCTCGGCGGTCTCGACAAGGGCGAGTTTCTGCGCGCATTCGGGGCGGATTTCTTCTTCGACGACCAGCGCACGCACGTCGAGTCGGCCGCGAAGCACGTTGCGGCGGGGCACGTGCCCCACGGCGTGGCGAATGAGTAGCGGCGCGAGCAGCGAGAGGGGACCCGCGAGCGAAGCGAAGCGGGGGTCGAGCGTCCGCGAGTCGCCGCAACGGCCGACACTCGGCGCAACGGGTCGCGTTGCGCGATCAGGGAGGCCGTTGGCGCGAGCAGACTACGCGTACTCGCTAGGGCAGCAAGCAGCCCTAGGTAGAAGGAAGAGAGCCACGTGGGAAGGAGTGGCCGGCTGCTGTCCGGTGGCGGTAAGCATCGACACTCCATACGCCGCCGCCTGCGACCGCGAAATACAGGAACACGAAGCAATACACGACTGCCAGTTCGCCGTGGTTGAGCAGCGGCAACGGTCCCATGGGCGCATGCGCCATGAAATACGCGACCGCCATTTCGCCGGACAGGATGAACGCGACGGGGCGCGTGAAGAGTCCGATCAGGAGCAGGAATCCGCCAACGATTTCAAGCATTCCTGCCAAGCCGACCAGCGACATCAGTTGCACGTGGTCGAACGACTCGACGTGCGGTATGTGAAAAAGCTTCGCCATGCCATGTTGCATGAACAGGCCGGCAACGACAATCCTCAGCAAACTCAACAGCCGCGCCGACCGGAATGAAATAAGACTCTTTGGCATATCCATGGGTTTTCTCCCATCGAGATCAAGCTCACTACCTCCAAACCAATTGACCGCGGCCAAACT
>Ga0070706_100003822_pt1 | contig 14712 bp, 11 predicted proteins | sample KBSK5501metaG_FD_65476 | JGI IMG/M metagenome (GOLD analysis project Ga0070706, IMG submission 65476) | Corn, switchgrass and miscanthus rhizosphere microbial communities from Kellogg Biological Station, Michigan, USA - KBS K5-50-1 metaG | ecosystem: Host-associated > Plants > Roots >...
GATGGCGGCAAGCAGGCCAACGATCATGGGAGCGGGGATCGTCCCGTTCGTCTGGCTCCAGACAATCCATGAGGCAGTGCCAGGAAACAGGAGGATAGCGGCGACTGCACCGGCCAGCAGCGCACCGAGGTTCACCCCGAGCCGACGCCCACGTCCCAGGGCATTGCTCTTATCGGAGGGTTTGCTCCAGTCATCTGCGACGAGACGTGGGACTCGCCAGGTGTGGGCGAAGAAATGGAGAGCGATCAGCGGGAGCCAGACCAGGACACTAAAGCCGTGCAGGGGGAGGAGTGGGCCCGCGTTCTGCGGGCCAGTCACCACGAGCCCGATCCCACTACCGATGACCACAAGCGTCGTGGCGATGAGCAGCGGGGCCATCACCCGCAGCGCCAGGTGGGGCGGACCTCTGCGTACGAAGGCGGGTGATCCGGTGTAGTAGCGCAAGAAGCGCCATCCAGTGCTGCTGAGCTTGACGATGAGCGGACCGACTAGGAGCACTCCGACAAAAACATGAATGGACAGCAGCGTATGCAGAATCGCCGCGCTTACCAGCTCCACCAGGATCAGCACGAGGAGCACTACGCCAGCCAGCGCGGTCATTCGTTCGTTGCCGACCACTGCAGATTGCTTGTCACCATTGTGTTCGGATGTATGGGCCTGTCCCGATGGGCGCACGGGGCTACCGTCGTCTAACTCTCGTGATTTCATGACGCTTCCTCCTGTCAGCTACGCGTTGATATCCTGACGCCGGAACACCACGGCGCTCACCACGACAAATCCGACCATCCACAGCAGCGCCACAAGAAGAGCAACAGGGTAACCCTGGGGCGGAGTGGGACCGACAGCCGAGGGTAAGGTCGAGCCCGGCAGAAAGTTGAGGACACGGACGGGGAACCACTTGGATCCTTCCTGCCACACCATGGCAATCACTCCCTCCGGGACCAGAACGTAAGCCAGGGCAATCCCTACGGCGGCGCCCACGGAGCGCGCCAGCACGGCGATCAGCATTCCCAGCAGGCTGATGCCGACGAGACAGAGCACCTCATTGCCGAAGAGAGCAAGAAAGGTGCGCATTCCTTCAGACGAGGTCCAGGCAGCCGTTGAGATTCCCTGCGCGTGCGCTGCGGAGAGGAGGAGCGCGGCACTGATTGCCAGGGTCAGCGCGGCAGAAATGATCACGAAGAGCACCAGCGCAAGCATCTTGCCTGAAAGCAGGCGCAGCCGTCTCGGTTCGCGCACCAGCAGGTTGCGCAGGGTTCCCTGGGACCATTCTGCTGCGATGTTCGAGGTGACCATGATGAGCGCGATCACAATGATCAGGGACCGCGCCTGGCCCACGACGGTGATCAGTCCCTGCGATGTCGGGAACGCCTGAATGAGGGGGGTGATCTCCGATCCGGTGGCCCCGGATGTGATCTGATGGAAGGTCAGGTAGGCGATAAAAGCGGTGGAGAGGATCATCACTCCCGAACCTGCCAGGACGCTCCAGCGGCGGAACTTGAGCAACTCGCTGCGAAACGCACGTCTCATTGGTGCTCTCCTTTCAATAGGGCCAGGAAACGCTCTTCGAGGCTGGCCTCTTTCGCGCGGATGATGATGCGAGTAGCGCCAGCCTCCCTGGCATGCCGGTTCAGCTCGGAGGAAAAGTCCAGGGGGCAGGCAATCCGCAGGGAGCCGTTGTCCGGCGTGACCGTGTAGCCCGCCGCGCTCGCGATGCTGGCCACCAGATCGAGCTGTGTCGCCTCCTCGGCTTCGACCACCAGCTCCCCGCGACGGTTCAGGAGTTCGCGGGCGGGGCCGCTGAACAGGGCCTTGCCGAGATTGAGCATCACCAACCAATCCGTGACCTGCTCCAACTCTCCCAGCAGGTGGCTACTGAGGAAGATGGTCTTGCCCTGATCGCGCAGATGCCGCAGCAGGTCGCGCATCTGGATGATGCCAAGTGGGTCAAGGCCATTGGCCGGCTCGTCCAGGATCAGCAGCTCGGGATCAGGGAGCAGCGCCATGGCCACCCCGAGCCGTTGCTTCATCCCTTGCGAATACTTTCTCACCGGGTCTTTTGCCCGGTCACTCAGCTCGACCAGTTCGAGCAACTGGCCAACGCGAGAGCGAGGGTAACCACCAAGGTGGGCCAGCACCTCCAGGTTCGTCCGCCCGCTCAGGCTGGGATAGAAGGCAGGAGCTTCGACGAGCGCCCCAACGCGTGGAAGGTAACGCTCTGGATGGGTCAACGGTTGACCCAGAATCGTCGCGCTGCCTGCACTCGGTCGCACCAGTCCCAGCAGCAGGCGAATGGTGGTCGTCTTCCCTGCACCATTGGGGCCAATAAAGCCAGCGATGGTGCCGACAGGAATGCTGATGGTGAGGCCATCGACGGCTTTGCGCTGCCCGAAGTGCTTACTCAAGTCATGGGTTGCGATCGCTAGAGTGCGGCTTGGCGCGTTATCCGCCGCCAGTTCCGTCTGCGAGGGATCAGGGGAGGCGGTCATGAGCACCTCCGTGGGTGTGCCTCTTGTCTGGGAGGACCGATAGACATCGTTTCATCGCGTGAAGCCTTTCCTTTTTCACTCTTCTCACTAGATGCTCGCTCTCGCCGCGCGATCAGGGAATGAGCGCGACACGCGCGAGACCAGGCAGATGTGGTTGGAAACCCTCGACAAAATCCGAAAGCCGAGAGCTTACTAACCGTTTACTAACTTGTATCCAAAAAGCGTTCGTGCTGATCTTGTTGTGTGGGAGACGCAATGCCGTCAAGGAGCACGGTGACTATCTGTGATACCTGATGTGACCCCTGAATGCTCTTCGACTCCCTCAGCATCCCCATGTAGAGGCTGACCAGCACCGTGACTGGAATATCCGTGCGAATCTCTCCGGCATCGCAGGCTGCTTGAAAGAGGCCCATAACCTGCTGCTTGATCCTATCTCGTAGGGACAAAATGATCCGCTGGTTTTGTGGGTCTTTGATGTGCTCCCTGGCATCTCGCAGTAGCATCGTGAAATGCTCATCAATGGGAAGCGTCAGCAGCGAGGAGGTGAGCAGAGTCAAACGCTCTCGCAGGCCCTGCGTGTTTGCTATGGCCTGGTCGATCCCTGCGATCCCTTCGTCCACAAACAAGGTCTGGATCATTTTCGTGAACAGATCTTCCTTGCCCTTGGGGAAGTGGTAGTACAAAGCCGAGGGCATTACCTGCACCGCGTCGGCGATCTCTTTCATGGAAACGCCTTTGTAGCCTTTCGCAAAAAAGAGGTCCTTTGCGGCGGTGAGGATCTGCTGCCAGGTGCCCTGGTCGAGGGGAGAAGCTGGGTCAACTCGTTGGTGCTTCATGGGCTGCGACATGCGTTCTCCTTTCTTCACAATTTACAGAACGTTCATTAAGTTCTCCGTAAAAGAATAGCACAGGGGGGAAATTCTGTCAAGAAGAAATCTCAACAGGCACAAGGCTTGTCCTCCTGCATGGTGCTAACATCAGGGAAACAGGAATGGGATCTAAAACGTCCTGGCCTTGCTTACTCTTGCTCAGCTATGGATCTCGTTGCGCAACCCTTGGGGAGAGCCAAAGGGTTTGCTCCTGTCCTCGCTGCCCCTTACAGGTTTGTGGTTGCCTTCGTGCCTCGATAGCTGACCACATACCTACACCAAAAGACAAATGCGACAAGTGCGACAAGTGCGACAAACTACACTTCCACGGTTTTTCTTATACCCAAAACAATTGCTACAACCGTTATAAGTGTTATAAATGTTATAAATGTTATAAATGTTACAAACTATACTTCCCCAGTTACTTTCGGCTCTCAATTCCTACAACGCTTCTGTATCTATCATTCGAAAGCAGGACGAAAATTCGTTAAGCACCCATGTGCCGACTTGCTGGCACCAACAGACTATGATTTCACGTCTACATACGATATTCTAAACAAGAAGAAGTACTCACAGGTGCTATATTGAAAAGGGTATAAAAGATGAGTATGCAACCAGTTCCTCGGAAACATAATCTGAACCAGAAACCAAATTTCCTGAGAGCCATCGTTATGCGTCTCTGGCCATTAGCAATTGGCCTGGTGCTCGTTTTATTTCCATTCGATTGGCTCGCTACTGTCTGGCCTGCGTACCGCCAGGCATTTGAACAGGTATTTGTTGGTGCGCGTGAGCATCATATTGGTCACTCGTCGTTGTTTTTTATTGTTGGTTTGCTGGTACTTGTGAGTTTTCCTGCCTTGCGTTCTCGCCCTTTACTCTATTTCGGGCTGTTGATCTCAGCGGCTCTCGCACAAGAAGGTGTACAAGATCTGTTTAAATTTCTTTTACCCGATCTAACTGACAGTCTTGACCTGCTCTATGATGCGGTTGGGTTTACCATTGCGTACCTGGTTGTTTGGGGATGGCAAATTATCTCAGGATTGAGGAAGGCATGACGGGTGACTTACCATTGCAGAACTTCCAAAACGCTATTATCATACTCAATGGTATCGTGGTTCACTTTTTTTGATAAAACCAGCAATATAAATTTGTTTGATCTTGCTTCCTTGAAAGAAGAATCGTATCAATGAAACTTGGCCTTTACTGGTCCTATGCCACACGCTCTCTTATCCGCGGTGGGCAACGCACTGTACTCGCTATCTTCTGTGTCGCGGTAGGAGTAATGGCCATTGTCGCATTACAACTCGTCGGACTCAGCGTCAATCAAGCCCTGCTTGGCAACATCATCGAGGCTAATGGTGGGGATATCCGGCTAAACGCTGACATTGCTCCCTTGCGCCAGCCTGACATGGTTTTTTTCGACAAACTTAAGCAGCAGGGACGTATCACCGATTATGCGACAGTATATGATCCTGGTGGCAGCATCACTCTTCCTTCAGGCGGAGAAGAAACATTTTCCTTCATTGCCGTCTCACATAACTTTCCCCTGGTGGGTCAGGCAAACTTCGTTGCTCCTTCTCACGGTTTAGAGATCCAAAACGTAGTTACGGGCAACAACGTTGCAGTAAGTTCAACTGTCTTCGATGCACTCAAAGCTCATATTGGTAGTAGCTACCGTGTGAAGACGTTGGACGGTCGCTTTGTGCCCATCACTGTCGCTGCGGAGTTTCAGGAAGATGGCGTCTTTCGTGGCCCGAAAATCATTATTTCCCGTACTACCCTGGACGTTGTCCCAGGTCCCAAAGGTGTCCCGGAGCCAGCGCAATATGGCACGGTTTACATGACTGTTCCTGTATCAAACATCAATGCTGTACAAGCACAGTTGAGCCAGCAGTTCCCCTCTGCACGTGTCATTACTGCCAATGACCTGCTCAAACAAAGACAAACACAGGTCGATCAGATTCGCCTCTTCTTACACATTGTTGGCTTACTGGCTCTTTTCATCGGCGGTATCGGTATCATCAATACGATGCAGGTGTTGCTGCGCCGCCGTCAAATTGAAATTGCTATGCTCAAAACCACCGGCTATCGCCAGGCTGACCTCTATGCTCTTTTCGGGCTGGAAGCCGCCATGTTGGGCTTTATAGGGGGTATTGTGGGAACGTTGTTAGGTCTTGGTACCAGTTTCCTTGTACGCGGCGTAGTTGAGCGCGCCTTTTTTATCCACCTGCCAATCGTTCTGGATACGCTCACACTTGCATCAGGTCTGCTTATAGGACTGGCAACGGCGCTGATTTTCGGTCTACTGCCAATTGTGCAGGCCAGCCAGGTTCGCCCTTTATCTGTGCTGCGCGAGATCATTGAACGCAAGAAATTCTCGTCACGACTTATCACCATCGGCTTACTTGTTATTTTATCGCTGCTGTTTGTGTTATTAGCTTCTGCTATTCTAGGCGATGTGCTGACGGCCGCAATAGCCGTCTATGGTGGGGCAGGCGTGATTTTTTCGCTCGCGCTTGGGTTCAGCTTGCTGGTGCTGGCCATCTCAAAGCTGCCAGTTTACGAGAAACCCAGGCCGCGTATGTTCCTATGGATACTCCTGGCGATTGGCATCACGCTCTTGTCTATACTCGTGCTGGCTGCTCTCTTACTCCTGGGTGAAGCTGCCAATGCAGTAGCGACAAGCACCGGTCACGATCTCATTGGCACATATGCGCTGGTTGTACTCGGGGGCATGGGTATCGTGCTGGTAGGTGGATCGCTGGTTTACTTCCTGGCGGTTATCGTCAACAGCTCTGTTATGTTCACTCCCCGTTCCTGGAAAACGGCTGTCATGTTGGCCTATCGCAATCTAGGAAGACAACGATTGCGTACCACAACCACCTTGACTGCGCTATTCGTTGGTGTTTTCGCTATCGGTTTGATCCTGATCATGGGTCAGGGGATTAAAGATAGCATCAATACTACACTCAGTACGCTCTTTACTCATAACGTCTTTGTTGTTGTGCCACCAAACCAGAAACAGGCAGTTCAGAATCAACTGGCTCTATCAAAGGGCATCGATTCTGGCAAAACGCTGGTCAATACAGTGGTGCCACAGGTGTATCCGATTCTTGTGACAGGGCGCGATATCAATACCATCCTCAGAAGTGTTCGCAAGACGGATAAGATTAATGCAAGGGACATTATTGGTGACCTGACCAATTTGCAAGGCTTTGATCTGAACGGAGGAAAGAACAATCTGCCAACGATCATTCTTAAAACCGGGCGTAATCTACAGCCTGGAGATGCTGGCACCAACGCTGTCGTTTTGAGTTCAGAGCTCGAACTAAACCCGGTGAATTTGCATGTTGGTGATACCATCGTCGTGCAAAGTACGGATGGCACCGTGACCAGGATACTCAAAGTAGCGGGTTTCTATGACAGTACCTCTCCTCAGGGCAACCCGAACTTCGCTGTTATGCTGGCTGACACGTCCATGGCTGAGCAACTTGGAGGATCCCAGACCCTGGAGGTTTTCTCCCTCAAAGTAGATCCCAACCAGGTACCAGCACTCAAAAAACATTTGAATACAGCAGTACCAACCGCTTTCATTCTGAGTGTTGTAGATATTGATACGTTAGTCAACCAGGTGCTCAACAACCTGATCATTATGCTAACGACGCTCGCTTCGCTGGCGATGGTCGCCGGTCTGATTATTATCGCCAATGCGGTAGCGCTCGCGATGCTGGAACGGCGGCGCGAAATCGGCATTCTGAAATCCGTTGGCCATACCAGCAGGTCGATCCTCTCCACTGTACTGATTGAAAATGGCCTGGTTGGTCTGCTTGGTTCACTGGTAGCTATGCTCCTGGTAGTTGGCGCAATCACTGCCTTAAGTAGATTTGTCTTCCATGTCGAGTTAGGTATTGGAACACCCCTTGTAGCTCTTATCATCGGGGCTACCTCGTTGATCACGATGTTTGTAGCGATGGTGGTGGCATGGGGTGCTGTGCGAGTTCGGCCATTGGAGGTGCTGCGCTATGAGTGAAAATTGTGAAACATATGCAGAGAATAGAAAGGGTGAAATTGTATTGCATATTTGAACAGGTCAAAAATGCCGCCTACGAAATCATTCAACGCAAAGGGGCAACCAGCTATCCAATTGGACTGGCGGTCACGCAGATTGTCCAGGCCATTTTACGCGATCAAAATCGCGTCTTAACGGTGAGTTGCCTGAACAGCGGCATGTATGGCATCGAGGATGTGTACCTCAGCTTGCCAGCAGTCGTTAACCGACACGGCGTCAATCGCATTTTCCGACTGTCTTTGAGTACCGAAGAGGAGCAACAGCTCAAACACTCTGCCCAACTCTTACGCCAGGCCATCGAAGAGCTTGAAATGTAAACGTTCGCCCAATTGCACTCGAGGAGATTACAAGTTATTCCCATTTCCTGGTCTGATTAACCTGCTCCTTCTCACGAAAAGCTTTTTCCAGGTCAATCTGAAAATAGTTGGCTAAATCTAGCAGATAACTAAGCACGTCGGCGAATTCTTCCTCAAGCTCAATATTCTTCTGTTTTGTTTTCTCTTCGTACAGCCCCACTGTTTTACGCAATGCTTTGGCTAATTCTCCAACTTCTTCGGTGAAGAGTAAGAATTTCTCGGCGTAGGTGTCCTTTACCCAGCCTCGTTCCTTGCAGACTTCATCTATGTATTTTTGGAGGTCTATAAGTGTTGGGTGTTCTGGTAAGTAGGCCATAAAGATCCTTTATTTAGTAATATTACCGTTTTGCATTCCATAATGTTGTACGCGCATCAGCGCTTGAAGTATGCCCTGCTTCGATCATTGTGCGGCGCAAAAAGTAGCCCCCCATCAGCACTAGTAAGGAGATCACAATTCCTCTTCCACTCCTCCGGTTACCGGAACGACCTACCAACAGCGAAAGTGTTTGGAGTAGCCAGGGCAGCGCCAGTCCTGTACCTGCAACAAAACTCCAGAAGGTACGTCCATGCTCGGTGGGTGCGGTTCCAACCAGTGGTCGTGCGGCGCGACCTGTACCACGTAAAAAGGCAAATAGTCCCGCCATCTCAACCAGCAATGCCACCCATTCCAGGCGTTCCAGTTTATGCAGTACCTGGACAGGTGCGCGAGTAAGATGTAGTACTAAGGAGATCAACGCTGAGCTGGTAGAAACTGCGGAAGAAATAAAAATCGCGCCCAGTACCTTGCTGCGTGACCAGAGCGGAATACTCGTGGCAGTTAGCAGCACACCAGTGTAACCGCCCAGGAAAACACCCAGAGCCGAGCCAGGTATTGCCACAAGCCTTTGGGGTAACGCAGCCAGCAATCGGGGTGCCCACCAGCGCCCAAGGATACCATCACGAGCCGCCTGGATCACTGCTGTGACTCCGCTAAAAAGCGAAAAGCTTACTAAACCCCACGTTCCCATTGACATAGGCGACTTGACTTTAAAAATACGCAACATGTGCAAAAAGCGTTCAGGTCTGCCTAGATCTTTCGTAAGTAATACCGGACACGGTAACAGCGATAGTAGTGAAAGATAATATCCAGTGCGAGCCACGATGCGATCTTCACGCGAACCAAAAAGGGCGGCGATGCTGGCAATTACGTAGCAACCTGCTGCAAGCCCACCAAAGAAAAAATACCAGATAATTTCCCATCGCCACACGGGAGCTTTCAGTACAGGATAGTCGTAATATGATGGCTCCTGTAGCTCGTGTTCAGGGTCTGGTGTATACCCTGTAGTGATTGCGGCCAGTTGCTCGGCAATGGCAGCCGGTAAAGCGCCGTTTGTGAATACTTGTGGAAAGCGTGTTTCCTCCATTTTGACCTCTCCCTCTATTCCCTGAAAAAGAGAATCCCGAATAAACCCATTACTGCTGCTGCCACGATCGTCCAGAAGGATGCTGGAATGACATTATTCGATGGACGCTGGGGATTCTGTGGCAAATTATAGATCTCTGGCTCATCCAAGAGTAGAAAAAACGAGTTCAGGCCTCCTTCGAGGATGTTGTCATCTACACCATAAAGCCGCGCCTCTTTCACACCTCGCTCCTGTAAAATGCCAAGACGCTCGCGAGCTTGTGCCTTGAGTTGCTCCACCTCGCCGAATTGAATCGAATCGGTAGGACATGCTTTGGCGCATGCGGGTTCGAACCCATCTTTCAATCGATCGTAGCAGAGTGTGCATTTGTGCGCAGCGCGATCACCATACTCGTCACGGGCTATCACTCCAAAGGGGCATGCAACGACACAATAACCGCACCCATTGCAGATGTCTTGTTGAACGTAGACTGTATCAAACTCGGTGCGAATTATTGCCCCCGTTGGACATGCTTCCTGGCAAGGCGCGTTAGCACAATGTTTGCATACATCACTCTGCATTAACCAGCGATCGCTATTGAAAAACGGCAGGGTCGTACCCGGTGCGGTAAACGGGATATCAGGGCGACCACGAGGGTCGCCCCTACTATATTCCTGCTCATGCGCTTGTTCGTATATAGTAGGGGCGAGGCTTGTCCCCGCCTTGTCTCCTCCCACCCCGTTGTCTTCCATGTCACGGCGGCCAATATGCTCAATAAATTGCACATGACGCCAGGTTGTGGCGCTCAATTGCCCTGTATTATCGTAACTTGAGCCTGTCCATACTGGATCACTGGCGGGTAACTGGTTCCATTGTTTGCAGGCAATCTCGCAGGCTTTGCAGCCGATACACAGGCTGGTATCGGTAAAGAAACCCATTGCTGCTTGCGGCGCTAATGGGGGCTCTTTGTTCCCTACGAGCAAAGAGACCATGGACCTTAGGGATGAGCCTTGTGTCGTGGTGCGTTGTGTAGGTTCTATTGCCATAGAATCCTCCAGCATTTTCTAGTGTGATTCCAAAATCCAGGCATTCGTATGGGTGGCACTGTCATGCTGAGCCTTGTCCTGAGCGAAGCGAATGGAGCAGCGAAGCATCTCGCTGCTCCTAGCGACAGACCCTTCGCTGCGCTCAGGGTGACAGTTGAAAGGCCGATGTATCGCGCCCCTCCATATTAAATGCGTCCAGGGCGAACGTTACAGGTAAATGCCTTGGCCTCTTCGATACTCACGTTTGGTTCCAACACCATATGTGTCAGGTCATTGGTAATGCTGCCAGTACTTTTTCCCTGGAAACCCCAATGGAAAGGTAAGCCAATCTGATGAACTACCCGTCCTGAAACACGTAACGGTCGTATACGCCGTGTTACCATCGCCCGTGCTTCTATCTCCCCGCGTGGTGTATTGATGATCAGCCACTCTCCATGCTGAATTTTACGCTCCGCCGCCAGTTCGGGACTCAATTCGGCGAAAAGCGATGGCTGTAATGCATTTAGCCATGGCATCCAACGTGTCATGGGTCCACTGACATGATGTTCAGTCAAACGGTAGGTCGTGATCACGATAGGATAGTTTGGATCACCGACCGCAGCAAGTCGATTGTCAGGGCGGTCGCGGAAGTACTTAGCAGCAGGGTTACTCTGCTGGTGATAGAGCGCATTGTGCACTGGCGACTCCGCCGCTTCATAATGTGCAGGCAGTGGTCCATCTTTAAGCCCCTTTGGTACAAAGAGCCATCCTTTCCCATCGGGTTTCATTATGAATGGATCACTACCAGAATGCGCATCCATTCCTACCGCGCCTGCCGGAGGAGTGTAGTTCGGTGGTTTGCTTATCGGAAAGTCCGGCACATCTACACCGGTCCATTTTTGCTGTTCCTCATCCCACCACACGTATTTTTTGCGTTCTGACCATGGGCGGCCCTGTGGATCAGCCGAAGTACGATTATAGAGAATGCGCCGGTTGGCCGGCCAGGAAAAGCCCCACTGAAGGAACGTGTAGCCATCAGAGATGCGCGAGGCAGCGCGGTTATTGCCGGGTTCTGGATAAACGCCACTGTAAATCCAGGAGCCGCAAGCCGTTCTGCCATCGCTCTTGAGCGCTGCGAATCCAGGCACATGTGGTGCATCGCGCAGTGTATTGACATGATCCATGCCACTATCTTTATCTGCCTGGTTCGATTGACGTACATAATATCCATTGATCTCTTTTAGAATGAGCAAGGTATCTGGCTCGTCAGGTATACGTGAGCCAGGCTCCGGCTCTTCACGGTCATAGTCCCAGGTCAATGCCAGCAGTGGGCGATCTTTCGGTGCAGCATTATCGGTGTAGAGCTCTTTCAAACGCTTTCCAAGATGATAGACGAACCACAGATCTGAACGTGCATCACCAGGTGGATCTACTGCCTTGTCTCGCCATTGTATGAGACGCTGCGTATTCGTGAAGCATCCCTCTTTTTCTGTCGAGGCAGCGGCAGGAAGGAGAAATATCTCCGTCTTTATTTTGCTCGAATCAACAGGCTCGCTATCTGGCCCAAATCCTGGCTGCTTATACCAGAATGCCGCCGATTCGACCTCGTAGAGATCGCGTACAACCATCCACTCCAATTGCTCCAATGCTTTGCGTTGCATACGTGAGTTAGTGCTGCCTGCAGCAGGATTCTGGCCAAAGAGCAAGTAGCCGCGCACTTTGCCATCCAGCATTTCATAGCTGGTTGCCAGGTGCGAGTGATCCCCAATAATCTTAGGGAGCCAGCGATAACTGAGATTGCCATCCTCCTCGTTTGCTGCTTCTCCATACCATGCCTGGAGCAGACTCCGAATATAGGCGGGGAAGTTCGACCACCAGCCTAGCTTTTGACCAGATGTGTCGATATACTCAGTAAGTGTCTGCTGAGATAACACATTAGATGGCGTATCTCTCTTCTCTCCCCATGTCGTTGCATCTGGATTTTGCTCAGAACGCGGTTGATGTTGCACTATCGCGCTGGGTTGTGGCATGTAACCAGCCAATAGATCGTACAATGTGGGTACATCCGTCGATCCCTGAATGGATGCATGGCCGCGTAATGCCATGATTCCTCCACCGGGACGACCAATGTTGCCGAGCAAGAGCTGGATGATCGCGGCTGCACGTATTATCTGCACACCTTTGGATTGCTGTGTCCAACCGACTGCGTAACAGATGGCAGAGGTGCGTTCGCGTCCAGAGTTCTCAATCAGTGTTTGCGTAACCTGCAACCATTGTTCGCGGGAGACACCACAGACTTCTTCGACCATTTCAGGTGTATAGCGAGCAAAATGACGGCGCATAATTTGGAATACGCATCGAGGGTGCTGCAAGGTTAGATCGGTCAGCGGTCTTCCTTCTGCATCGCGCTCATAGTCCCAACTGGTTTGATCAGCATATGTCTCGGATGCTGGATCAAATCCAGAGAAAAGCCCATCAAGGTCTTCTGTATCGCCAAAGTCCCCACGAATCAACGTTGCAGCGTTTGTATAATGTACTACGTAATCATGGAAATAACTGCCGGCCTCGATCACATGGCGAATGATTGCACCAAGGAAAACAATATCGCTTCCAGCGCGTGTAGCAACATATAGATTCGCCAGAGCCGAGGTACGCGAATAGTGCGGATCAACGTGTATGACTTTGGTTCCGCGCTCCTTCGCCTTGACGACATTGGCGAAAGCAACAGGATGGGCTTCGGCCATGTTGCTGCCCATGATCAATATGGCGTCGCTATTCAAAAGGTCTTGCGGGAATGTTGTGGCGCCGCCACGTCCTAACGATGTACCCAGACCGGGTACGGTGGAACTGTGTCATATACGGGCCTGATTCTCAATCGAGACGATGCCAAGACCCCCGTTGAAGAGTTTCTTCATCAAATAATTCTCTTCAATATCCAGGGTTGCACCACCGAGAGAGGCTATGCCCAGGGTATGATTCACCTCCCGCCCATCTGGCAGACGCTCCACGAACGTCTCATCGCGAGTTTGTTTGATCCTCTGTGCAATCTGCTCCATCGCCCAATCGAGTGACTTAAGTTCCCAATGATCGCTATAGGGTGCGCGGTGAAGGACCTGCGTGAGCCGATTGGGATTTACTGTATATTGGAAAGTGGCCGCTCCCTTGGGGCACAATGTTCCATGATTAATTGGACTATCCGGGTTGCCCTCAATGTCGATTACTCTACCACCTTTGACATAAACATTCAGGCCACATCCGACTGCACAGTAGGGGCAGACACTATGCACAACTTTCGCATCGCGAATGCGCGGGACAATCTTGCTACTTTCTGAACTGAAAGGTTGTGTCTTAGAGCCTACTTGCATTACCTGTGTTACAATAGGGGGCAGTATAAATTCAGATTCTGTAAGTGAAAGAAGTTCTTTCATTGGATACTTACCTCGATTTCAGGAAAATATCAGGCAATCTGTCAGCTATCTCGCATAAGTATTGTATCATCTTTTACTTTCTCAAAAACGCCAGCTAATTACCCATTCTGCACTATTGACACCTGTTTTTAAACTATGTACCGGAATCATGGACTGACGATGATGCGCACTCAACACCCAAGGAGGAGAATGTGAGTTTACCAAAACGCTACGATCCAGGCACGGCCGAGCCAGAGCTTCTAGCTTTCTGGCAAACTTCGGGGACCTATCACTTTTCTACTGAAACTAAAGGTCCGGTTTATTCGATCGATACGCCCCCGCTAACAGTTTCGGGGAATGCTCACCTCGGCCATGTCTATTCTTATAGTCAAACCGATTTCTTCGCACGTTTCTGGCGTATGAACGGCTATAACGTCTTTTACCCGATGGGCTACGACGATAACGGGCTTCCCACCGATCGCTATGTTGAGAAACGCATGGGTATCACTGCTCAACAGGTAGGGCGCAGAGCCTTCACAGAGAAGTGTCTGGAGGTGAGTGAGGAGGTCGAGAAGGACTATCAGGCGCTCTGGCAGCGGCTTGGCCTGTCGGTAGACTGGCGCTACTCTTATCGTACAATTGACGACCTTTCCCGGCAGACCTCCCAACTGTCTTTCCTTGAACTTTATCGCAAGGGATTAGCCTATCGCCGCGAGGCTCCGACAATCTGGTGCCCTGAATGTCACACGGCCCTCGCGCAAGCCGAGCTACATGATCTCGAACGCGAGAGCGAATTTGTCACCCTGGCTTTCCAACTTGAGAACGGGGAGACGCTGCCCATTGCCACCACGCGACCGGAGCTATTGCCTGCCTGTGTAGCCGTGTTCGTTCATCCAGATGACGCACGCTTCCAGAGACTTATAGGCCAGCGCGTAACTGCGCCTCTGTTTGATTTCGAAGTACCTATACTGGCTGATATGAAGGCAGACCCTGTGAAGGGTACTGGCGCTGTGATGTGCTGCACATTCGGCGATGTAACGGATGTTGAGTGGTGGTATAAGTATAACCTGCCCCTTAAGACAGTCATCGGGCGCGATGGCACAATGACAGAAGCG
>Ga0070706_100003823_pt1 | contig 14712 bp, 15 predicted proteins | sample KBSK5501metaG_FD_65476 | JGI IMG/M metagenome (GOLD analysis project Ga0070706, IMG submission 65476) | Corn, switchgrass and miscanthus rhizosphere microbial communities from Kellogg Biological Station, Michigan, USA - KBS K5-50-1 metaG | ecosystem: Host-associated > Plants > Roots >...
CCCGGGACGTTGGGCACTGAACCAGGCCATGGTCTGGGACGAAACTGCCTAAGGATTGTCAGCGTCCACCTGCATGAATATTCGTTACCGCGTGGTACCGGCACTGCCCGCTCATGCCGCTATCGGTGTGTGGCTGCGTACGAGCCTGCGTTTGGCCAGCGTGGCTCACGGAAGGCTGTGGCCGGGCAGCACGCTGGCAACCCGACGGCCGATCTCCTCGGCGATCAGCGTGCCGAGCCACCCCGCCACGGAATCCGCGCACTCTGACTCCACGGCCAGCAGCGCGACCAAGGCGGATAGCTCGCCCATGGTCGCCTGTGCCAGCGCGCGGCGCAGGCCTTCCTCAATCCACGCACGGTCGGGGTCCGCGTCAGCCGGCAGCGGCCCGTAGTGCTGCTCAGGCGGCGGGCCCGGCTCGGGTACCGGGCCGGCCAGCTCGGTGCCTGCGGGGGCGCTCGCCTGGCCACCCATACCGTGAACCTACCGCAGTCATCCATCCATGCGGTGATGCCGGCAGCCCGGGTGATGGTGGTGTCGGTGGTCAGGCTGCGATCGGGCTCCTCAAAGGAGATCCCTAGCCAGACGACCGTGCAGGCCGCCGCAGCGCGGCTTAAGTTTATCCTAGCGGGCTCGGCGCGGCATACCCGATCCTCAGCACGGCTTGGCGGTTAGGCAGCGTGACAAGCCGGACCCAGGCCGGATGGTACGCGGGTTGCTGCGCGCCGATGATCGACCGCATCCAGCTGAGATATGCCTTAGGCGTGAGGTGCGCCGCGCGGACGGTCGTCGCCAAGTCCACCCACCGCAGGAGGCTGGCGGGCCCGCCGCCAGGGGACTGGCTGGCGAAGTCCACGACGCGCACCCGATGGTAAGCGGCCATAAAGGCGATGAGCTGAGCCAGGTGAGGATCGATCTGACCGCTGAGGACCTGCCTCTTGGCTGTGGCGGAGAGCCTGACCCCGCTATTTTTCAGCAGCAGGACGTAGATAGCCTTCCTGTCGCGCAGCCCGGTGCGTAGGTCGGTGCGGTACACCTTGGCGCCGCCGGGATAGACCCACCTGATGTCGATCCTGGCCTTCCCACTGCCGAAGCTCGCGAGGATGGCCGGAGCCCAGCTGGCCAGACGACTGCCGAACTGGTTTCGGATCGTGGCAGTGGCCGCCACCACAGTGTTACCGAGGAGGTCGTTCGACGCATTCCCGAGCTGGTTCACGCTTGGGAAGCCGCTGTTGGAGAGGTCCCTACATACCAGGACATCGCATCCCACGACCTCGGAAGGGCTGACCTGGTGCAGTATCCAGGTGACGGCCGCCTTCCTAGCCGCAGTCTCAGCCGCGCTAGCTGCCGGGCTCTCCCCCACGACAGCTGCCGGGGTCGCTCTTGGTGCTTTCGGGCGGAACAGGGCATGGGACAGCGCCCCGGACCCGGCGATCACGGCGGCTACCACGATCGCCGCGGCCACCGACGTCAGCCACCCCCGCCAGTCGAGGGTCGGCGCCCCCTGCCTCTCGCCGCCACCGTGGGCGAGAGACAGGAGGCGACGTCGGCGCCCGTTGTGCGCAGGCGGGCTCAAGGGGGGGATGCTGTCTGGGGTGATCTGTTCGGATTCGGCTCGCAGTTCCCTCCGGAGCCGGTCTTCTAGCGCGCTCACCAGTCCTCCCGCAGCATCCGGCCCAGCGCGGCCAGCGCCCGGGCCGTGGTCGACTTAACGGTGCCGCGGCTTACCCCCATCGCCAGCGCGATCTCACGCTCGGAAAGATCCGCGAAATAACGCAGCACCAAGGCTTCACGCTGCCGGGGCGGCAGACGGCGCAGCGCAGCCACCGCCGCACGCTGTTGCTCACCCACCAGCACTACGGCCTCTGTTGAAGCGGCAGGGGGCACCGCCAGCGGACGGGGCGCGCGGCGGGCGCGGCGAACAGCCGACCGGCACCCGTTCAGCACCGACACCCGCAGATAACCCAGCACGTTGCCATGGTCGGGCAGCCGCCCCCAGGCCCGGTACAGGCCGTAAAACGCCTCCTGCACCACATCCTCGGCCGCCTGCCGGTCTCCCAGCATGACGAACGCGAGCCGGGTCAGCCCCAGCGCATGAGCCTGGTACAGCTCCGTCACCGCCAGGCCCGCGTCCGCCACCGTGCCGACATCGCTCATGCCATCCGGCGTCCCCCTCACTGCAGCCCTCCAACGGCCTGCCCGGGAGGCACCCGAGATGTCACGCAGACGCGCGATGTCGCCCTCCACACATCAGAAACGCTCGCACAAGCCCAAGGTTGCCTCCCATCGCACAGACACGGCTATCTGGGGCTGATTCATGCAGCGTCCCCGTTGGCTGCTACTCGCAGATCGTCTGGGAGGCGCGCGGTTATTCGTCCATCAGAATGCCGACAGCCGCCGTTTCGGGGCGGCGCGGGCTAGGGCACGTCACTGGAGAGGTGTCCCGGACCGCATACTTATCCATTGCGGCCCGGCCACGGCAAACGCTCGGTCATGCCGCGGGGTACGTCTCTTGCTGCTGAGAGTGCCGAACATTGCGCAGCGAGAGGTCAGGCGGTCGCGACCATCGGCTCGACAGCCCGTTGACGGAGCTATCGGCCGAGCCGCCGGTACAGCTCCGGGATGTCCCACGCGGTCAGAACCCCCGGAGGCTTCCCTTGCCCACGATCAACGATCACCGCTGGATACGCCTCCCCCTCGCTCCATTCCAGATGCGCCAGCGCGTCAACGACGTAGCTGTCGGCGGCCAGCACAGTCGGCACGACCGGGCCGACGGCCTCGGACAGCTCACCGACGGTGGTGTGCAGGTCGACCATGACGAGGTTCTCCTGGGCGGAATCCTCGACCCACCGGGCGACCTGGTCACGAGTGAGGAGCACCCAGCCCGTCCCTTCCAGGTGGTAGGGAACTTGTGTGTAGTCGTGCTCCTTCATCTCTCGCAGCACGTCCTGTAGTTGGTTATCGGCTCGGCAGGTCAGCGCCGGCTTCGTCACCTCTTCGAGCCGAACGCGGTCGACGAGTTCGCGGACGAGCCGTTCTAGCCGGACGACGACTGGCTGGGGTGGGGCCGCGGCAGGGCCGTCGTACTCGTCGAAGCTCACATGCGTGAAGGCGTTGCGGACTCGGCGGCATGCCTCAAGGAACGCTCCTTGTTCACGCGTGACCACACGGTCGGCCATCGCACGTCGTATCTGCGCCTCGCTGTCGCTGCCTCCGCGCCGGTCGGTTGGGTACAGCCCGTTCAGGTACCGCTCAAGCCGCCGCCACACGCCGTTGAACCGATCGACCGGCGTCTTCTCGCCACTCATGCGGTCCAGCATCGACCACACCGCGACAGCGGATGGTCTGATTGAGTGATCAGCTCTGAAGCGGCGATGATCCACGCGCTGGTGCCGCCATTGTCGGGAACTGCCAAAGGGCGTGACCCCCGGGCTGGGTCAGACTGAGGTGTGGGCGTCATCAGGATGCACACATCTGCATGCGATTCGCGTGTTCACTCTACGGGCGGGCAGGGTTCTCGGGACATCCAGACGACGATGTCGAGGACTCGCAAGAGGGATAGGTCGGCTGCCTCATCAACGCTGGCCTGGATGTGCCGGAGCCGCGACTGCACTTCAGGATCCCGGAGCGCGCACCAGACGGCTTCCCAGAAGTGCCCGAGCAGAGGGGGGTTTACCGTCGCGCAACGTCTTCCTGGTACCAGCCAACGAGCCAAGGCATGGCGTGACCGGCAAACTCAGGCGCGCATAACGACCGGATCTGCCCGGCGCGGATCCTGACCAGGACCCATTGGAAGCTCACGCATAGGCGGTTATCTCTAGTCCGTGTCCGGGAAGCCCTACGAGGCAAGAGCTCCTGCGTCGTTGACATGTAACTGAAGAGCGCTCTGCGACCAGCTGCTTAATTCGAAAAATAGCAACGACAATGGGATTTGCGCCGGGTCTGCGTCGGCCACATTGTCCAGGTAACGTGTCCACGACGCAGCAAAAAGCCCACAAAATGCCTACGTCAACTACATCGTAGACAGCGAAACCCCCGATAGAGATAACGGCGGCTACGGGCGAGCGCTGATTGCGGTCCAGCATGGTTCGCCGACGCACTCTCAGACCGGCACGACCGACGGTCGAGCCAAAGGAGCGCAAAAGCATTCGTAGCCTCGCGACGTCACGGATAGCCACTTTCCGCGCATGGCGGATGCCGCTGTTCCGTGGGCCCGACGCCATCGGCGCCGTTGCTGCCGGGGTGGGGCGTCGATCGGTAGAGTGCGGTTAGCTATAGCACCCGTGGAGGTGGCGACGGCAACGAAGGTCACCGTCGCCCTCGAGGATGATCTGGACGGCGGGGCCGGCCGACGAGAGGTGCGGTTCGCCCTCGGCGGCGTGGAGTATGAGATCGACCTGAGCAAGAAGAACGCCCGGGCGTTCCGCAAGCAACTCGCCCCGTTCCTCGATCATGCCCGCAAGGCTGGGTGAGGGCCACGGCGCCGGGCGGCGCGGACCGGGGCGAGCCCGGACCGCAGCGGCGCGATCCGGGCGTGGGCGCACACGGAGGGCCTTGCGGTCAGTGCCCGCGGGCGGATCCCGGCCCGCATCGTGGCGCAGTACGAAGCGCTAACCGGCGGGCGCTGACGCACTCCTCAGCACAGCGCGGTGCGGATGGCCATCCGTCTCCATGCCCTTGTCCCTGCCCCGGGTCACATCCCGGGCATCGCCAGATGTCGCTCAAGCAGCCTCATTAGGCACTTGAACTGCATAGACGTTGGCTCGGTGTCGGCAGCCGTCGCCGATCGCGGGCCGGTTCGCGTTGTGTCCCCTTGATCCCCTGGATGCGAACTCAGCGCGCTACCAGTCAAACAGCCCACGTAACAGCGTTCGCCCAGTTCAGCGACCTATGTACGACCTCATAATCACGGGACAAGGCTGAGTGGCGGGGTTGCCGGGGGCACACAGCTCGAGTTCACCGCCTGGCCGTACATTGCCTTGAGCTGGTCAGCCACCAGGCGGTGACGAAGGCCGGAAGCGGTGGGGGCGGATCGTCCTGGTAGCCCTTCTGGCCTTCTGCGGCTTCGGCGCGATGATCGGGCTCCGTGTAGCGCTGGAAACACGGCACACGGTACTCGCTGGCGTACGGACCGGGATCTGGGATGGCCTTGTCCAGGGCGCCGTGCTGCTGGTGCTCATCTATGTCATCGCCGGGGTGCCCGCCGCCCCGCGCACGGTGCGCGCCTCCGACTTTCCCCGGCCCAGCCGCGATGGAATCAGGACGTTCACGGCGGCGGTGCTGACCGGTATGGTGTTCGGATTGCTCTGGGGAGTCTCGGCCGTGCTCAGGAACGAGGGCGCCCCAACTCCGCCGATCTGGCCTGCGCTCGGTACCGGGTTGCTTACGGGCATCGATTTCGCCGTCGGCGCCTGGCTCTTCCGCTGGTCCCGGCAGTGGTTCAGGGCCCCCCCAGGCACCGATCCGCGGTCGGCCGCCCGGCTGGACCTGGCCGGGGCGATCCTACGTCCCTTGATCCTGGGGGTCACGTTCACGGTCTCCTTCGGGGTCAGCGCACCGTTCCACTTTGTGGCCGCCTACCTGTTGCCTTGGTTCGTGGTCGGCGTGGCGTTCGGATTCCTGGAAACGGAATGGCCGCTCTACGCTGCGGCGATCTCGTGGCTGGCGCTGGCCAGGACAGACCTTCCGGTGCGGCTCATGAGATTCCTGGAGTGCTGCCGCGCGGCGGGGATTCTGCGCGTGATCGGCCAGGAATACCAGATCCACGACATCGGCCTGCTGGGATATCTGCGATCGGCCCATCAGCCCTTCATCACACAGGTGCAACCGCAGCCAATCACCGGGCCCGGCCTCATCAAAGTGATGGGGTACCTGCTGCTGACCTCGGGTACACCGTCCGGGACCGCCGGCCCGGGTTCGCCCACCATCGGAGGGCTGACCCCCGCCCTGACTGCCTCCGGCATCCCCTGGCCCATTAGCGTCGAGGGGCCGTACCGCGACGACAAGCTCACCCTGCGTGCCGGCAGCCCGCCCGCCGCTCTTGGCCCAGGCGCGACCGGCGATGCCACCTTGACCTTGACGCGCGGTGCATTGCAGACCTCGACGCAACTCAGGTACCAGTTGCCCTAGCGGCTCTGATGGAAGCTGGCGCCGCCGGCCGCCTCGTCCCCCCGGGCCAGGAGGTTTTCATACCTCCCTCCCGGGTGACGACCAGGCCTACGCAACACGCCCACGGCTCCGGAGGGCGTTGCTGTGTACCGCTTTGACCTGGCCTTTTGTGCTCAACCAGAGCGCCCGGGGCGCGTATGGTGCGTGGGAACGGGGCCTTGAAGGGACGGTGGCCTTCTCCAACCACGCAGCATGCCCGATCACGATCTCCCGCAGGTACGGACCGTCTCGCGGACCCAATGCGCAGGCAGGCACCGACAGCCAGATCTACCCGGCAAGCCCTCCGGATACCGATCCGGGCCAGCAAGGCCCGAGCGTGTAGCCGGGCCTGCCTGCCATCCGGTTTCAGACCACGGGACTACCGATGGGACTGCCTACCAGAGCACGATCGTGTCGCATTCAAGGGCACGACCGAGTACTTCGTGACCTGCCAGAAAGTCCTGACTATCAGCATCACGGTCAGCCGACCCAGGCCTTGCATAATCATGCAGGCCCGCGTGACGACCAGACGCTCGGTCATGCCGCGATGACGGTCCTTCGTTGGGCCTTGGGCCTGGTCTTAGCTGGCAGGAGCGGGTGGGGGCGGCGTGATGGCCCAGCGGATGGCCTGAACCATGGCATGGCCTGCGGGGCGGACGAGGGCGGCCTCGGTCACCGGCAGGCGGGGCAGGCGAAGCGGCCGGCGGGCCCAGCCCGGCAGCAGCGACACCGCGGCCGCGGCCAGCACGGCGTAGGGCGGCCGGGCGAGGGCCGGAAGTGGCGGGGTGAGCAGCAGGAACCGGGCCGCCTGGCGGGCCTGGGCGGTGCTGGCCAGCTGACTATGGTAGGCGGTGATGCGGGCGGTGAGCTCGGCTTCGGTGCGCGGCGGGCCGGGCACGCCCAGCTCGGCGCCGATCCGGGCCAGGTCGGCGACGTAACCGTCGCGCCCGGCCTGGTCCAAAGGGTGGGCGCCGAAACGGGCGTGCGCGCGCAGGAAGCTGTCGGCCTCGGCGAGATGAACCCAGGCCAGCAGGTGCGGGTCGGATGCCGCGTACGGCCGTCCGTCTGGCGCGGTGCCGGTGATCCGCTGGTGGATCGCCCGCACCCGGGCGATCGCCGCGCGGGCATCGCTGGCCTGGCCGAAGGTGGTGACGGCCAGGAAGGAGCTGGTCTGCTGCAGCCCGCCCCCACGGGTCGCCGCGGTACCCCGAATGCCCGGCGACCGCGGCCATGGCCAGCGGGTGCAAGGACTGCAGCAGCAACGCCGTGATCCCGCCGGCGAACATCGAGGAGTCCCCGTGGACCCGGCGGACCGGGCGGTCCTCCGCGAACCAGCGCTCCCCGGCGGCGTCATGGATCACCCGGCGGCGCGCTGGGGCCTGCGGCCCGGCTACCCGCTCGACGATCGCCGCACCCAGGCGGCGCCGAACCAGATCAGCGGCGGAGGCGGTCACCCTCTCATTCTCCCCCCGGACCCGTCCCCGCACCGCCCGCCCGCCGCCGGGCCAGCGCCACGATCGAAGCCAGCAGAACAACGCCGCACTCATGTGCCGCGCGGCCCGGGCACGATGCCGGCGGGCGAGTGCGTCCAGTGGTGGCTAACAACTGGCGGTGTGGCGGTTACAGTGGCAGGCAGTTGATCTTGCACGGTGCAGGGAGCCGATCGCAGTCGGGGAGGCCGGGATGGCACAGAAGATAACCATCGCGCTCGAAGACGATCTTGATGGCGGCCCAGCCGATGAGACGGTGCGGTTCGAGCTGGGCGGTGCCGAGTACGAGATCGATCTGAGCAAAAAGAACGCCAGGGCGTTCCGGAAGCAGCTCGCGCCGTTCATCGAGCATGCCCGCAAGGCTGGCCGGGGACAGCGCCGCCGGCCCGGGCGTCCCGCAGCACGCCGGGAGCGCAGCGGCGATATCCGGGCGTGGGCGAAAGGCCAGGGCATCGCGGTCAGCGACCGCGGGCGCATCCCCGCGAGTGTCGTTGAGCAGTACCAAGCCGCCACCAAAGGATCCTGACACAAGCGGGCACACGCAAGGTCCAAACCGCCCCGCCCAGATGACCTCCGGCCCCTCACCGCCAGCAGCGGCATGCAGCACGCCTCGCCGCGGGCGCGGCAGACGAGAAGCCGCACGCGGATCTGCCGATGAGCGCGCTCCCGCCCGTGCCGTTGGAGGCCATAGCTCTGCAGAGGCGCAGGCTGTGTTGGAAGGCACTAGCATCTGTGCGGATATGGTGCTGCGAGGGCCCTTGTATGGCAGGCTATGCATGTGGGGGAGAGTCGAAGAGTCGGCCTGATAGCTCTGGCGTTGCTCGGCGCATCCAGTGCTATAGCGGCGCGCCCCAGTAGAATATGAGGCTCGTGACTTTCTAATACATCTTTACGCGCGCCTCTGCCAGGCCGTGCTCTTGGATGAGCGCCTGACGCCTGATAAGACGGACTGGAAGAATAATGTAAAGCGTCATATGCTTGGGATAATAGCTAGTATTCTCGCCGCTTTCAGTGCCTTGGCAGTTTTCCATCTTCTATTCGGCCGCTTGCTGGACGAATTTTGGGCCGCTAGACCTGACAGTATATGGCGGGCATCAGTAACAGCAGGATTCGTTGCTGCGGGGCTGTTTGCGCTCGCCTACTTGTGGAGCTTGCGGAAGAGGGGTGACGGAAGCATTGTCGCAGTAATCGCCCGTGACCGCCTTCGTCGGCTTCAATACCAGATAACGGAAACCAGTGGGCTAGATGCGGGATCGATAACTGGGCCTTTCGGACTGACGCTCGCAAGGTCCCGGTCCCGCGCGGTGACCGAGAATCAGATGGCGCTCCCTGACCTTGTTGCGGACTACCGCATGTTTGCTAAGCAGGTGGTCAGTTCCCTACAAAAGGTAGCGCAGCGAGCGGGCATCACCGCTGTTGACCGCGTGCGGCTGATAGTTGGTATCGATGAGATCGACCGGATTGAGAGCGCGGAACAGGCAGAAAAGTTCATTAATGAGATTAAGTCAATATTTGGTGTGCTGCAGTGCTTCTACGTTGCTTCGCTTTCTGCCGACGCGCTGGCACAGTTTGAGCGACGTGCGGTGACAGCAAGAACTGCATTCGACACGGCATTCGACACCATGATACGCATGGATCCGCTAGACATGGAAACAACCCGGCAATTGGTAGAGCAGCGTGTCATCGGGCTACCATATCCATTTGTAGCGCTTTGCCATGTGTTGTCTGGTGGGGTACCTCGGGAACTCATGCGTATAGCCCGTAGCGTTTTTGATGTGCGTAATAGTAAAAGCTGCGCCGCTCAGGAAGAGGTTGACTGCGGTACTATAGCTGACGAGGTTGTATCACGTGAACTTCAGTCGATCCGACAAGGCCTGCTTCCGATAGCGGCCCAATTGGCTCTCCCGGGAACGCCAGACTTTGTAGGGCTGCTTGACGATCGCGAGTGGCCGACCGGTGATTTCCAGCTCGATGTATCGCGTATGTCTGACGTGCTCTCTCGCATTGCCTCTTCTACGAATACGAATGATAAATTGGCCACGGTCGGCAGCGTCTGTGACAGCTTCGCAGCGGGAACGTTCTTCTTTCTAACCGTTCGCGAGGTCTTTAAGCTTCGAATTGATGACATCGTCAGCGAGCTACGAGCGTACGATACCACTATAGTTCGCGAGGCGGACGCGAAGACCGCGCTCCAAGTTCTCGCAAAAGCACGCGCGGTGCTTGCCGTGAACCCCGCCTTGGCGGCAAGTCGCGTTAGAGAGTTTCGCATGCACTACGGACTTTCAGATGTCACGCCAACATTTCTTTCCCAGTCCTGAGTTTCATACAAGCGTGTTTAGTGCATTGTTGGGACAAGATTCTGCTCCAGATCATGGTGGCCCTGGGCTGGCCGATCAGCTCAGCTGATCTTGGATGCGTGAGGCTGAAGAGGGGTTGCACCGTAAGGCTAGTCCCCGCCAGGCCAGACGCTCGCGGGATAACCATACGATCGTTGCGAACGTCCAAGCCAAATCGGAAGGCCGCGTGATGCTCGCAGAATGCCCTCTTCTGCCGCGAGGCGCTCGTCCTCTCATCCTCGTGACGAGGGCTGGATCCGTCCTGTTTGTGTCTCGGCAGGTGGCTAGATTCGCGCCCAGGGGCGGAGGCCCAGTAGTTGCGGACTTCTCGCCTGTGGTCGGGAGCGCTGGGCTCGCCGAAGTGCTAACCAAAGATCTGGTCCATGACCTCGGCGCCCCTGGTTAGGGCTGGCACGATCTGATGCCGGTAAACCATCTCCGTCGTGGCGGTCTGGTTGTGCCCGGCGAGGAGCGCGATCGCCTCGACCGGCACGCCGTGAGCGGACAAGAGCGACACGAACGTGTGCCGCAGTTCCCGGGGCACCCACGTGCTGCCCAGCCCGGCGGCCTCGGTGATCTTGCGGAACTGTCGGCGGACATTGTGATCATCGAGCGGCGTGCCGATGGTAGAGGCGAATACCAGGTTATGGTCCTGCCATAGCGAGCCAGCGGCGAGACGGTCCGCTGCTTGCCGAAGCCTCTGCTCACGCAGCGCCACTGCGCACCTCCGGGCCAGGGCCAGCGTCCTCCTGGACTTGGCCGTCTTCGTGTCGCCTCCGGCCCGGTCGGACCGCCACACGAAGACCGCGAGTTGCTCGTCATCGAAACCAGCGTCCGTAGCCGGCTGCCATTGATCACCAATCCATGCAACAACGTGATCCCAGCGCAACGCGCGGGCCTCCTCGGTCCGCAGACCTGTGAGCAGTGACAAGGTGACGTATGCCTCTAGCCGGGTGCCTTTGGCAGCATCCATTAGGGCTGTCGCCTGCTCCAGGGTGAGCGACTCCGACGGGCGCCCAGCGCGCCGTCCCTTCGGTGGCTTGACCAGCGCTGCCACGTTCCGGGCAGCTAGGCCGTCCCGTTCGGCCTGCCTGATCGCCCGGACCAGCACGTTCCGCGAGATCTGGACGGTCCGCGTGGATGTCCGGGACGCCAATGCCGTGAGAGCGTTCTGGACGTCGCCCGCCGTCAGGTCCCTCAGCTTCACAATGCCGAGCTGCTCTCTCAGCGCCGGCGCGATGGTGCCCTTGTACAGGGTCACGGTCCGGGCGGAGACGTCATCCAGCCCGTCGGCTAGCCAGTCATCGAGCACGTCATTCACCGTGTAGCCCTGCTTTGGCCGTAGGCCGCTGTCGACTTCCTGGTGCAGCTCCCGCAGCTTGTCCCGCACGTCGGCCTTGGTGCGCCCGGTGACCTTCCTGCGTATGCGCTGGCCGGACGGGCTGAAGCCCAGACTGACCGCGCCGACGTACCGGTTCTTGGACGAGTCCCAGTAGATAGAGTCTTCGCCTTGTCCGCGGCGCTTACCTTTACCTTGCGTCACGGTCGAAGCCTACTTCACTGGCTCCCCGTATGGCTCCCGGCCGCGCTAGCCAAGATCCCAATATGGCTCCTACCTGGTGCGCCTGGCAGGATTCGAACCCGCGACCCGCTGCTTAGAAGATGCCGCACAAGTGTCCGAGACGGTCGCTCACCTGCGGAGATAGCTTGCATCTGTCCGGCAGGGGGTTATGGCATCCGATCCCGTTGGTGTCGGTTGCGGGTGTCAGCTCGGCTGACTGAGCCCGGTCGCGGACCTGTCAGGGTTAAGGTTCTGCCCAGGCTAGCCCTGCTTGAAGTAGCATATATGCCCTAACTCGCGAGGGGTGAACAAGGTCACATGTCGATTAATGACCGGGTATTGCTCGACAGTATAGTTAAGGACAAGCATTCGCAGATAGCGCCCGATATGGCAGAAGATGATTTTTTCGAGCTATTCCTTGCTGAGCAACTTCTTTGGGAACATGATCTGTCTTGGGATGAGCTGCAGTCGGGTCTGACGGGAGGTGGGGACGATGGTGGGATGGATGCCATCTACATTTTCTGTAACGGGCGCCTCTTGGATGCTGACGTGGATTTGTCGCTTCCCGTTAAGGCTTCGGCAACATTTGAATTGATTATCATCCAGGCTAAACGAAGCCCGAGTTTTGGCGAAGCAGCCATCGAGAAGCTGAGTGCATCCTTGCTTCGTTTGTTGAATCTAGACAAAGACCTTAAAGACATGCGCTCGCTGTACAATTCTGATGTCATATCATGGTTCGATCGATTCCGGTCGTATTATCTGTGTAGCGCAAGCACCTTTCCTTCGGTGGATATACGTATCTACTATGGGAGCCGTGGCTTCGACGTTAATCACAAGGTTAAGAAGAAGGCTTCCGAGCTAGAGGCGAGTATAGATGCCCTATTCTCAGCATCAACGTGCGAATTCAATTTCGTTACCCCCAGCGAGCTCGTGGCCCTTGCGCGACGGCAGCGTCCCACTACTCTCGATCTCCACCTCGAAGAGGCCATGGCCACAGCAACTGGGGGGTTCGTCGGCCTTGCCTCCATATCTCGATATTTTGAATTCATATGTGCTGATAATGGCGACTTGCGCAACGTCATATTTGAATCTAATGTTCGCGATTATGAGGGTAGCGGAGGGGTTAACGCATCGATCAGGAAGACCCTCGAAGGCGATTCTGGTGAAGACTTCTGGTGGCTCAATAACGGCGTGACGATCGTGGCATCACGAGCTGCACAATACGGGAAGACGCTCACGCTAGAGTACCCACAAATCGTAAACGGGCTACAAACCAGCCGTGAAATCTACGAGTATGTTACAGCCGCCAAGAAGGAATTTGGGACCGTAAGAGATCGCCGAGCTGTGCTGATAAGAGTAGTCGTGCCTCCGAACGACGACAGTCGCGACCGAATCATTCGCGCAACGAATAGCCAGACGGCCATACCGAGCGTGGCGCTTCGCGCGACCGATAAGATACAGAGAGACCTGGAGGACTATTTCCTTCGCGAAGACTGGTATTACGAACGACGCAAGAATCGTTATCAAAATGAGAATAAACCAATATCGCGAATTATTACAATCCCTTTCCTTGCAGAAGCCATACTTGCGATCATATTGCGGGAGCCCCACCTTGGAGGCCCAAGGCTCGGCGGTCGCTTTCTGAAGGCTGAGGATGTTTATGAACGAATCTTCGACAGCTCCGTTCCCCTTGTTGGTTATCTTAAGAGCGCACAAATTACCCGCCTTGTGGAGTTGCGCTTCCGGGATGACCAAGTAACGGCCGAGTGGAACAAATATCGAGAGCGCGAACAAGCGAAAGGCGATCCGGGCGCGCTGCCAGAAGAACTACCTGGCCTGTCACCAGCGCAACGACGTCATCGAAGGCGGCGAGGCAAGACGGTGGTACTGTACAGGCCTCATCGCTACCTGCTTCCGGTTGCGACAGCAGTGGCCCTTTCTAGATCTAATAATAGATATATTACGGACCTTGCTGAATTCGATCCAGAATCCATTAGCTCAGAAGAAATTGCGCAATGGATGATAAGAATTGCAGAATTGGATCCGAGTAGGGCGCAGGCTGGAATGCAACCGGAGAGAGCTGACAGGATTCTCGCTGAGAAGCTTCTGGCATCGCTGCGGCCGGAGAAGTGACCCTGCTTGCCACTATTGGATCCCTGACGAATCCGTGCAGTCGTAGCCATCCTTCCGATAGGCGCCAACCCGGGCCGGGCAAGATCACCCGCAAGGGTGGCCGTAGGCCATCACGTGTGACGCGAAGCGCCCTTGCGGGTGATCTTGCCCGGCTTCACACTGGAGCGCCGGGAGGATGGCCCGCTTTTGCAGTTCGCGCGCCTGGCGCTGATCGTTGCGGCGCTGAGCCGGTGCGGCGGGCCGCGGGGACAGGTGTCGCGCGCCGACGCCGCCGTGGCCCGGAGGGCCTAAGAGCGGCAGGCGGCGCCCAGGCGCGCAACGTCCTCCCGAAAAGCCCGCACGGTGACCGGCGGGAGCTGCGCCGCGTTCGGATCAGCGCTATCCTCGCGCGGCGCTACCCAGGAACGGCGACCAGCCAGGTCCGGCGCGCTTCGCGCGCCCTTGAAGCCGTATGGAAAGTTCTCACCGACAGGAAGGTGTCCGACTGTCCGACTCCGACTGATCGTTGCCACGTTGGCTTCACCTGATGCTTGACACCGCCCGCCTGGGCATGCCCCGCCGTGACGTCGTTCGCGGTAGGGGGTGGCCGGGCCATGCTCGTGGAGTTGAGCGTCATGGAGCAGCGCTATCACGCCGTTATGGAGGTCGTGTCCGGTGCGCCGGTCACGGAGGTGGCTCGCCGGTATGGGGTGTCCCGTCAGGCGGTGCACGGCTGGCTCGGCCGTTATGAGCGCGATGGTTTAACGGGACTGGCCGATCATTCCCACCGGCCGCGTTATCAGCCCCGGCAGCTGGACGCTGAGGTGGAGGCGCTGATCTGCCAGTGGCGTGGGGCGCACCCACGGTGGGGCCCGCGGCGGCTGGTGTTCGAGCTGGGCAAAGCAGGCATCAGCCCGGTGCCGTCGCGGTCCACGGTTTACCGGGTGCTGGTCCGCCGTCACCTGGTGCCCGCGCGCACGCGCAAGCGCCGCCGCCAGGACTATAAGCGCTGGCAGCGCGAGATGCCGATGCAGCTGTGGCAGCTGGACATCACCGGGTCGGTGTTCCT
>Ga0070706_100003824_pt1 | contig 14709 bp, 12 predicted proteins | sample KBSK5501metaG_FD_65476 | JGI IMG/M metagenome (GOLD analysis project Ga0070706, IMG submission 65476) | Corn, switchgrass and miscanthus rhizosphere microbial communities from Kellogg Biological Station, Michigan, USA - KBS K5-50-1 metaG | ecosystem: Host-associated > Plants > Roots >...
GGCGCTCGAGCCGGCTCTGCGCGTAGCGCGACTGGTGGCCGATCAGCTCCAGCACCTTGTCGACCAGCACGTTCAGGTCGGTGGGGGCCCGGCGGCTGCCCGGATCCCGCACGAAGTGGAGCAGGCTCCCGGTGATCTCCTTGCACCGGTAGGCCTCCTCCTCGACCAGGGAGAGATAGGCGGGAAAGTCCTTGAACGCGTCCAGATCTCGCAGGTGCGGATCCTGCGCCCGCTCGCGCAGCGCCTCCGCGCAGCCCGCGATGGTGGCCAGCGGGTTGTTCAGCTCGTGCGCCACCCCGGCGGCCAGTCTTCCCGCGGTGGTGAGCCGCTCGGTCAGCAGCATCTGCCGCTCGAGCCGCTTCTGCAGGGTGATGTCCTCCACCAGCACCAGGACGTGGGTGGCCTGCGGAGCCCGCAGGGGCGTCGCGGTCACCCGCACCGTGAGGGTCTCGCCGCCCGCGGGCAGCTCCTGCTCGGCGTGCCGGACCTCACGGGCCGCGACCGCGCCCTGCAGGAAGCTCCGCACCGCGTCCGCCTTGCTCGCGGGCATGAGCTCGGCGAACGGCCGCCGCGCGGTGGGCCCCACCGGCACCAGCGCGGCGCCCTCGCGGTTCGCACTGATCACCCGCAGCTCCGCGTCGAGCACGAAGAGCCCGAGCGGCAGGGTCTCGAGCACCACTTCCACGAAGCGCTTCTGCTCGTCGAGCTCGTGGGTGCGCGCCTCCACCATCGCCTCGAGCCGCTCGGAGTAGGTGCGCACCGAGCTGAACAGGCGAGCGTGCTCGAGCGCCATCGCGGCCTGGTCCGCGAAGGCGGACACCAGCGACTCCTCCTCGGCGGTGAAGTGGTGCACGTCGGTGCGCAGGACGGTGAGAGCCCCGATGGCCTGGTCGCCCACGATGAGGGGGGCGGCCAGCATCGAGCGCAGGCCCGACTGGGGATAGCGCACGCGTGGATCGCGGTAGAGATCGGTAGTTTGGGTCGGGCGCCGCTCCTTGACCGCGGCCCCGGTGATCCCTTCCCCCACCTGCAGGCGGATCGCGGGCAGGTCCTCGGGAGGCAGGTCGAGGCTCGCAGTGGCGGTCAGCTCGCCGGTCGCCGCGTCGAGGGTGAAGAGACCGCACGACTGCACCTCGAGCACCGCGCGCGCCTGGTTCAGGATGAGGCGCACCGTCTCGCCCACGTCGAGGCTCTGGTTCACCGCGTGCCCGGCCCGGAGCAGGGCCTGGGTCTCCCGGGTCCGCCGCTGGGCCTCCTCGAAGAGGCGCGCGTTCTGGATCGCGATGCCGGCCTGATCCGCGAAGCTCTCGAGCAAGGTCTGGTGCCGCTCGCCGAAGGCGCTCGGCACGATCGAGAACGCGGAGATGACGCCGATGATCTGGCCTCCGACCCGGAGCGGCACGCTCAGGAGCGAGCGGATGCCCTCCTTCTCGTCGACGTCGCGCCGCGCCGAGCGCGGATCCTGGCGCAGGTCGTCGGCGCGCACCGCGCGGCCGGACGCGGCGGCGACCCCGATGATCCCCTCGCCCACCCGCACCGAGAGGTTCCGCCACTCGAGCGTGCGGAAACCGTGGGCGGCCGCCTGCTCGATCTGGGTCCGGTCCGGGCTCAGCAGCCCGATGCCGCACCCGGTGCTGCCCATGAGGGCGGTGACGGACCGGCTGATCGTCTCGAGCACCGAGGGCAGATCGAGCCGGGCGGTGATCAGCTGGGTCGTGCGGTTGAGGGCGGCCAGCTCCTCGGCGCGCCGGGTCGATTCCCCGTGCAGGCGCGAGTGCTCGATGGCGGAGGCGAGCGGTCGCGCCACGTCGGTGAGCACCTCGACGTCGGCATCGGTGAAGGCGCCCGGCTCCCGGTGGGTGACGTTGAGGGTGCCGATCGCCTGGCCCTGCGAGAGCAGCGGCGCGAGGATGGCCGACCGGAAGCCGCGCCGCAGGAACAGCTCCCGGCTCACCGCCGGGATGGACGGATCGCCGGTGGCGTCGTCGATCCGGCGGGGCGCCTGCTGGCTCGCCACCCACGCGGTCAGGGTGTTGGCGATGGGAATCCCGAAGTCGAACACTTCGGGCAGCGCGGTGCGCGTCGCCACGTCGAGCACGCGGAACTCCCCGCGCTCCCGGTCGAGCAGGGTCACCCCGAGCGCGTCGAAGCTGATCAGCCGGCCCACCGCCTCCGCCACCTTCTGATAGATGCCCTCCAGCGAGAGCGTGGTCCCGCTGAGGGCGGCGATCTGGTTGATGACCTCGAGCCGGATGGTGCGCTGCCGAAGGCGCCAGACGTGCTCGAGGGCGTGGCCGAACTCGCGGGCGAAGCTCGGGGGCAGCGTCTCTCGGGTGAGACCGCGGGCCCCGCCCGGCCCGACCAGCACCAAGGCCCCGGTGGGGTGCCCCGGGTCGCCCAGTGCCGCCCCGAGCAGCACCTGGTCCCGGCCCTTCAGGCCGGGCGGCGGGGCGGCCGGCGTCTCGAGCCGCACGCCCCGACGCGGCGGCTCCAGACGCGCGCGCAGCCAGCGGTCGAGCGCCGAGCCCGGCCGCGCGCCCACCACCAGGTCGACCGGAGCACCCTCGTGCGGCCGGAAGCGCAGCGCGCCGGCGCGGGCGCCGGAGAACGTGACCAGCCGCTTCAGCGTCCGCGCGAAGCCCGCCTCCGAGGAGGCCGCCCCACCGAGTGTCGCCAGGAGGTCGGGGAAGAGTCGCCCGATCTTCACCGGGCGCCTCAGAGCGACGGGCCCGCGTCGAAGCGGATCACGCTCTCGCACCAGGCGGCGGCCGCGAGCAGCCGCGCCTCGCCCCACGCCGTGCCGACGAACTGCAGCGCGAGCGGCAGCCCCGACGGGTCGAGCCCGGTGGGGAGCGAGATCGCGGGCAGGCCCGCGAACGTGAACGGGGCGCAGAAGCCCGGGTCGCCGGTGGAGCCGAGGCCACGGGGAGCGGGAGCGCCGATGGTGGGCGCGAGCAGCACGTCGTGGCGCGACGCCACCGCGTCCAGCTCGTCGCCCGCGCGGCGGCGCGCGCTCTGGGCCGCGAGGTACTCCGGCGCGGTCACCGCGCGCCCTCGCTCGATCAGCTCCTTGATGCGCGGCGGGTAGTCGGCCGCGTGCGAGGCGTAGAGCGGCGCGTGCGCGTGCGCCGCCTCCACCGCCAGCACCGTCTCCCCCGCCGCGCGCAGCGTGGCGAACGAGTCGGGCAGGTCCACGTCGACGAGCCGGGCGCCCGTCCCCTCGAACTCGCGCAGGATCGCGTCGAGGTGCTTCGCCATCTCGGGGGTGGCCTGCGCGAGGAGCGCGCCGAGCACGCCGATGCGCGGCGGCGCGGGGGCGGCGAGGGCGGCCAGGTAGGGCCCGGGCGGCACCGCGCTCGCGCGGGGGTCGGCCGGATCGGGGCCGGCCAGCAGCGACAGGGCCAGCGCGCAGTCCTCGACGCTCCGGGCCAAGACCCCGACGTGGTCGAGGCTCTCGGCCAGGGCCAGCATCCCCACGGTGCTGATGCGGCGGTGGGTCGGCTTGAAGCCGATCACGCCGCAGTACGCGGCGGGCCGCAGCACCGAGCCCACCGTCTGCGAGCCCAACGCCAGCGGCACCATGCGCGCGGCCACCGCGGCGGCCGGCCCGCTCGACGAGCCGCCCGGGGTGTGCTCGGGGTTCCACGGGTTGCGGGTGGTGCTCGGGTCGAGGAACGCAAACGGGGTGGTGGCGAGCTTGCCCATCGGCACCGCCCCCGCCCCGCGCAGCCGGGCCACCACGGTCGCGTCGGCCGTCGCGGTGCGCGTGGCCCACGCGGGCGCGCCGGAGGTGGTCGGCACGCCCGCGGCGTCAAAGACGTCCTTGAGCGCGATCGGCACCCCGTGGAGCGGCCCCATGAAGCGGCCCTCGCGCGCCTCGATGTCGCGCTGGACCGCCACCCGCGCGGCCGCGTCGCGATCGAGCCGGATCCACGCGCCCACCGCAGGCTCGGTGGCGTCGACGCGCTTGAGGCAGGCCGCCACCAGGTTCGACGGCGAGAGCGAGCCGGCGCGGATGCGGCGGGCCGCCTCGGACGCGCTCAGCTCGTACATGGCGGCCATGGTCAGTGCAGCGCGTCCAGCACCTCGGCCACGACCTCGAAGCGCCCGAAGGAGGGCATCAGGTAGGCGCCGGCGTGGTAGGCCCGCACGTCGCGCAGAAGCCGCTGGGCCATCTCGATCCCCGCGCGCAGCCCGCGCTCCCCCGCCTCCTTCATGCGCGCGCGCACGCCGTCCGGCACCGTGATGCCGGGCACCTCGTTGTGGAGGAACTCGGCGTGCCGGGAGGAGTGGAGCGGCATGATCCCCACCAGGAGCGGGATCGGCGACCGGGAGCGGGCGAAGAAGCGCTCGAGCATCTCGAGGTCGTAGACCGGCTGGGTCTGGACCCATCGCGCGCCCGCCTCGACCTTGGCGAGGAAGCGCTCCATCTCGCGGGTCGGCTCGGCGGCGGCGGGGTTCAGGGCCACCCCCACGCAGAAGGAGGTGGGCTCGCCGATCGAGGTGCCGGTGGCGTCGAGGCCACGGTTCATGCCGGCCAGCACCCGGATCAGGCCGATCGCGTCGACGTCGAAGACCGCGGTGGCGTTCACGTAGTCGCCCGCGCGGGGTGGATCGCCGGTCATCGCGAGGATGTTGCGAATGTCCACCGCGTGGGCCCCCAGGAGATCGGCCTGGATGCCCATCAGGTTCCGGTCGCGACACGTGAAGTGCATGTTGATGTCGAGCCCGCTCGCGTCCCGCACCAGCATCGCGGTCGGCAGCACCGACATCCGGACGCGGCCCAGCGAGCCGTCGTTGATGTCGACGATCTCGACCCCGCGCTCCTTGAGGAGCTTCGCCCCCTGCACCAGCTTCTCGATGTTGTGCCCGCGCGGAGGGTCGAGCTCGACGGTGACCGCGAACTCGCGAGCCTCGAGCCGCCGCTGCAGGAGGGTCGGCGGCGCGCTCGTGACGAGCCCGCTGGGCTCCGCGGCCTCCACCCGCGCCCGGCGCACCGGCTCGACGCGCGCCGCGCTCCGCTGGGGGGCGAGCCGGTCGAGCGCGTCCCGCATGGCCCGCACGTGCTGCGGCGTGGTCCCGCAGCAGCCGCCCACCATGCGCGCGCCTCCGAGGATCATCCGCGCCGCGTAGTCCGCCATGTAGCCGGGCGACGACAGGTACATGAGCCGCTCGCCCACCCGGCTCGGCAGGCCCGCGTTGGGCTGGATGACGAGGTGGAGCCCGGCCGCCTCGGGCAGCATCTGCTCCAGGATGTCGTAGAGCACGCTCGAGCCCACCGAGCAGTTGGCGCCCAGGACCTGGATCGGCAGCTCCCGCAGCGCGCGAACGACCTCGGCGGCCGAGCGGCCGGTGAAGGTCACCCCGTCGTCGGTGAACGCCACCTCCGCCACGATCGGCAGATCGGTGAGCCCCCGCACCGCCTCCACCGCGAGGCGCATCTCGGTCAGGTCGGAGAAGGTCTCGATCACGAACGCGTCGACGCCGCCCTCGAGGAGCCCCTCCGTCTGCTCGTGGAAGGCCAGCCGCGCCTCGTCGGGCTCGATGGTGCCGAGCGGGGCCAGGTACCGGCCGAGCGGGCCGATCGAGCCCACCACCAGCACGTCCTTGCCCATGCTCTCGCGCACGTCGCGAGCGAGCTTGACTCCGCGCAGGTTGATCTCGCGCACGCGGCCCTGCAGGCCGTGTAGCGCCAGCTTGAACCGGTTGGCCCCGAAGGTGTTGGTCTCGATGAGGTCCGAGCCCGCCTGGATGTACTCGGCGTGGATCGACTGCACGAGCTTCGTCTCGTTGAAGTTCAGCACGTCGAAGCAGGCGTCGAGCGGCACCCCGCGGGCGTAGAGCATGGTGCCCATGGCCCCGTCGCACAGGAGCGGCCGCTCGGCTAAGCGGGTGAGGAGCGGGGACGGCACGAGCCTACGCCCCCCGGCCCGGCCCTCTCCCCGGGGAGGAGAGGGTGAGACGCGGCTTGAGCGCCAGGAGGACCTGGGTGACCACCTGATCGGTGTTGCGGCGGGTGGTATCCACGGTGAGATCGGCCTGGCGATAGTAGGTCTCGCGCTCCTGATAGATCGCGGCGACCTCCTCGCGGGTGCGGCCGGTCAGCATCGGGCGCTCGCCCATGCGGCGGGCCCGCTCGTAGATCACGTCGAAGTCGCCCGCGAGCCACACCACCGTGCCCAGCGCGCGCATCGTCTCCGGACGGCCCTCGCGGCAGTAGAGCCCGCCCCCGGTGGCGATCACGTCACCCGACTTGAGGGCGAGGAGCCGCACCGTCTCCTCCTCGAGGGACCGGAAGTAGGCCTCGCCCCGCTCGGCGAAGATCGTCGGGATCGAGCGGCCCTCGCGGGCGGTGATCATGTCGTCGGTCTCGACGAAGCAGCGGCCCATGCGGCGGGCGAGGAGCCGCCCCACCGACGACTTGCCCGCGCCCATGAACCCCACCAGGATCACGTTGTCGCCCATGAGGCCTCCAGCCTATCACCACACCCCCGCGCCCGGCCGCTGCACCGTGACCGCGGCGGGGGCCCGCCGGTAGGCGCAGTCGCGCATCCAGCAGCGCCGGCACTGGGTGAAGTAGTGGTCTACCCGGGCCTCCGGCCCGATACCTACCAGCCAGCTGATGGACTTGGCCGGAGTCATGAAGCACGCCTCGTTGAGCCGCACCCCGATCGGGTCTCCCGGGCAGATCCGGAAGAGGCGCGCCTGCTCCGCGGTGTCCCAGCCCGCGTAGCCCGGGCTCACTCGGTTGGTGACCTTGAGCCCGCGCGGCAGCGCGGCCTGGCAGAGCAGGTCGTTGGCGTACTCGGCGAGGCTCTCGGCGGCGGCCGAGCCCACGCTGTCGAGCATCACCGCGAGCGGGAACTCGCGCGCGTCGAAGAGCGCGCGCACCCGCGTCTCGATGGCCTCGCCCACCGTGCCGATGCCGGCCCCGACCGCCTCGATCGCGCCCCACAGCCGGCCGATCTGCGGGATGCCGAGCCGCTCGCCGCCCGCCGCGACGAGGTCCGCGCCGCGCTCCTCCACCGGAGCGGCGCGATAGACGAGGCGCGGAGCCATGAGGCGCTCGCCGAGGGCGAGGGCCTCCTCGAAGAGCGCCACCACCGCGGCGCTCGGCAGGTCGACGCCTTTCTGGTAGCCCTGGAAGCGGAGGACCTCGTCGCGGTCGATGGAGAGCGGGAGCCCCTCGAGGACGACCGGGGTACGGGAGAGGAGCGGGAAGGCGGCCGCGGTCACCGCGCGCGGCGGGAGCGCACCACGTCGGCGATGAGGCGGATGTGCTCCGGATTGGAGCCGCAGCAGCCCCCCACGATGTTGCAGCCGGCGTCGAGGAGCGCCGGGTAGTCCTTGGCCATCGCCTCCGGGCCGAGCTCGTAGGTGGTGTGGCCGCCGGTGGTGATCGGCAGGCCCGCGTTCGGGTACGCGATGAGGGGCGCGTCGGTCACCTGGCGCATCTCGCGAATGATCACGATGGCGCGGTCGGGGCCGCGCCCGCAGTTCATTCCCACGATGTCGGCGCCCGCCCCGAGGAGCTGGCGGGCCACGTCGGCCGGGCTGTCTCCCCACATGGTGCGATCGCGATCGTGCAGCTCCTCGTACTGGAAGAACATGGTCGCCATCACCGGCAGGTCCGCCACCGCCTTGCACGCGCGGATGGCGGCGGCCGCCTCCTGCGGAAACATCATGGTCTCCACCGCGAAGCAGTCGACCCCGCCCGCGGCGAGGGCCTGGGCTTGTTCACGGAATGTCTCGAAGTACTCCTCGTCGGTGGCCACGTTGTCGCCGACCGCGTAGTCGAGCGGCAGGTAGCTGGTGGGCCCAATGGAGCCCGCCACGTAGCCGCCCGGCGGGCACGCGGCCCGGGCCAGGCGCGCGCCCTTGTCGTTCAGCTCGCGGGTGCGCGCGCCCATGTCGTGGCCGTAGCGCTCGTCGTACTCGCGCAGCTTGAGCGCGGTGCCGCCGAAGGTGTTGGTCTCGACCAGCTGCGAGCCCGCGTCGAAGTAGCCCCGGTGGATGCCCCGCACCACGTCGGGGTGGGTGTCGTTCCACAGCTCCGGGCAGTCGCCGTTGCCGAGGCCCGCGTCGAAGAGCGCGGTGCCGTAGCCGCCGTCGAAGATCAGGCGCTCGCCCGCGCGGACCCGCTCCACGATCTCCCAGCCGCGCGCGCGCGTCGCCATCACGCGTTCACCGGCACGCCGAGCAGCTCCTTGGCGCGCACCACCGCGATCGTCGAGTCCTTGGCGTAGCCGTCCGCCCCGATCTCGTCCGCGTAGGCCTGGTTCACGGGGGCGCCGCCGATCATCACCTTGACCTGGGCGCGGAGCCCCGCCTTCTCCAGCGCGTCGATGGTGCGCTTCATCGCCGGCATGGTGGTGGTCATCAGCGCGGAGATCCCCACGATCTGGGCGTCGTGCTCCTTGACCGCGGCCACGAACTTCTCGGGGGCCACGTCGCGCCCGAGGTTGATCACCTTGAAGCCGGCGCCCTCGAGCATCATCGCCACCAGGTTCTTGCCGATGTCGTGCAGGTCGCCCTGGGCGGTGCCGATCACCACCACCCCGAGGTTCTGCCCGGCCCCGCCCGCCTGGGTGATGAGGGGCTTGAGGAGGTCCAGCCCCGCGTACATGGCCCGCGCGGACAGGAGTACCTGGGGCACGTAGTACTCGTTGCGGCGGAACTTCTCGCCCACCACGTCCATGCCCGGGATGAGCCCGCGGAAGATGAGGTCCTTGGGATCCATCGCGAGGGCGAGACCTTCCTGGGTCTTGCGGGCCACCGTGTCCTTGTCGCCGAGAATGAGGGCCCGGGCCATCACCGGATAGTCGAAGCCAGCGTCACTCATGGCGCGGCCCGCTTCACCGTGCTGTAGCCCCCCTTCTGCCAGGCGGTCATGCCGCCGATGACGTTGAACCAGTTGGTGAGGCCGGCGCGGCTGAGCGCGCTGATCACGGTGCTCGAGCGCAGCCCGCCCGCGCACACCACCGCCTTCGGGCGATCGGCCGGGACCAGCTCCTTGCGGGCGAGTGCCTCGCTCATCGGCACGTGGAGCGCGCCCTCGATGTGGCCCTCGTCCCACTCGAACGGCTCGCGCACGTCGATCACCACCAGGTCGGGCCGCTCCTCCTTCATGGTCGCGAGATCGTGCACCGAGATCTGCGGCACCGCCTCCATTGGCAGCCCCTGGCTCTTCCACTCGGTCATGCCCCACTGGAGGTGTCCCGCGATCGCGTCGAGGCCGATGCGGCCGAGCCCCTGCACTGCGCGATCGAGGTCGGTCGGGCTCGACACCACGAGCACCACCGGCGCCTCCGCCGGGATGAACAGGCCGGCCCGATTCGCGAACTGCGGGCTCTCGATCCACACGTGGACCGCGCCGGGAATGTGCCCCTGCCCGTACTCCTCGGAGGTCCGCACGTCGAGGACGCAGGCGCCCTTGTCGATGGCCTCGCGGGTCTGCGCGGCGGACAGCGGGTGCGGCGTTCCGCTCGGGGCGAGAGCCTGGGCCCGGTTGCGGGCGATGATCCGGTCGAAGTTCGGCGGCTTGGGCGGCAGCCCGGTCATCAGGCGCCGCACGAAATCGTCGACGCCGCCCGCCTGCAGGGCCGCGTTGAAGCGCCGCTCGAAACCGATGGTGGTGGCGGTCTTGCTCGACATGGCGCGGCCGCAGCTCGACCCGGCGCCGTGCGCCGGGTACACCTCGACGCTGTCCGGCAACCGGAGCAGGCGCTCGGTCAGGCTCGCGTACAGGCGCGCGGCGGCCTGCTCCCCGCCGAAGTCGGGCCGGCCCACGTCGCCCACGAAGAGGGTGTCGCCGGTGAGCACGAACCACGGCTCGTCACCGCGGCTCAGGTCGGTGATCAGCAGCGAGATGCTCTCGGGGGTGTGGCCGGGGGTGTGGACCACGTCGAGAGCCACGCTCCCCACCCGCAGCTGCCGGCCGTCCTCGACCGGATCGTGCGCGAAGGCCGCGTTGGCCGCCGGGTGGATGTGGATGCGCGCGCCGGTCTTGGCCGCGAGCGCCTGGTTACCCGAGATGTGATCGGCGTGGACGTGCGTCTCCACGATGCCGGTGATGGTGAGGCCCTTGCGTCGGGCCAGGGCCACGTAGTCGTCCACGCGGTCCCGCGCCGGGTCGACGATGAGGCCCTCGCCGGCCTGCGAGCAGCCGATCAGGTAGGAGAGGCAGCCCGCCTCCTCGTTCAGCAGCTGCTGGAAGATCACGTCGGAAGTATGCCACACCCGCCCCCCGGCGCGCCACGACGCGGAGTTACCGGACGGTCACTTCGCGGCGGTCCGCCGGCGCCGCGCGCGCGGGGGCGCGCCCGCCTTGATCACCGCCACCAGATCCCGCGCCGCGCCGCTCAGGTATCCATTCCGGCGGCGCACGAGGGTCACCGGCACTCCGCCCCGGAGGGCGGGCGCGTCGACGATCGCGAGCGAGCCCAGCCGCAGCTCCTCCTGCACGCTGCTCTCGACGAGGAGCGCGATCCCGAATCCCGCCTCGACCAGCCGCTTCTGCGCGGTCAGGCTGTCGATGCGGACGATCTCGGCGGCCTGGATGCCGGCGGCCGCGAGCCGCTGCTCGAGGGCGGTGGCGTAGGGCTCGCGTCGACGCGGCCGGGGCGGAAAGGTCACCCAGCGCTCGCCCGCGAGGACGCCCGGCTCGCGCACCCGGCGGCCGGCCAGGCGGTGCTCGGGCGAGCAGACGAGCACGAGCGCCTCCTCGGTGATCTGCTCGGAGACGAGGCCCGGGTCGGCGTCGGTGAAGTAACGGAGCCCGAGGGTGACCTCGCCGCGGCGCACCAGGTCGCTCACCTCCTGACTGTTCGCGGTCCGAAGCTCGAGCTTCACGTGAGGATGCCGCTGGCCGAAGCGGCGCAGGATGGCCGCGAAGCCGGTGCTGGCCAGCGTCCCCACCAGGGCCACCGAGATCGCACCATGCTCGCCCCGCGCGAGGCCGCGCACCGCCTCGGCGCCGTCCTTCAGGCCGGCCAGTACCGCCTCCGCGTAGGGGAGCAGGGTGCGCCCGGCCTCGGTGAGGATCGCTCCGCTGCGGATCCGCTCGAAGAGCGGCGCGCCGAGCTGCTGCTCGAGCATCTCGACGCGGCGGCTGATGGCGGGCTGGGAGCGATGGAGGCTCTCGGCCGCGCGCGCGAAACCCCCGCGCCGGGCGATCGACACGAACGTCTCGATCTCGTCGATGGTCACCGCGATCACTATAGCGGATGGCCGGAGTCAGGTATATGCATTCGACGGATGCGGCCGGCGGGGGCATGCTGTCTCCTCGAAAGGAGATACCCTCATGGACATCGAGCGCCACCTCATCATGGACGACGCGAACTTCCGGCCGATCATCAGCCGCGTGGTCGCGCAGGGCGACCGGGTGTACGTCTGCGGGATCACCGGTGATCCGATCGGTGACGTCACCGCCCAGACCCGCCAGGCCCTGTCGCGCATCGACGACCTCCTCGCGCGGGCCGGCACCGACAAATCGAAGCTCCTGACCGCGCAGGTGTGGCTCTCCGACATGGCGCTCTTCCGTACCCACAACGTCGCGTGGAACGAGTGGGTCGATCGCGAGCACCCGCCGGCGCGCGCCTGCGTCCAGGCCGAGCTCACCAGCCCGGGCCTGCTCGTCGAGATCATGGTGACCGCGGCCCGATGAGCGCCGCCGCCCTCGACACCTCGCGGGAGCGCCTGCTGCGGACGGCCGCGGACGGCGGGGTGCTCCTCGCGCACGCCACCGCGGTGCGGGCGGTGGCGGCCTGGACCCTGGCGCCCGCCCCGAGCGATCCGGCCCGCCACGTCGAAGCGGCCCACGCGCGAGCGCGCCGCCATCTCGCCCGCCTGGGCGTCCACGACCCGGCCCGCGAGGTCCCCGCGGTGATGACCGACGAACTGTTCACGCGGCTCACTGACGCCCAGCCGGCTCCCCTCACCGCCCCGGCCGGGGTCGGCCGCTACACCTACACCCCGCGCAAGTCCCTCCGTCGCGTGCTCGATCACGCGCTCGACCACCTCAACCAGATCGACCAGTGGATCGCCTGGCAGCGTTACGGCGTGGTCCCCACGCCGACCGACGGCTGGGTGCCGTCGACGGTGACCCTGCCCGACGACCGACTCCCGCTGACCGCGGCCGACCTCGACGCGTGGCTCTGGCGCGTCGACCAGGCGGTGCGCCTCGTCGTCCAGCGGGCGGCGGGCCTCACCCGGGCCGAGCTCGACTGGCTGCCTCCCGACGGCGGCTGGCCGCTGCGCCGCGTGCTCCACCACCTGGCGCGCTCGGAGCGGCTCTACGCGGCCGCGCTCGACGAGGCGCTGCTCGACGAGGATCCTGCGCGCCGGTACGCCGAGGCCTGCCGACGCCTCGACACCGAGATCGGGGCGACGACCGCCCGCGGTCCCGATCCGTCGGTCGTCTACGCGGGGCTCTACGGCGTCCTGCAGTCGCCGGAGGAGGTCGTGGAGCAGGTGCTCACCATCGAGGGCGAGCTGCTCGCGGGGGTGCGCTAGCGCGCCCGGACGGGCGCTACGAGAGCAGCAGCGAGACGAGCTGGAGCAGGAGAGCCAGCCCAAGCAGCCAGGACGCGCTCGTTCGCCGCACCTGGTGACGGATCAAGCGGACGCCCGCCACGATCCCGATCAGGAGCGCGAGCGCGCTCACCGCAGCCCGCGGGGGCAGCGCGACCGGCTCGCGGCCGAGCAGGCTCGCGAGCAGCTTCCCCTCCGGGCGCGCGGGTCCCTCGCGGTTCGTGACCGTCAGGGTACAGGTCGCCCGGCGCGGATCGGCGCCTTCCGAGACGCCGGTGAGCGAGAGCTGCCCCGCGCTGAGTGGGGCCGCGTCCGTCTCGCCGAACTGGATCGACAGCGGCGGTCGGTGTCCGGACCGGGGGGGATCGACGAAGCGGTCCACGGTGGACACCGAGCCGTGCAGGAGGCTCTTCCCCTTCTTCACGTCCTGCCACCGTTCGACGAATCCCGCGTAGCGAGCGGACCCCCCGCCGTCGTCCAGCACGCAGGCGCCCGCCACCTGCACGTGCTCCAGGAGGGTGAAGCGGGCCGCCGGAGAGCCGGGCTGGCGAGGCTCCGTGGAGCAGGCGGCCAGCAGCCAGACGAGCGCGGCCAGCCCTACCGCCGGCCGCACCACCGGTCGCCTGCGCGAGTGAGCCATGAGCTACGCTCCCGCCACAACCGGCCCGCGTCAAGTGGCGGGCGACATCCGACCCATCATTTAACCGTCCGAGGCATGCCATGCTTGGAAGATCATGTCGCGCACTCGACCGGGTTGGCTGGGAGCCGGGCTGCTGGCCGCGATCGCGCTCGCCGGCTGCGCGACCGGGTCCGGGGCCTATTCGGAGCCCGAGCAGGCCCGGATCGACGCCTACGAGCGGGCCGCCGAGCAGGTGCTGCAATCCCGCGGGATGAAAGGGCCCGCCCCGGTAGTACGCGTGGGGACCGACCCCTCGCTCGCCGCCGCCGGCCGCCCGGCCGGGTACTACACGGACCAGGGCCGCGCCGCCCGGCCCGGCATGATCGTGGTCAACCGAGCGGCCGTGGCCGACGACTACATCGCCCAGGCGGTCCTGAGCCAGGAGCTGGCCCACTACGTCCTCGGCCACGCCGACGGCGCCTGCCGGGAGCGTCGCCTCGAGTGTGAGATCGAGGCGCGCATCGCGAGCGTCGAGCTGCTCATGACCGGCTGGGGCCTCGAGTATTCCGACGCAATCCGGCTGCAGTATGCCTACCTGAAGAGCGTGGTCCTGGCCGCCCAGCGCGGGGACGTGCCAGTGGCTCCGGGCAAGAGCGACCCGTGCCGCGAGCTGCAGGAGTTCGCCACCCGGTTCAAGGCTTCCGCCTCGTGCGAATGAGCGGGCGGTGTATCGGAATCTTTCCACTGGGACGGGCAGTTGGCGCGCCGGAAGGCGCCCAATTCGCTCGGCTTGACCCCCCTCTCGCTGCTAGACTAGAATCCGCGGAATCGCCCAATGCCCACACAAGGGGAATTGTGGTCTCATGAGGGGCTTCGGTGAAGATTAAGGTCCTCGGGTCGTTCGGGAGCGAAGGCCTGGGACAGAGGCCCTCGGCGTTCCTCGTCGACGATCGGGTGCTGGTGGACGCCGGCACCGTGGGCGGCGCCCTCTCGGTCCCCGAGCAGATCGAGATCCAGTTCGCTCTGATCAGCCATGCCCACCTCGATCACACCGCCGGGCTGGCCTTCCTCACCGACACCCTCGCGATGGTGGCGGCGGACCGCCGGGTGACCGCCTGCAGCATCGCGCCGGTCATCGAGGCCCTCCGCACCCACGCCTTCAACGACGCGCTCTGGCCGAACTTCACGAACATTCCGTCCGCCGCGCAGTCGGTGCTGGGCTTCCGGACCCTGCCGGAGGAAGCGGAGTCGCGGGTGGGCGAGCTCTGGGTGACCCCGGTCCTGGTAGAGCACACCGTGCCCACCACCGGCTTCGTGATCCACGATGGCGAGACCGGCTTCGTCTTCAGCGGCGACACCGGGCCGACCAAGCGGATCTGGCAGATCGCCCGCGAGATGCGTGGCCTCAAGGCCCTGATCGTCGAGACCGCCTTCCCGAACCGGCTGGCGCCGCTGGCCAAGGCGTCCGGGCACCTCACCCCCGAGATGCTGGGCCAGGAGATCGCGAAGATGCCGCCCGAGCTGCCGATCTGGGTCTACCACATCAAGCCGCAGCTCTA
>Ga0070706_100003828_pt1 | contig 14707 bp, 11 predicted proteins | sample KBSK5501metaG_FD_65476 | JGI IMG/M metagenome (GOLD analysis project Ga0070706, IMG submission 65476) | Corn, switchgrass and miscanthus rhizosphere microbial communities from Kellogg Biological Station, Michigan, USA - KBS K5-50-1 metaG | ecosystem: Host-associated > Plants > Roots >...
CAAGTTCTCTCTCCACGCTGTTGCGGCTTGGACATCCACCAAAAGACGGTGGTGGCCTGCGTGTTGCTGACCGAGGGAGACGGCACCAGCCAGCGGTTCGTGCGCACCTTTGGGACGATGACCGCCGATCTGCTGGCGCTGGGTGACTGGCTCACCTTCCACGACGTGACGCATGTCGCCATGGAGAGTACGGGGCGGGGGTGCTCTGGCGTCCGGTGTTCAATGTGCTGGAGGAGGGGCGCCCGCTCATCCTGGTCAACGCCCAGCATATCAAAGCGCTGCCGGGGCGCAAAACGGACGTCAAGGACAGCGAGTGGTTGGCGGACCCGGCACGCGCCATGGCCTGCTACACCCCAGCTTTATCCCGCCGCAGCCCATCCGCGTCCTGCGCGATCTCACCCGCTAGCGGAAATCGCTCGTGGAGCTGCGCACCCAAGAGATCAATCGGATCTACAAAGTCCTGGAGACGGCCAATCTCAAACTGGGGGCCGTGGCGAGCAATGTGGTGGGCGTCAGCGGGCGCCGCATGCTGCGGGCCGTCGAGCAGGGAGAAGCCGATCCCGCCGTCTTGGCTGAGCTGGCCAAAGGGCGGCTGCGCGAGAAGCTCCCTGCGCTGCGCTTGGCGCTGGCCGGGCGCGTGCAGCCCCACCACCGGCAGCTCCTGGGCGAACTGCTCGACCACATCGCCTCTCTGGAGCAGGCGGTGCAGCGGGTCGAAGTGAGCATTGCCGACCTCGTGGCCGAGCAGGAGGCCGCCGTCCAGTTGCTGCTCACCGTGCCAGCGACCGGACTCGTCACCGCCGCTGCCATCATCGCTGAGATCGGGACCGATAGGGCACGGTTTCCCAGTGCTGGGCATTGGGCCTCGTGGGCAGGTGTCTGTCCCGGGAACCGGCGCAGTGCCGGCAAACAGCTCAGCGGGGCAACGACCAAGGGCAACACGCAGCTCAAGACGATCCGGTGCGAGATCGCGGCGACTGTTGCCCGCTCACCCGGCACGTACCTACACGCGTTCTATCACCGCATTGCGCGCCGACGGGGCAAGCCGCGGGCTATGGCCATGCTGGCCGTGGCCCACAGCCTGCTGGTGAGTAGCTACCCTATGCTGCGCGATCACCTGCCCTCCCAGGACTTGGGACCTGATTATTTTGACCACCTGCGGACCCACCAGCTGGAGCGCCAGTAGGTGCGCCGATTGGAGGCCTTAGGCTTTGCTGTGGCGCTGGCGCCGGCGCCGGCACCGGCTTAATCGACCGTCCGCGCCCTTTGGTGCAGCCCTCCCAAGGCCAGTGCGGGTTGGGAGTGAACTCCTGCTGTCAGGTTTCGTGCCTCGCCACCCCTGGAATATTCAGGCGAATTTTCAGGCGAATTTTCAGGCGAAACGCCCTCTACGATTCATACAAGGTCGCAATACTTACCGATCTCTGCACTGAGAACTAAACGTGCGGGCAGCGCGCCGGTTTTCTCGCAGGTAGCTGCGACCAGGCAGTTTAGACGCTTACGCAGGGATCAGTAACTGATCCACTCCGATCGATCTGTTTCAGCTCTTCCCGACTTGATGAGAGCAATTCTTCCGGCTTTGGTGCTTACGATCCGCGCTTTGCCGCCTCCATCTCCCCCGCCATCTGCTCGATGTCGCTGTCGGAAAAGCGCACGGGCACGAATCCTTCCCCGGGCCGGTACTCGGGCGTTTGTGATCTAAAGTACGTGTTGTAGAGCTGGGCATAGTGGCCGCCCTGGCGCAGCAGGCCCTCGTGCGTGCCCTCTTCGACGATTTCGCCCAGGCGCAAGACGAGGATGCGGTCGGCGTGCTGGATGGTCGAGAGGCGGTGCGCGATCAAAATGGCGGTGCGGTCACGCAGCACGACATCCAGCCCTTCCTGGATCTGCGCCTCGGTCAGTGGGTCCACACTGGCGGTGGCCTCGTCCAGGATCAGGATGGCGGGATCCTGCAGCAGCACACGCGCGAGGGCGACCAGCTGGCGCTGGCCCATCGAGAGCGCCTTACCCTCCTCGCCGACCGCGGTCCCCAGCCCGTCCGGCAGCGCCTCCAGCCAGTCGCCGCCGGCAATGCGCGTGGCCACCCGCTCCACCTCGGCCACGCTCGCGTCGGGCTGCGCGTAGCGGATGTTCTCCGCCACCGTGCCGGAGAAGAGGAAAGGCACTTGCGGCACGATGCCGAGATGGCGCCGGTAGGAGCCGAGATCGAAGGTGCGGATGTCCTGCCCGTCGATCAAGAGCTGGCCGCCCTGGAACTCGTAGAAGCGGGCGATGAGCTTGGCAAGCGAGGACTTGCCCGCGCCGGTGTGGCCGACGAAGGCGACGGTCTGCCCGGCAGGAATCGTCAGATTGAAGTCCGTCAGCACCGACTGGCTAGAGGAGTAACGGAAGTCCAGATGGCGAAACTCGATGCGCCCGGCCAGCGACGGCACCGCGCGCCGGTCGGTCTGCACGACACGCGGCTCGGCGTCGATGAGGGCGAAGACACGCTCGCTCGCCGCCAGCCCCTGCTGGAACTGGCTCCAGAACGAGGCGATGCTGGTGAGCGGGAACCAGAGGATGGTGATGGCCTGCGCAAACAGATACCACGAGCCAGGACTGATGCTGCCGGAGAGTACGCGCAGGCCGCCAAAGTAGATCACGATGACGGTACCGAGGCCGGCAACGGTGTTCAGCAGCGGAAAGACGCCGGTGAAGATCAGCCCGGAGCGCAGATTCAGCCGGTACGACTGCTGGTTGACGCGGCGGAACTCGTCGTAGACGGTCTGCTCCTGGCGGAAGTTCTTGGCGATGGAGATGCCGCTGATGGTCTCTTGCACGGTGGCGTTGACGGAGGCCAGCGCGCGGCGCGCGTGCCGGTTGGTCTGGCGAGCGATGCGCCGGAACGCCAGCGCGACGCCGACAATCGCCGGTGTGATGGTGAGCGCGAGCAGTGCCAGCCCGACATCGATATGGAACAGCACGACGACGATCAGCACCACGAGCAGGAACTGGCTGAGCAGGTTGAGCGTCAGCGTGACGACGGTGGCGAAGTCTTCGGTGTCGCTCGTCACCCGGCTGACGACCTTGCCCGACGGGTTCTCGTCGTAGAACGACATGTCGCGTGCCAGCACCGCTTTGAAGGCGTCATGGCGCAGCCCCAGCACGACGTCGCCGACGGCGCGCGCCGTATTGCGCTGGCGCACGAAATTGAAGGTCCACGAGAGCACGCCCGAGACGAGTATGGCCACGACCAGCAGGCCGAGCGTCTGCAGCGAGCGCGCCGTCCTGAGGCTGTCTATCCCGCGCGAGACAAGCACCGGCAGCACGGTATCGGCGACCGAGTTCAGCAGGATCATGAGGGCGACCAGCACCATCAGGCGCCCCACCGGCTTGAAGTAGCCCAGGATGCGCGCCAGCAGGGACCGGTCGGAATACGACCGGTCGTACGCCTCGGCCTCCAGGCCATCCATAATGAAGCCCATCGCTGATCTCAACCTTTCAATCGGAAACCCTGGCTCGCGTCTGCCCCCCTCTCCTCGCAGGAGAGGGAATTGGGGGTGAGGTTCCTCATAGCCCACTCGGGGCCGCCGCGGCCTCTGCCGCCGGCAGCGCGGGGGCGTAGTGCGCGAAGATGCGGCGATACGTCTCGCAGCGCGCCATTAGCTCGTCGTGCGAGCCCTGATCCTCCAGCTCGCCGCGGCGGAGCACGAGAATTTTGTCAGCCCAGCGAATCTGCGACAGCCGGTGCGTGATGAGCAGCGTCGTACGGCCATGCGAGACGCGCCAGATCGCCTTTTGAATCTCGTCTTCAGTGGCGCTGTCGATGGCGCTGGTCGAGTCGTCCAGGATCAGGATGCGCGGGTCGGTCAGTAGCGCGCGGGCGATGGCGAGGCGCTGGCGCTGCCCGCCCGAAAGCGTAACGCCGCGCTCGCCGACGACCGTCTCGTACCCCTCGCTGAAGCCGGCGATGAAGCCGTCGGCCTGGGCGTCGTGCGCGGCGCGCTCGATGGCCGCGCGATCCGTGTGCTGGCCGAGGCTGAAGCCGATGTTCTCAGCGATCGAGCGCGAAAACAGGAAGACGTCCTGCTCGATGGTCGAGATCTGCGAGCGCAGCGCGTCCAGGCTCCAGTCGCGCACGTCCACGCCATCCACCAAGACGCGCCCGCCCGTCACGTCGTAGGTGCGGTTCACCAGCTTGGTGAGCGTGCTCTTGCCGGCGCCGGTCTGGCCCACGATGGCGATGGTCTCGCCAGGTGCGGCGCTGAACGACAGATGTTTGAGAATCGGCGTGTCGCCGTAGCGGAAAGTGACGTTCTCGAAGACCAGCTCGCCGCGCATCGTCGCGCTGTAGCCGCCCTCATTCTCGTCCAGCTCGGTCTCCTCGCGCATCAGCGTCAGGATGCGGTTGGCGCCGGCCACGCCCATCTGCACCAGGTTGAAGGTGAAGATGGAGATGAAGGCGGGGTAGCGCAGCAGCTGCATCAAGCCGAGGAAAGCAATGAGCTGGCCGAAGGTGAGCTGGCCGTGCGTGACGAGAAACAGCCCATGCAACAGACCGCCGACGATGGCAATCACGGCGAGCAGCGGCGGCAGGTAGCGCGCCTGAATCTGGCCGTTGGCGATGAAGAAGTCGCGATAGGCGCGGGCGTTCTCCTCGAACTTGCGCTGCTCCTGCGCCTCCTGCGCGGCGGACTTGACGACCTCGATGCCAGTGATCGTCTCAGCCAGGCCGGCGTTCATGGCGCCGAACTGCATGCGCATGCTGGCGGCGACGGGATTCAGCTGGCGGGTGTAGCGGCGCAGCGCCAGCGCGAAGAAGACGGTGAAGAGCAGCGGCGCCAGCAGCAGCTGCGGGTTGATGGTGGCGATGAAGATGATGGGGATGACCAGCCCCAACCCGGAGTCGAGAATCAGGCTGACGCCAGGATTGATCATGGGATTGAGCTGGCGCACGTCGTTGGCAGCCCGCGCCATCACGTCGCCGACGCGCTGCTGATTGTGAAAGGTCTGGCTCTTGCCGAGCAGGCTCAGATACAGCTCGTCGCGCGAGTCGCGCTCCAGGCGCTGGGCGAGCACCTCGCTGGCGAAGGCGCCGGCCGGGCTGACGAACAGCATCGCCAGCACGACGGCGAGAATGGCGAGCGCGATGCGCAACAGCGTGCCGGCGTCGGGATGCGGGCGCACCACCTCCGTGAAGGCGGCGCCGGTCAGTTGTGGCACGGTGGCGGCCAGTATCTGCGCCAGCAGCGTGCCGAGCACGAAGACGGCGAGCACACGCTTGTAGCGCAGCAGGTGCGAGAGAATCCAGCGTATGGCCCCCGCCCGATTGAATCTATACTCGTCGGCAACGGTGAACTCGCGGTTGGCCACGCGCATACCTCCCACATGAACATGTTTGCGCTTGCCGCGCCCCTCGTGGTGCCCCTCCCCGTTCTCTTCCTTTGGCCATCCGGCAAGACGGAAGCGCGCAGGACCGGAAGCAGCGTTGGGGTGTCGGCACGGCGGCTCGCCGGACGGTAGTGGCTTCAGCTCCACCCGTCCAAACGTATACCAAGCTAGAAATTTATCATTCTCTGCCAGAAGACCCCGGACTTCAGTCCTGGAGATGCATGGCGCTCTGGCTCGCTGTGTGCTAGACTGCCCTCATACCGCAGGGCCTGCGGGAATCTACGCCTGTGGAGCGGACTCGACAACCAAGAGTCCAACGAACGTGTAAGCCGGTCACAGCGTCTCCCCTTCGGGTGAGCATGTCTGGTCCGCAGTGTTCGGCCCGGGAATCCCCTGCCTTTAGGCGGGGAGAGGTCAATTCAAGCTCTAGGGACTGGACCAAGGGACAGCTCATGCCGGCGCGATCCGTCACGCCGGCAGCAGCTCTGCCTCGACGTTCTCCAATACTGTACGCAGCCAGACGCCGGTATGGCTGGCAGATATCTGCGCCACCTCTTCCGGCGTGCCCTCGGCCACAATCGCGCCGCCGTCCGCGCCGCCCTCGGGCCCCATGTCGATGATCCAGTCGGCAGACTTGATGACGTCCAGATTGTGCTCGATGACCACGACCGTGTTGCCGGCGTCCACCAGGCGGTGCAGCACGTCCAGCAGCTTCTGGATGTCCGCGAAGTGCAGGCCGGTGGTTGGCTCGTCCAGAATGTAGAGCGTGCGGCCGGTGGAGGGCAGGCTCAGCTCCTTGGCGAGCTTGACACGCTGCGCCTCGCCGCCGGAGAGGGTCGTCGCACTCTGGCCCAGCTTGACATACTCTAGCCCAACGTCGGCCAGTGTCGCGAGCATACGCGCGATGCGCGGGTGGCTGCCGAAGAAGGCGAGCGCCTCCTGCACGTCCATGTCCAGCACGTCGGCGATGGTCTTGCCTTTGTACTGCACCGCCAGCGTCTCGCGATTGAAGCGCCGGCCGCCACACTCACGACAGGTCACCCAGACGTCCGCGAGGAAGTGCATCTCAATGCGGCGCTGGCCGTGGCCCTGGCAGGCCTCGCAGCGGCCGCCCTTGAGGTTGAAGCTGAAGCGGTCGCCTTTGTAGCCGCGGGCGCGCGCCTCGGGGAGGCTGGCGAACACATGTCGAATGTCGTCGAAGAGCTTGACGTAGGTGGCGGGATTCGAGCGCGGGGTGCGCCCGATCGGGTCCTGCGTGATGTCGATCACCTTGTCGAGCTGGTCCAGCCCGTCGATGCGGTCGTACGGTCCAGGCACGCTCTGGGCGTTGTGCAGCGCGCGCGCCAGCGCCGGGTGCAGCGTCTTGGTAATCAGACTGCTCTTGCCGGAGCCGGAGACACCCGTCACGCAGGTGAGCGCACCCAGTGGGATGCGCGCGCTGACGGTGCGCAGGTTGTGCAGCCGCGCGCCGTGGATAGCCAGCCAGCCCGCGGTGGGTGCGCGGCGGCGCGTGCCATGCGGCGCCGTGATGGCGAGCGCGCCACTCAGGTAGCGCCCGGTGAGCGAGCGGCGGTCGGCGGCGACGGCCTGGGGAGTGCCGGCGGCGACCACCTCGCCGCCGAGGATGCCTGCCCCCGGCCCGAGGTCGATCAGCCAGTCGGCGCAGTTCATCGTGTCGGCGTCGTGCTCGACGACCAGCACGGTATTGCCCATGTCGCGCAGTCGCTGCAGTGTCTCGATCAGGGCACGGTTGTCGCGGGCGTGCAGGCCGATGCTCGGCTCGTCCAGGATGTAAAGGACACCGACGAGGCCACAGCCGAGCTGGCTGGCGAGGCGGATGCGCTGGCCCTCGCCGCCGGAGAGCGACGGCGCGGGGCGATCGAGCGTCAGGTAGTGCAGCCCGACGTTGAGCATGAACTGGAGGCGGTCGCGGATCTCCTTGAGCACCTCGCCGGCGATCTCGAGCTGCTCGGCGGTGAGCGGCTCTCCCGCGCGCTGTAGACCAGGGGACGCGCGGTGGGTGCTGTGCGCGCTCTGCTCCGCGCGACGAAACGCCGTGCCGTCCATCCGCGCTGACGCGATCACGCCGTCCGTGCTGTCGGCGGGCCAGAGCGACTGAATCCAAGCGTAGGCGTCGGCGATGGAGAGCGCGCCGAGCGCGACGAGCGACGTCTCGCCGACGGTGACGGCGCGCGCCTCGGGCCGCAGCCGCGCCCCCCCGCAGACCGGGCAGGGCTGCTCGCTCATGAAGCTCGCGTACCAGCGACGCGTCTCCTCCGAGGTAGACTGGCGGAAGAGCCGCGCGATGTTGGCAACGATGCCCTTCGTCGGGCGCACGCTCTCGCCGGACCAGCTGCCCTCCGCGGATTCATTGCTGAAGCGAAAGTGGATCTTCTCGTCGCCGGAGCCGTACAGCAACACGTCGCGAAACGTCGCGGGCAGCTCGCGCCAGGGAGTCTCGAGGCTCACGCCGTAGTGCGCCGCGATGGACTCCACCTGGCGAAAGCCCCAGCCCGCCGCCTTCTTGCGCAGCTCGCCGTACCAGCGCAGCGCGCCGTCCATCAGCGAGAGGTCCGGGTTGGCGATGATGAGGCCAACGTCCACGGTCATCTGCGTGCCCAGGCCGTTGCACTCGGGGCACATGCCGAGCGGCGAGTTGAAGCTAAAGAGCTGCGGCGTTAGCTCTGGGAAGCTGATGCCGCAGTGGGCGCAGGCGTGGTGCTCGCTCAGACGCAGCTCCTCGCCGTTGCCGGTGTCGGCCACGAGCAGCCCATCGCCGGCACGCAGCGCGGTCTCCACAGAGTCGCCCAGGCGCGCGCGAAAGTCTTCGTCGGGGTCCGCCGGCACGCTCAGCCGGTCCACGATCAGCTCGATGGTATGGGGACGCTTCTTGGCCAGCGCCAGCTCGCCATCCAGCGCGACCAGCTTGCCGTCGATGCGCGCGCGCACGAAGCCGTCGCGCCGCGCCTGTTCGATGACCTCGGCGTGCGTGCCCTTGCGCCGCTGCACCACGGGCGCCAGCAGCTGCAAGCGGGTGCCGGCCGAGAGCGCGGCCAGGCGCGCGGCGATCTGCTGCGCGCTCTGCGCCTCGACGGTGCGGCCACAGGAGGGGCAATGCGCCGTGCCGATGCGCGCGAAGAGCACGCGCAGGTAGTCCAGCACCTCGGTCACCGTGCCGACCGTCGAGCGGGGGTTCTTGCTGACGGTCTTCTGCTCGATGGCGATGGCGGGGCTGAGGCCGCCGATGAAGTCGACCTTGGGCTTCTCCATCTGCCCCAAGAACTGGCGCGCGTAGGAGGAGAGGGACTCGACGTAGCGGCGCTGGCCCTCGGCATAGATGGTGTCGAAGGCCAGCGACGACTTGCCGCTGCCACTGACGCCGGTGATGACGACCAGCGCGTTACGCGGAATCGCCACGCTCACATTCCGCAGATTGTGCTGGCGTGCGCCGCGGACGATGATCTGCTCTGGCTCCATGCGCATAGTTCCCCCCGCTGTTCGACAAAATCTCATTATAGAACGAATGAGCATCTCTTGGACGCCAGGCGTCACGACCTTTTCCCCACGAGACGCGCTGTTCCAACTGTCTCACCGCTGTACGACTGGGCGGTCCGCTCAGGCCGCCAGCCGGTAGTCGCCAGCGCTGGCGCACGCGACGTGCTGCGGGTTCACGCGATGCGCCAGCGTCACCAGCCCGGCGGCAAGCCGCTCGCGCACGGAGGCGTCACGCTCCGCCAGCGCCGGCACGCGCGCGAGGCGGCGCTCCAGTGCCGCGGCGTGCTGCTGCAGCTCTTTCGCGATGAAGGAGCCGTTGAGCATCAGCGTTCTCCCCTTCCCGTGACACGTCTGTTCACAATCACCTGAATCAGCGTAGCAGCGTCTACCTGACACCATCTGTCAGGATTACGTGCTATGCTGCCAGCGATTCCACTTTCACGGAGGTGAGCGGTGCGTGCCGATCGTTTGCTCTCATTGCTGCTGTTGCTGCAGAGCCGCGGGCGCATGACCGCCGCGGACCTGGCGCGGCGGCTGGAGGTCTCCGAGCGCACGGTGTATCGCGACATCAGCGCGCTCAGCACGGCGGGGGTGCCGGTGTACGCCGAGCGTGGGCCGGGTGGCGGCTGTATGCTGATGGACGGCTATCGCACCAATTTGACGGGCCTTACCGGCGACGAAGCGCGCACCCTGTTCATGGCGGGAACCTCGCGCGCCCTTACGGAGCTCGGTCTGGGCGGCGCGCTCGACGCCGCGCTGCTCAAGGTGCTGGCCGCGCTGCCGGCGGCGCACCGGCAGGAGGCCGAGCGGGCGCGCCAGCGGCTGCATCTCGACCCCGCCGGCTGGAACCAGAGCGAGGAAGAGGTACCACACCTGCGCGTCATCCAGGAGGCGGTGTGGCGCGACCGCCGCCTGCGCGTGACGCATCGGCGTGGCGACGGCGAGGTGGTCGAGCGCGTGGTAGACCCGCTGGGCCTGGTCGCCAAGGCCAGCATCTGGTATCTGGTCTCCAGGGTGGAGGACGAGATGCGCGTCTTCCGGCTGTCGCGCACGCTGGCCGCCGAGCTGTTGGACGAGCCAAGTGAGCGGCCGGCGGACTTCGATCTGGTGAGCTACTGGGCGACCTGGCGCGACGGCTTCAAGGCGAGCCTGCCCAAATATCCTGTCACGCTGCGTGCGTCGCCAGAGCTCGCGCCTCAGCTGCCACACCTCTTCGGCAACATGTGGACGCACGTGGGTGAGCCAGACGCTGCCGGGACGGATGCGGATGGCTGGGCGACGCTGCGCGTCACCTTCGAGACCGAAGAGGCGGCGCGCACGAGCATTCTGGGCTGCGGCGCGGAGATCGAGGTGCTAGAGCCGCGTGCGCTGCGCGAACAGATCGTGCGATTCGCGACGGAGACCGCCGCATTCTATGCCGCGCGGGCGGAGAGCGCAGCCCGCGACGAAAGCGTGCGTCGGCTCGCCCGGTAGCGCGGCATGCTGGTCGCCCGGAGCAGCCCCTATGCGTCGTGGGCACGAAGACGCGCGAGGCGCGGGGCACGGATCGCGCTGGCGAAGATCTAGCAGTTCTCATGCGCGATTCTAACGCCCCGGCGGCCATACTCCTGCCGAAGGGGGAAGGTGGCGTATGGAGACCATCACCATTCGGGCGGCAACGGCACACGACCTCGCCACGCTGCTGGCGTTGTACCGAGAGTTCCAGGCGTTCCACGTCATGCGTCTGCCGGACCGGCTGCGCACGCCACCGGCCGAGCACGAGGCGGAGGTGCGGGCGGCGTTGGTCAAGCTCCTCGGCGAGCAGGATGCGGCGCTCCTCGTAGCGGAGGTCGCGGGCGTGGTGATCGGGCTGGCGGAGGTGTATCTGCGCGCGGACGCCGCCGATCCGGCGACGATCGCGCACCGATACGGCTACGTGCAGAGCCTAATGGTGACGGGGCAATCGCGCGGGCATGGCGCCGGCGCCGGGCTGATGGCGGCGGCCGCGCGCTGGGCGCGCGAACAGGGGGCGGACGAACTGCGGCTCAACACGTGGGAACTGGCCGGTGGACCGCTGGCGTTCTACGAGCAACTCGGCTATCAGACGCTGCGGCGGACGCTGGTGCGCCGATTGAGCGGGGAAGGCGCGCGGGACCACTGAGGCTGCAGAGCGAGCTGTACGTGAGCCAGGCGATCACGGCAGGTGGCTGGCCATCCGCATGCTGCATCAGCTAATCTAGCGATGCGCACGTCCCGACCGTGGTCTAGTCCCTTAGTCCCGGTCAGTCCGTGCCTCGAACTTCAGGCGACCTGAATCGTAAAACGTGATACACTGCGCGCGGATGCGGCAGATAGGGAGGGTATCACCGTGACACTCGCTTCCATCGCGGCACAAGATCCCCTAAGCGGGAGCGCGTTCATCTATCTCCTGGCGGCGCTCGGCCTCAGCTCCACCGCCGGTCTGCGCGCCTACATTCCCTTGTTCGCCGTCGGTCTGGCCGGCAGCGCGAATGTGCTTCCACTGCAAGAGAGCTTCAAGCCGCTGAGCTCGCCGATCGTGCTGGTGATCCTCGCGCTGTTGGCGGTCGGTGAGTTCATCGTCGATAAATTGCCGATCATCGACCACGTCAACGACGCCATCCACACCTTGATTCGGCCGGTTTCGGGTGCTCTGATCATGGCGGGCACACAAAACACGCTCAGCGACTGGCATGGATGGGCGGCGGCGGCCGTGGGCGCGATGTTGGCGCTGGTCTTCCACGGCGCGAAGGCGACGGCCCGGCCGGCCGTGAGCGCCACCACCATCGGGCATGGCAATCCTATCGTCAGCCTCATCGAGGACGTGCTCGTCATCCTCGCCGTCCTCGTGCTGATCTTCGCGCCGGTCGTCGGCATCATTCTGGTCGTGGCCCTGGCGGGCTTGTTTGGCCGCTTTGTTCTGTGGTCCACACGCTGGATGCGCCGCCGCAACAAGAAGGGCCCTGGCGCGGTCCCACCTGGCCCAGGCGCTGCGTCCATGCCACCCATGTCGTACACACCCACGGTGGCGGGCTCGAACCCGCCTAGCTACCCCGCGTACACGCCGCCGGCGAACCCAGTGCAGCCGCCAGCGACGCTGGCGATGCCGCCTACACCGACCCAGCCGTACCCGCCCATGTGGCAGTCTCCGCAGCAGGGTGGCGGCTACCCGCCAGACGCTCCGACGATCCAGGGCTCGCATTGATGCCGGCCGCGCCCACCGCTCCTGCCCGCGCCACACCGCCCGCCGCCCGCCACCCTACCTGGCCATGGGCGGTGGGGTCCATTCTCACCGTCGTCGTCGTCTTCGCTGTCACGCTCGCCGGCCGCCACATCGTCGCCCAGCTGCGCCAGTCTGCCCTGGTGGCGCCAGCGCCGCCACAGCCGGCGCTGCCCGTCATGGCCGTCACCAGTCCGCAAGCGCCGATCATGCTCGCCGGGCTGGATGCCGCCGCCGGCCACCTCGTCGCGCTGACCGCCACCAGCGAGCCTTCCTGCCCGCCGGTGGGCGCGTGCCCCGCCGCCCGGCCGCTAGCGGCCTTCTTCGTGCTGGATGGCGCAACCGGCGCCGAGCTGGCCCACACCCAGCTTGCCAGTGAGGCGGCGCCCGCGTCGACGAGCGTGCTCCTGCTGACCGACGCTGCGCACCACGTTGCCTATGCGGTGGCGCCGCACGCCGTGACGCTCTTCTCGACGCTGACGGGGGAGCGCACCGGCGGCTATGCGCTGCCAAACGACGTCCCGTGGCAGCGCGAGACCGGCGGCGCGCTCGCTGCCTCGCACAACATGCTGCTCCTCTCCGGCGGCGGCCAGCTGGTCGCGCTCGATGCCGCCACTGGCCGTCCACGCGCCGCGCGCACCCTCGGCGACAGCGGCGCGCGTGACGAGGGGCCGGTGCTCGACGGCGTGCACGACCGGCTCTACGTGCTGCAGTGCACGGAGGCGCGCTGCGTGCTGGCAGCCTACGCGCCAGACACGCTGCTGCCGCTCGGCCAGTGGCCGCTCCCGGCGGGGACGCGCCTCGGCCCGCTGGACATGACGTCGGGGACGCTGTATCTCTACGCCGCGGATGGCGCCGTCTCAGCGCTGTCGCTCGATACGCTTGCCAGCGGCGCCGGTACTGCCATGCCTATGCCGGTGGATGCGCTGCGGGGCGCCCGGGCGCTTGCCGCGGACGCAGCACATGGTGTCTTCGTCGTCGCCACCAGCGACGCGGTCGAGCTGCGCGAGGCGGTTCATGGGAGCGTGCGGGCGGCACTGCCGGTGCGGGTCGCGTGGCCAGGCTCCGCCGCGCTCTTGCTGGACGACGCGCGCGGCCTGCTCTACCTGCCGACGGCTGGCGGCGAGGTGATGATCGCGCGCAGTACGGCCGACAGCCAGCCGCAGCGCGCCGCAACGGCTGTGGCGTTGGCGCGGGCGTCGCTGGTGCGTTTCCTGCCGGACACCAATCAGGACCCGCCGTTCCTCACGCCGGAGACCTTTCCTTTGGGGGAAGGGACTCGTCCTACCACGTACTGGATTCACTTCTCCGATCTCGGCTGGAAGGGGCCTTACGCCGGCTCCGCGATGACGCACGCCGTCCCGCGCGGCGGGCAGCCCGGCGCGTACACGGTGACGTTTACCATCACCTGGCACCAGCTCTTCGAGCGCTCGCATAACTGGGTCTGCGCGGTTGCGCCGGATGGCTCGGTGCGGCTGCTCTCGGAGCGTGGTGACGCGGTGCCCTAGCGCCCCAGCGCGCCAGGGTTCACCACAGAGTGCGCAGTGATCGCGGAGGTCAAACGAAGCACTCGCGCGGGTGCGCATGGATCCATACCATGTTGAGTGCTCACGCGGTGATTCCCGGAAACCCTAAGCGGCAGAAGCAACAGGACAGGCTGCCGCCGACCTGGACCGCCGAAGAGTTGGGGAAGCGCACCAGCATCGAGCAGTTCTTCGCCCGCGTCTTGGTCTTCTTCTGCCTACGGCGCCCGCCTGTCTTCGGCTGGTCGGCGGTGGAGACGCGGGTCGCACTCACCTATGCAGCCGTTTGGGTCGTCGCCTTGGCCGCCTGGCAAGCGGGACGCCCCGACCTCATCCGCTCACCGCGGCTCGTTCTGACCATGTCTGGGAAGGCATGGAGGTAGACGACGCCCGCAGCGTTTTGCGCAACATGACACGTGACGGATGCGCTTCGTTCAGATCTGGGCCACGCCGCCGTCAATGAACAGCTCGATGCCCGAGACGTAGCTGCTCTCGTCCGATGCGAGGAACGCCACGGCGCTGGCGATGTCATCTGGCCGACCGACGCGGCCGAGCGGGACCCGGTCGGGATAGCGCGCGTTCAAGTCCTCGCCTTCCGTCTGCTCGAGGTGGCGCAGCCCGGGCGTATCGATGAATCCCGGGCTGACCACGTTCACGCGGATCTTGCGCGGCTGGAGGTCTGCGGTCCAGGTGCGCGCGTGCGCGCGAACGAGCGCAACGCCGCTTTGGTCGCGCTGTACACGCTGCGGTCGGCAAACCCCTTCGAGCCGACGATGGACGACGTCAGGATGATCGACGCGCCGTCGGGCAGGAGCGGCAGCGCTTTCTGGACGGTGAACAGGGTGCCCTTGACATTGACGCCGAACGTGCGGTCGAACTGCTCTTCACTGATGGCCCCAAGCGGAGCGCCTTGCCCGACACCCGCATTCGCGAAGAGGATGTCGATGCGGCCTGTGCGTTCCTGCACCGTCGCGAACAGGCGGTCGAGGTCGGCGAGCTGCGAGACGTCGCCCTCAACCGCGGTGACGTTCCGGCCGATCTGCTCGACGGCGGAATCGAGCTCATGCTTGCGACGACCGGTGATGAAGACGTAAGCGCCGTC
>Ga0070706_100003831_pt1 | contig 14704 bp, 18 predicted proteins | sample KBSK5501metaG_FD_65476 | JGI IMG/M metagenome (GOLD analysis project Ga0070706, IMG submission 65476) | Corn, switchgrass and miscanthus rhizosphere microbial communities from Kellogg Biological Station, Michigan, USA - KBS K5-50-1 metaG | ecosystem: Host-associated > Plants > Roots >...
TCAGCCGCAATGCCACTGAAGCCTGGCATTACCACATCCATGATCACGGCGTCGGGGTTGATCCGAGGAAACCAATTCAAGGCGGCGTGCCCGCCGGAGAAAGCAAACCCGTCGATACCCTCTTCTTTCAAGATCTCGAGGATTGTGTCCGCCACAATGGGCTCGTCGTCAACCACCATCACGGTAAGCTTCTTCATAAGGGTGAACTAAAAAGACGAGCTGGATTTCAGGCCGCAACTGATGCGGGTTTGCTTTCGGGCAAGAATACGGAAAATACGGTGCCGCTTTTTCCTGGCCGAACATTGCTACGGACCCGAATGAACCCCTCGTGTTTCTGAACGATACTCCTGGACACCCACAAGCCGAGACCGGTGCCAACATCGTGCTTGGTGGTAAAGAAAGGTTCAAACAACTTGCTTTGTTGTGCGGGAGCGATACCTGAACCGGTATCGGCAACCACCACGCGGATTCCGCGCCGGTTTCCGTTCCCCCAATCGTGGGACTTCGAAACCTTCAAGGTCAGCGTTCCGCCCCGAGGCATAGCGTCAATACTGTTCGCAATCAAATTAGAGAAGACTTGCCGGATTTCGCCCGCCACTGCCTGAATTTCGGTTTCCGATTCCCATATTTTTTCGACTTTTATACTTTGGCCTTCGAGCTTGTGGGTATAAACAGAAAGCACGTTTTCTAAAGTTTTGGCCACATTGATTCGAGAGGGAGACGAAATCTGGCGGTAAAATCCCAGTGTCTGCTTGGAAATATGAGCAACTCGTTCCAACTCCTGTTCCGCGAAGGCGAGATGGGTGCGCCCCTTTTCGTCCAAGGAGGATTCTTGCGCAGCAGGTACAACAGGTTGGTTACTGCTTCGAGCGGATTGTTGATCTCATGCGCGATGCTGGCTGCCAGGCGGCCGGTCGCGGCCAGCTTCTCGGTTTTACGAAGAGTCTCTTCGGCGGCGTTGCGATCGGTGATATCGCGCGCTATCGTAGAAGCCCCAATCACGTTGCCAGCAAGATCATGAACGGGAGAGACTGACACTGAAATTTCGATTCGCGTACCGTCTTTCCGTGTTCGCGTCGTCTCATGATGCTGAACCTGCTCGCCTCGCCGCAGCTTCGACATGATCATCGGAATATCATTCGGAAGGCCTGGCGGAGAAAGCAGGGAAACGTGTTTGCCGACTACCTCTGCTTCGGTGTACCCGTAGAGGCGCTCGGCTCCCTTATTCCAGCTGGTGATAATGCCGTCCAACGTTTTACTCGGGATGGCATCATCGGAAGACTGCACAATCGCCGCCAGCCGGGCCTGGTTCACCTCGGCAGCCCGCTGCACTTTTGACCTTTGTTGCGCCAGGCTTGCAATCAAAAGACACACCAAAGCAAACAACAGCATCCGGAGAATGTCCATCGCGGAGAATCCCCAATGGGTGCCAGGATGGATAAAGAAGTAGTCGGCTGCTATCGCTGATAATGCAGTGGCATAAAGTGAAGGCCCAAAACCGCACACTCGAGCAGTGAGCGCCACCGCACCAAAGAAGAAGAGGAAAGGCAGGTTCTGCGCAGGTGGAAGGAAATTGAGCGTCAATGCGACCAGAACAAAGCCGGTGGCAATCAGATACCGCAGCCACCAGGAGCGTTCAGATATGCGATAGTTAAGGGGAAATTTTAGTGGAACCATTAACGACCGCTCCGAACTGCGATTCTGCGCATCTGCGATTCCTGGAAGATCATTCTGTAAAGCGGCTCAAGCCGCGCAACTTTTCAATGAGTTCATCAGGATGAAGCGGTTTTGCCAGTAACTCGAACGAGTATCCCGCCTCGTGCACCTGTAGCAGCAAATTCGAGACGGCAGCTTGTCCAGAAAAGAGTAAGACTTTGGTATCACGACAGGTGTCGGCCACGAATTTTGCGAGCTCAACTCCGTTTATACCCGGCATAATCACGTCGGTGAGCCCAACGTCGGGACAGTCCTTCTGAATCGCGCTCATGGCAGCCGTACCGCTGTATGCCGGCATTGCTTCAAAGCCGTTGTCATTCAGGATTTCCGCCACCGTGTCCGCGATGATTCGTTCATCATCGACCACTAAAATCCTTAGCTTTTCCAAAGGCGCGTGTTTACCAGGCAATCGTCCAGGCAGTGGCTTGCTGCGCCGAGGGCGCCAAACCACAGACTTGGTAAAAACTCGTACCTGTGCTCGCGAGAATGCCAGCCGATGGTGTTTCTTCATCCGGCCACAAGACATAGGCAGAGTGATTCGCCTTCTGAGCTGAATAGAATTGCATGGCTTATCCAGGTAAACGAAGGAACGGACAGGTGAGGAAAAGAGTGTTGCAAATCCTGCACAAGTTGGGAAATACAGTGTTTACTGTAGGTCCCAACAGCTAGGTTTGATCATGGTCGGCCGGCGTCCCAGCGGCTTTTGATTGCGTGATATGAGCCCTCCGCCGGCGCTACAACAAAGGCGCTTCGGCGGGGGAATCCGCTCATACACTTTCGCCCACTCGAATTTGCTCCCATCATCATGGTTAAGTGGTCAAAGCCGACCCAAAATCGAGTGCGCAGTGGACGTGAATCAGAAGACGATTCCGGACCGACGGCGCTGGGCGCGGCACAAGGTGCACACTCCTGCCTTTGCCAGTTTCGATGGCGTCACCGGAGGCATGATCCTTGATCTTAGCGAACAAGGCATGTCCATGCAGACTGCGACTCCGATTGAAGCCCACCATCCGATCCAGCTCCATTTAAATTTGTCGGAGCCGACTGTCAACGTGGAGACGACAGGCTACATTGCCTGGGCCGATGCACTGGGGCGCGCCGGAGTGCGATTTTCCGAACTGCCTGAGGAGTCGCGCGTCCGGCTGCAGCAGTGGCTGGCTCTCAATGACGCCGCGCCGAGCCGGAAGGCTCCCAAGCTCAGCGTTGGCGAACCCGCGGCGTCCCCACCAAGAGCGAACTTGGGAGGAAACGCGATACGGGAATCTCTGGCCCTCAGTCTGGAGCCGGAAGCGAGCGTGTTTGAGAACAATAATCCGCGGGCCAGCTCGACTACCGCTCAATACGAGTTCAACTCTCTCGGGTCAGATTTGAATGCGTCGCTCCGTCTGATCGGTGAACGCGCACGGTCGCTCACACGCGGTACAGGAGCCGCCATTGCCCTCGCACACCACGGTTCCATGATGTGCCGAGCCAGTGTGGGCTCCAGCGCGCCGGCACTGGGCTCACGATTGGATGTCAACTCCGGTTTTTCGGGGGAGTGCGTGCGCGGCGGCCTGCCACTGCGTTGCGACGATACGGAAAACGATCCCCGCGTGGATATAGACCGATGTCGTCAACTTGCCATTCGATCAATTCTTGCCGCGCCCATCCAATACGAACGGGAAATTATTGGATTGCTTGAAGTTTTTTCCACCGCACCTTTCGCCTTTGACGAAGGCGATGTGGCCGTGGTCGAGCGCCTGGCGCAAACCGTGGTCCTCACCATGAGCCATTCCTCTGCTTTCACCTCCCGCTAGCAAAGATTTGAAGTCGTCGGACCAGATGCAAAAAGGATTCGATAGCGATCGTGGCTTCATGCTGATCGAAATCGGTGGCGACAAACTATATTTCCAGGTAATCTCCCGCACCGGGCAGACCATCGATGCCGGTGTATTCGATCGTCAAGCGCAGCCATCCGCCACCAGCGCCACGGTTCATTGATATGATTTGGCGGCGACATGTTTCTGAAGTTTACGGACTATTTGCCGACGTGAGTGGAATGAGACTTCACACAATTCTCGTAACCGTTCTGGCCTTGCCACTGTCGGCGGGGATTGTTCCCATGGCGCAAGCCCAAAATGGCGCTTCCGCAACGCGCTGTGGGGAGATCGCCATGCGATTGCCCGGCGATCTTGTGAAGGTGGGTCGCGGCCTGGCCATGGCTCCGCGCAATGCCATTCGACCGCGCAATCTCAGATGGGAACTGCCGGTCGCTGCCGCCAGCGGCATATTGATTTCCTCGGTTGATCTTTCCGCCAGCCGCCGTATCCAGTCTTTACCGTTTCAAAATGATGCCATCCGAGGATCAAATATCGGCATTGGTATAGAACTTGGCACCGCCGGGCTGATGTACGCAATCGGTTGCACTGGCCACAGGTCGTCTTATGCAGCGAATGCAGGTTGGACCGCTCTCGAAGCTATGGGTGCGGCGAACGGAATCACTCTGCTCCTTAAATCTGCCACTAATCGCCAATACGCGTACAAACCTGGTAGTCGAGGTGAATTTTGGGAAGGTGGCAAATCCTTCCCTTCGGGACACGCGGCGACCAGCTTTGCTTTCGCCAGCGTCATCGCACACCGCTATCCCAACAAACGATGGCTCAAGTGGAGCGCCTATGGGTTGGCGACGGGAGTCAGTCTGGTCCGGCTGGCGGGAAAGAGACACTTTCCCTCCGATACCCTCGTGGGGGCAACGGTCGGATACATTACAGGCACGTATCTCGCGAAACATACCGACGAGTAGCCGAAACCCAAGCTCCGTCTTCGAGAATTCTGTTTTTGTTGCCAGCGTCATCGCAACTCCTGAATATGCAAAAGGTTGCGACCTCTCGACAGAATGCGCCCGGCAAGTGTTAAGATACTGCTTCGTTCCTGCCGCTTGAAAGTCTGCTTCGGAGCAACCTTCAAGAAGATGTTGTTTTCTCATTTGCAAGTTTTAGGAACAAAGGGTAATTTCACTAGCTCCCTGGTTTGGTCCTATGCCAGTCGATGTAGAAAAAAGCAGTCTTGCCTTCCAGAAACTTAATCGACACCTGTCGAAACTAACGGCCAAAACCGCACCGCAGAGTGTGCACAAATTTCGAACCTATAGCCGTCGGGTGGAAGCTCTCCTTGGCGAACTGTCGCCCGAGCTCAGTCGCAATGACAGGAAATTGCTCAAGCTGCTGGCCCGTCTGCGAAAAAAGGCGGGGCGGGTGCGTGATCTGGATGTGCAGATGGCGTCTCTGCGGGGCCTGAAGATTTCGCAGGAGCCACGGCGAAAATCTCAGTTGCTGCGCAATGTTACCGAGGATCGGGCCAAGCGCGAGCAGAAACTGGCCTCAAATTTCGACAAGCTCACGGTGCGCGAACTGCGAAAACGGCTAAAGCGCGCAGCCAGCGAGCTGAACATTCCCCAAGGCACGGAGCCTCTTCGTGTCGCGCTGCGCCTGGTGGCCGAACTGGGGCAAGATGAAGCTCCCCTCACCGAAAAGGTATTGCATCAGTACAGGATCGCGGGTAAGCGAGCTCGCTACATTGCGGAGCTGGCAGGGGATAATCCTCAAGCTCAAAGTGTTGTGGAACAACTCAAGCTGATGCAGGATGTGATCGGCGACTGGCATGACTCCTTGAAGCTCACCAAGAGAGCCGAGGAAATGTTCGGTGGAGTCGTTGATGCGGGACTGGTGGCCGCGCTCCGCAATGTGACCCGGGCCAAGTTCCACCGGGCTTTCGAGGTGTTGATCAACACTCGAGCCGCTCTTTCCGGCAAGAAACCGATTTCAGCGGTGGCTTCGACGGCGCGTAGATCGTCCGGCCGAGTTAAATCGCAAGCTGTAGCCGCATAATTTGCATTTAAGTCAACTGTGCGTGCACGCATCCAGCATGCTCGCCTAGCATTCTCTCCGACATCAGACAACACTGGCTGTAAACTAACCCAGTCCCGCCATGCCCACTTTCGCTGCGATTGATATTGGATCGAACTCCGTACGTTTGAAGATCGCCCGGCTCACGCGACACCGCCTCCACACCATCGATGAAGACCGTGAAGTCACAAGATTAGGTGAGCATGTTTTCCGAACCGGACTCCTCTCCCCCGAAGTCATGTCGGACACAATTAAGGTGCTGCGCCGCTTTCATCGTGCTGTGCAGAAAGCGGGCGCCGATTCGGTGCGCATCGTCGCAACCAGTGCCTTGCGCGATGCGCGCAACTCCCCTGCATTTCTGGAATGGGTCCGCTCCGCAACCGGTTGGAAGGTAGAAATCATTTCAGGAGTGGAAGAGGCTCGGCTGATTCACCTTGGTCTGGTTTCCAATTTGCGCATGACTGTATCCCCCGTCCTCATGGTCGACCTGGGCGGCGGAAGCTGCGAGCTGACGATCTCCAGCAAGGGACATATACGCGAGACTGTGAGCCTGCCTCTAGGCGCGGTGCGTCTTACCAATGAATTCCTCCGTCACGATCCGCCGCGCAAATCCGAACTGCGACGGCTTCGCGCATTTGTGGAACGCGAGGTCGGACGAATAGCCGGACGCAGTTTCTGGACACGTCCCAAAGCAGTGATAGCTACTTCCGGCACGGCCGCTTCCCTGGCTGCGGTCTGCCACGGTTTGTACAAAACCAAAGGGGCGCGAGAGGCAACAGTCTCGCGAACCCAGATGAAGCGGATCGCTAAGATGCTGGTGCGGCTGCCTATCGACCAGCGCAGAAAACTCTCAGGCGTGGGCCCGCGACGAGCAGAGATTATTGCCGCCGGCGCGGTGGTTTACGCTGAACTTCTAGAACGCTGCCAGCTCGGCGGCTTTCGTTACTCGCCCCTCGGGTTGCGGGACGGTTTGTTGGCGCAGATGGCGGCGGAATATGATCGCGGCACGCGCTCTGGAAAACAAATCGAGTCCGAGCGCTGGGATTCCATCCGCGCTGCCGTAAATCATTATCATGTCGACATCGATCACGCCCTTCAGGTGCGTGAGTCCGCAATGCGCCTGTTTACAGCATTGAACTCTGTGCATCGTTTGCCGCCCGAGTATCGCGAGTGGCTGTCAGCTGCCGCCATGCTTTATGAAGTCGGCGATTACGTAAACCGCAGCGGCAGGCATCGGCACACACACTACGTCATTTCACATTCCGAGATCCTTGGGTACACGCCCCAGCAAAGGTTGATCATTGCAGCAATCGCACGTTATTTGGGTAAATCCCGGCCGAATCCCAGCGACGCTCCCATGAAGACATTGCTCCCACTCGAGCAAGAATATGTGCGCAAGGCTTCTCTGCTTTTGCGACTGGCACGAGCGCTTAATCTGGGACGTGGCGGTGCGGTGCGCGGGACGCGGGTCCGAGTTCGTCAAGGCGAGATAACGCTGGGATTGCTGGCCAAGCCGCGAAGCACGATTGATCTGGAGTTATGGGCGGTGGAAAAGGAAAGAAGCTATTTCCGCGAAGTCTTCGGACGAGAACTCTCAGCCGCTGCGGCATAGAGCTGGCGCAGCGCCTTTGGGGTCAAGCACCACTGCATTACGCCTGAGTTACGCTCCATCTCGACTCGCGCGACTCCTGCCTTTTTCAAGTCGACCGTGGCCTCGCAACCGTTTTCGCTGATAGCGCGTCCCAGGAACTCGCTCAAATTCGGATTGTGGCCAACGACCATAATCGACTCGTACTTGGCATACTTGTCCAGCAATTTACGAAAATCGGCGAAACTGGCTTCGGGGCGAAGGGCTTCGGTTAACTGCAATTTTCCTTCATAGCCCATTTCGTTTCCTACCAGTGAAGCAGTCTGGGTTGCCCGCTTCAACGGACTGGAAAATATAACGTCCACCTGCACGTCCAGCGCCGTCAAAGCCCGTCCGACGTATCCGCATTGCTCAATACCGGTTTTATCCAGCGGCCTTTTTTCGTCTTTTTTCGGATTGCTCATGCGCTCGCCGGCGCTGGCATGCCGCAGGAAATAAATAATCATGTCGGCTTATCGTTCCTTTACGGTGACGCTGCGACGTTTCTTGGGTGCAGACAAAAGCGGAATCGAGTCCAAAACCTGTTTTCCTTCAGCCAGTCCCATCAAAAATTCCTGCGCGCTGAAAGCGGATGGCCCACTGATCGGTTTGCGCCTGCCCTGCCCTTGCCAGGCACGAGTATATCTTCCATCCTTCTGTAATATGCGGGATTTCAATCTGTCGGCCAATTGGGACTCAAGTATCTCGTGCTTAACGCGGTCCCGAAGCATGGCATCCTTGAGCGGGAACATTACTTCCACTCGATCATAGAGATTGCGCGGCATCCAGTCGGCACTGCCCAGATACACCTCTTCCTGGCCGCCGCTTGCGAAGTAAAAAATACGACTGTGCTCGAGAAAGCGTCCAACTATGCTTCTAACCCGGATATTGTCGCTCACCCCACGGATCCCAGGACGCAAAGCACACATCCCGCGCACAATCAGATCGATCTCCACGCCGGCCTGCGATGCGCGATAGAGCGCCATAATGATGTTCTTGTCGAGCAAGGCGTTCATCTTGGCAATGATGCGAGCCGGCAAACCACGACGGGCGTGTTCAGCTTCGCGGTTAATCAGGGCCAGGCAGTGCTCCGCAAGATCCAACGGCGCGACCAGCAGCGGAGCATAATTCGGATGCTCGGCGTAAGCGGTCAGAAAACTGAAGACGTCGTGAACCGCGCCAGTGATCTCGGGATCAGCCGTCAATAAGCTCAAATCAGTATAGATTCGGGCTGTCGCCGTATTGTAATTACCCGTTCCCAAATGAGCATAACGGCGTGCAACACCATCGGGGTCGCGCCGCACGAGCAATGACAGTTTGCAATGGGTTTTCAGGCCTACCAGTCCGTGGAAGACCTGCACCCCCGCGTCCTCCAGGTCGCGCGACCAGCGGATATTGGAATCTTCATCGAAACGAGCTTTCAATTCCACTACAGCCGTGACTTCTTTCTTTTGCGCGGCGGAAATAAGTGCGGGCACGATGAGCGAGTGTTCGCTGGTCCGGTAAAGCGTCTGCTTGATGGAAAGCACGCGCGGATCTTCGGCTGCCGATTCGATAAATGAGCTTACTGCGTCGTAGGAATCAAAAGGATGATGCAACAAAATATCGTGATGGCGAAGTTCCTCGAACAGATCCTTGGACTTAGCCGTCAGCCGCAGTTCGCGAGGCGTGAAGGTCTTGAATTTAAGCTCCGGACGTGCTGTCTGCTCATAAATGTTGAATAAGCGCGACAGATTCACCGGCCCATGTACGGGGAAAACCTGCCATGGTTGAAGTTCGAAGTTGGTGCGCAAGCGTTCAATGATCTCGGGATCGGCATCCGCTTCAATTTCCAGGCGCACGGCGTCGCCTTTGCGCCGGTTATGCAATTCGGTGCGGACCGATTCCAGCAGGCTGCGAGATTCCTCTTCTGCCAGATAAAGATTGCTGTTGCGGGTCACGCGGAATGCCGCCGAAGACACAATGTCATAACCGTGATACATGCGCGCAGCGTGGAAAGTAACCAGATCGGTTAAAAAAATGAAATCGTCGGTTCCCTCAGATGGCAGGCGCACCAACCGTGGCAGCGCACGCGGCACCGTCACTACGCCGGTATAAGTCAGCGAAGACCGGCGGCGACGCCGCAACAAGAACGCCGCGCATAGAGCCTTATTGATCACACGGGGAAACGGGTGAGCGGGATCCACGGTCACCGGGGTCAGCAGCAAGTCGAGCTCCCGCTCGCAATAATCCTCGACAAACTCACGAGCTTGCGAATCCAGTTCGTCGATGCTGAGCACGCGAATCCCATTCTCCGCGAGTGCAGGACGCAGCTTCTCGTTCCAGCAGCGATACTGGTCATCCACGAACTCGTGCATATCCCTGGATACAAGATTGCGTTCTTCCAGCAGAGTGAGACCGTCAGGGCCGCCTTCGGTGTATCCATCCTCAATTTGCTGCACCATGCCGGCGACCCGCACCTCCACGAACTCGTCCAGATTGCTGGCAGTGATGGAGAGGAATTTCACCCGTTCGAGAAGAGGATTTGTTTCGTCTTCAGCTTCTTCTAGCACACGGCGGTTAAATGCCAACCACGAGAGCTCGCGGTTGATGTAATACGCCGGATTATCGAGGGAGAGGCGGGACATAATCCAAAGTTGCAGAAACTGGGGAGACTTCCGAAGGCCAGATGTCAGCAATGGCGACTAGCCGTAACTAGATTATCGTGGTCGGCGAAATATTACAAAATGCCGGACCATTCCTTTTTTCCCGAGCAGTTCCTCCGTACGAAGGCGGGACGTCAAAGTTCGCTGGCCTGGAACATTCTTAGCTGGCTTTTTTCCTGGGGACCTTAGCGCCTTTCTTGCGGGCTTCCGATAGGCCGATGGCAATGGCCTGCTTTCGACTTTTGACTTTGCCGCCTTTTCCGCCCTTGCCAGAGCGAAGCGTCCCACGCTTTTTGCGACGTATAGCGCTCTCTACAGTTTTGCCCGCGGCTTTACCGTACTTACGACCGCCGGATTTCCTGCGCGAACCTTTTTTGGCTGCCATTTGGTTCCTCCCGGCAGTTAGACGACTGACTTTGCGAGCAGGTGGTGCGGACGTTTCTCAGTAATCGAATCAGTCAAACCGGGTAAGCTGACTCGCGTAACCCAATTCGACTTAGCGTGCCGCATAACGGACCACATCGCTTAGAATGCCAAACAGGATGCTACGGTCCTCAAGCCGCAAGAAACCAGCCGTTCATGAAGCTCCAGAGAATGTGGTTTTTCCCCAGCAATTCCGTCCAGGTTTCCTGTGGGGAGTATCGACCGCCGCCCATCAAGTAGAAGGCAGCAACCATAATAATCAATGGTCGGATTGGGAAGCGGCGGGCCGTATCCGGTCCGGCGACCGCTGCGGACAAGCCTGCGATTGGTGGAACAACGCGGAGCGAGATTTCGATCTAGCTCAGGAGATGGGATTGAATGCGCTTCGCTTATCAGTCGAGTGGAGCCGCGTCGAGCCACAGCGGGACCACTGGGACAGCGCAGCGTTCAGGCGGTACCGCACAATGCTCAGCGCCTTGCGTCAGCGCAATATTCAACCCATGGTCTGCCTACACCACTTCACACACCCGCGGTGGTTCGAGCAGGAAGGTGCATTCCTGGCAGCGGACGCCGCGGATCGGTTCGAACTTTTTACGCGTCGAGTGGTAGAGGAGTTAGGAGATCTGTGCCAGCACTGGGTAACCTTCAACGAGCCGAATGTTTACGCGGCCCTGGGATACGTTCTCGGAGAATTCCCGCCCGGTCGAAGGGGCAAAATCATCACTGCCGTGCGCGTGGTCAACAGGATCGCGGCCTGTCATGGTCGCGCTTTTCATGCGATTCATGAACTCCAGCCCGGGGCGCAGGTGGGATGGGCTCACAATTATGTGGTCTTCGAGCCGGCAAATGGAGCATTTGCAGCGGACCGCTGGATTGCGGCTCTCTTGCGTCAGCTTTTCAACGAGACCTTTCTGAGCTTAATGGAACATGGCCGGCTGTCATTTCCTTTCAACTTCGCTACATCCCATCTCGAAGAAGTGAAGGGCACGTGCGATTTTGTTGGTTTGAACGTTTACAGCCGGTTTCATGTCGCTTTCAGCCTGAGGCATGCCTCCCAGCTTTTTGGAAACGTATTCGTACCGCCACATGTTCCCCAAGGGGACTGCGGAGTTGATAAGCCGTACGGAGAAGCTTATCCAGAAGCCGTCAGGGAAGCGGTCCAGAGTGTCGCTCGATTGGGAAAACCCATTTACATCTTGGAGAATGGCGTCCCTGACGCCGATGACCGGATCCGTCCCTGGCTGATGGTGAACGCGATAAGTGCATTGCACAAAACATTAGAGGAAGGTCACGACATTCGCGGCTATTTCCATTGGACGCTCACCGACAATTTCGAATGGACTGAAGGTTGGCGACTGCGGTTCGGTCTCGTAGCCCTGGATCCTGCCACTCAAGGACGCACCATGCGTGACAGCGGCCGCCTGTATAGTGCGATTCGGCGAGCAAATGGAATTTCTTCCGAGATTGCCGAGAAATTCTGCTCTCCCTCCGCTCAGCCCAAAAGACAGCTTTAACAAAGAAATGACAATTTCGTGATGACGCTTTGACAATTGGGGGGTCAGGCAATCATCTACTTTCTGAGCTGGGACGAACTGGCCGCCGCCGCCTAGAACGCCCTAAAACCCTCCGGTTTCAGAAAGGTAATTCTCCTTGCCGTTCTCGCCATTTCTAGCACGGCCCTGGCGCAACGTTATTCGCAAACTAATCTGGTTTCGGACATTCCGGGAATGGCCGCTGTTACCGACCCACATCTGAAAAATCCATGGGGAATATCGTTCGGACCGACAAGTCCATTCTGGGTGTCGGACAATGGAACTGGAGTGTCTACTCTCTACGGGCCAGATGGAACTCAAGTCCCTCTCATCGTAACCATCCCTCCCCCGAGGGAAGCAAGGGACCGTCCACACCCACCGGAACAGTTTTCAATGGCACTGACGACTTTGTCGTATCCGGAAATGGCACTTCGGGTCCGGCGATTTTTATCTTCGTGACCGAAGACGGCACTATCAGCGGCTGGAACCCCGGCGTAAATCTCATGGGCGCTATCCGGGTGGTGGATAACTCGGGTCTTAGCGCAGTTTACAAGGGACTAGCGTCGGCTCAAACTTCAAGGGGAAATTTTCTTTATGCCACCAATTTCCACGATGGTGTTGTGGAAATGTATAACTCGCATTTCCAATTGGTAAAGACTTTCACGGATATCAATGTCCCGCCAGGTTTCGCGCCCTTTAACATTCGCAATGTCAATGGCAAGCTCTACGTCATTTTGCGGAACAGCAGGAAAACAAGAAAGACGATCTCGCAGGACCGCACCATGGTTTTGTGGACGTGTTCGATACCAGTGGCAACAAGTTGCGCCGATTGATCTCCGGGGGCGTGTTGAACTCGCCGTGGGGATTAGCCCTGGCGCCAGCAAATTTCGGACGTTTCAGCAACGATTTGCTGGTAGGCAATTTCGGGGACGGACGCATCAGCGCCTTTAACCCCGTGACGGGAGCCTTTGTGGGTCAACTGCTCAACAAGAATGGCGCTGTTTTGTCAATTGACGGACTGTGGATGATCACCTTTGGCAATTCGACCGCCCTGTCAAATGCCCTTTTCTTCTCCGCGGGAATCAAGGGCGAAGCGGATGGATTGTTCGGCCGGTTGCAGCCTCAATGAATTGGTCAGCTTAGTCGAATGAGCAGGCGCTCTCCTTTGGACAGGAGCGCGCCTGCACCGGGCGTTACGCTTCCGAATGCCAGTACTTGTGATCGCGCAGAAAGAAACTCTCCCGGTGAGTGTGCAATGCCGTGTTCAAGAATAGGCGGATCAACTTCAAGTGCCCCATTTTCTTGAACCGGCGATTGGTCGTTTGTACGGATCCTCGGACGATTCCAAATTTGCCGCCCTTCACTTTTTGGCTTAGCAAATAATCTTCCGCATAAAGTGCCTGTTCGTGGAATCCTCCAAGCGCATCGAACTGAGCCTTGTCAAAAAGCATGAACATGCCTGTGCTGAAAGGCTTGTACAAACGCGAGAGCTGCTGCATGAAGTTATTGCCCTGGTAAAGCATCCGGTCCCGCCTGGAGCCCCCGGGGCAAACGATGTTTGTAGTAACGCAGTGAAGATCTCTTCGTTTAGCTAGTTCCATCGTTCTGCGAATCAGGGTTTGATCCAGGAGTTCGATGTCGGCGTCGATGAACAAGACGTACGGAGTGCAAGCGCGGCTGGCGCCGGCATTCCTGCCCACTGAGGGAAGCCCTCCAGGGATCACGTCAATGTCGAGCCACTTCCCGTAGCTGGACGCAATCTCGGGAGTACCGTCCGTGGAGCCCGCGTCAGCCAGGTATATTTTCGTACTCGAGATCTGCGGATAGTCCTGAAGAATGAGAGAGCTCAGCAAATTCGGAATCAGTTTCGCTTCGTTCTTCGCCGGAATAATTATCGTCAATTCGCTCTTCATAGTCATGGATGGTGCCCCCCGTAGAATCAATCGTGATGTACGTGGCTCTTTGCTGAGTCCAACTGCCACTGTTGAAATACTCGACTCCGTCCCTTTTGACCTGCATCGCTTCGTGGGTATGACCGCAAAAGACACGCTGGGCATGTAGCGTTTTGCCGTAGCCCAAAGCCCCGGACGCCACTTTGCTGGAAAGACGTAACCAAACCGTATCGAAACGCTCCAGAAAATTGACGATGCGTTTTCGTCCGAACGAGACCTTCTGGAGTTGGTCGTGGAATGCTGTAAAGATGTTGCTTAGCAGACGATTGCTGACCAGGAAGCGGTCGAACTGGTGTCCATGAATGGCCAGGTGATGGACGCCCTCAAAATCCCATTCATATTGCTGGTAAACATCAATACCGACAAGGTGGGACATCACGTCAGAAAGACCATGATCGTGATTACCCTCAACCCAAACCACCGTGATGCCGCGTTTAGGATTCGACAGCTTGCGAATGTAACCGAGAAATTGCCAGTGTTCTTTCTTGAGCCGGCGGAAATTGAGATCACAGAAAATATCGCCTAGCAGGATCAAGCGGCTGAATGAAACCGCTTTCAGCATCTGCAAGGCAGCTTCGGCACGGCTTACCTCTGAACCCAAGTGCAGGTCCGAAAGGATCACCGTGTCGTAACACGGCGTCTTCATACTCCCTATTTGACAGGATGTTTGTTACGGCATGATGAATTCCCGTCAGGGCATCCTCTTTAGTAACCATGATGGGTAACCAGGATATTCACCTGGTATCGCCCTTTCTCTTCCTGACAAGAAAGACGTTTTGCCGGCGATTTTCATAGGCTTTTCAGCTTCTCCGCGGGATTGGCTGATTGTCGTCTGAGCGGCTATCAGGACCCCCCAGTCCCACTTTGAACAGCTACTAAGGTTTTTCGCTGATTGTTCTCCTGCTCCAACCGCACTATTGTGCCC